>Ga0302290_10000017_pt1 | contig 32588 bp, 24 predicted proteins | sample III_Fen_N1_3_FD_194547 | JGI IMG/M metagenome (GOLD analysis project Ga0302290, IMG submission 194547) | Peat permafrost microbial communities from Stordalen Mire near Abisko, Sweden - III_Fen_N1_3 | ecosystem: Environmental > Terrestrial > Soil > Wetlands > Permafrost | place: Sweden: Abisko... | reverse complement strand
GCGGTGGTACTGAATTCCGTGACCGTGTCGCCATTCATCGTCCACCAGGTGCGGGTAAAGGGAGTGCCGTTGATCGAGACGAAAACCGCACCGGTGTAGTCGCATGAGTAGATGCGCCCGTTTTCGCCGTCGACAAATCGGGTGTATTGCGGTGGGCAGAACTCTGGTGCATTGGCCCACGCGTGACTGGCCGAGTTGCCGGCGCCAGTCATGCTGCAAGTCGGGAATGCTCTGCCACGAGCAAGGTCGCGCAGGACCTGCGTGATCGGAGGCACGCACTGTGAGACGGCACGCCAGCTCGGTGCCGCGAAGCACAGCAGCACCTGGCAGCCGTCCACCGCGCGGGCAGGAGTGCTGCCACCAAAGAGGACCAGGGAGCTCATCGCCGCAGCAACGTGGCAAGTCCTGATCCTGCCTTTGGGTAGTGAGGAAAGCGGCTTTGAATTGGCGTTGGCTTTCATGGCGGGCCTCAGGGCTAAAGGAAATCGAGAACTTCGCTTGGGAGAGCTTTATCGCGCTCCGTGTGGAAACTCTAGATTTCAGACCCGCTTGCCTACGCGATGATTTCTGATGAAGATTCATCGCGCGCCATGTCTGTCAATCGTTCGACGGATGAACGATCAAGCTGCTAAGTTGCTCAGCGAGGCGGGGGGCACAAGGTCCGGCGGCGCTGGAAAGGCCATGATGGCCTGACACGCCACTGCAATAGGGCAGATCGTGGGATCGCAGCCGAGGTATGGCCCAAGCTGTCAATGACGCGATGCATGAGTGCCGACGGTTGAGGTTGAAGCTGAATGCCGCTTCGGGAGAAGTGGTTTTGTTGACGCAGGCGAGTGATGACTGCAAACCTTTTCTTCCCTGATTTCTGTTTCGGCGGGCCTGCGTGATTGACGGCTGCTTGCAGCCTGGATATGACTTGATCGACGCGTTGCCGGCTTGGCAGCAGGCGCCGTCATTCCCGTCCGGAAGCCGGGTTCACGGTACGTGGGATGAACCCTTCACCGACTCATCTAGCAACGCGGCAGCATCAATACCTGGTGTCGAGGGCGCTGATGTCGTCCGGCTTGGCAGGCCGCAGTTCGCCCCATCAACTGGCGGTGGAATGTCTGCTGCTCAAAGTGTCGAACTCACGCTGTCGTGTAGGTGTTGCTGCTGGCGAAGGTGATGGTGGATGCATAGTCAAGGGTCAATATGCTCAGGCCGGCACCCGTCATCACCGCGTCGAAGCTCACCGTCCTGGGGGCGCCCGAGCTGCCGACCACAGCTGTGTCGCCATTGACCGGCAGTACGCCGCCCGCCCATGAGCCGGTGGAGCTCCACGGCGCACCGCTGGCACCAGTGAAGGTGCGCGGGGCGTCTTATGCCTGGCCGAAGGCGCAGGCCGCCAGGGCCAGGCCGAATCCCAGGCAAATCGCCAGGTGCAGTGGCAGACGACGGAATTGGGCTGAGGCAGAGTGGTTCATGGTGGTTTGTCCTGTTGGGCGGGGGTGGCGGCACCGCGCGGCGGCGGTACTTTGTTCATGATTTGGACTTACGCAAAACCGCCCCAGCGTCGTTCCTCCGCCTTGTCGTACAAGGTAGGCGTACTGCCGTCGGCGTCATGCCTAGCCGGAACAATTTTGCGTAAGTCCTAATGATGAATAAGGTGTGGCAGTGTCTGAAAGCCGGCGCGCAATCGGACCTTGGACCCGAAACCTGGTCTCGCGACCGACCCAGCCCATGCGCCGGTCGCCGCTGGGTTCACCCCAACATCAGGGCATCGCGGTGTGATCCTTGCAGGGCGGCTTGGCGAAGGCGTCCATGACCCCGGTAATGCCGGTCGGGTCAATCGAGGTGATGATGAGCGTGTCGAGGTCCAGGAGCAGGTCGGCAATGTAGAACAGCATCTGCCGCGCCGCCCATTCCCGCGCGATGTGCTTGTAATCGGCCGAATCGCGGGGATACCTGGCGGCGATCTTGGCCTCGATGTCGGTGCTCGAAATCGAAGCAAGATTCTTCTCTGCCAGGTTCATGAAGTTGTTGATGTCGCTGGACAATGTGGCCAGGGCCTGAGCGAGGTCGGCGGCCGTCTTGGCCGCCTGGTAGGCGTTCTTGGCGGTCATCACCGCAGACTTGGCCTCTCCCGCGGCGCCCGCCGTGGCAAAGCTGCCGATCATCATCGCCGAGCTGACCACCATATTGCTGATGGTATTGACGCACTGGTTGGCGTTGCTGGCGCAGGCCGCAGCGCCGCAATCGGCGATGCCCGCGGCGCAGCGCTGATTGCAGTTGGTGACGTTGCACTGGTAACCATCTCGCGGCTTCACGTAGCACAAGCCGGCCTGCAGCACGCGATTGGAATTGCAGGAATTCGCCCCGCTGCCTGCACCATTTCCATACGACGCTTTGGAAAGCCAGCAAACGCCGGCCACGTTGGTGTAGCCGTCGCGGCAACTGTCCGGGGCAGACAAAACACAAACGTCGGCGATCCGTTGCGTGCAATGCCAGCCGGGCGTGTAGGACAGCGACTGGTCGCTCCAGCACACCGGGCCGACGGGATGGTAGCCGCTGCGGCAATTGGTGTAGCACAGCAGGCCGTCTTTGTACTGGCCGTCGGCGCAGCCGGGCAGGATGCCGACGCCACGGTCGTAGGCAGCGGTCTTGTAGCAGAACGGGGTGCTGCTGATCGAGGTTTCGCCCTGAATCCAGTTGACCACCGTGTTGACCTGGCCGGCACTCAAGGTCTGGCCCGGCACATAGGTGCTGGGCTTGTCGGGCAGGCCCTGCGGCCAGGTGCTTGCCACGATGCTGCTGGTGCTCCAGTACTGGAACACATTGCCGGCATCGCAGGTCTCGAGGTCGACGCCGGTCTTGGTCTGGCCCAGGCACAGGCCGGTGCTGAGCGACACAATGCTCGAGTTGCTGCCACGCGTCCACTTTTGATTGGCTGCTGGCGGCACACCCGTCTCGCCGCAAAGCCCCAAGCCGACCGCCGCGCCAGAACCTCCCGATGCCGTCAGGCAATAGCCGTTCAACACTATGGCACCCTGGTTGGTGAAGCGAAAATACTCGCTCTTTGCCGTCCCGGCACATGCCGACACATTGAGCTTGCTGGCTGACAGCGGCGATGTGAAGTCGGTCTGCTGCAAGCAGCTGCGCGTGCTGCTCTTGACCTGCGTCTTGCTGGGGTCAGTCAGGTCGACGGGCAAGGGGTTGGACAAGATCCACTTCTGGTTGGCTGCGGTGGCCGAGCACAGTGCGAGTTCAGCGCTCAGCACACCCGGACTCCCGCTGCTGAGGCCTGGTTTCACATAGCCCACCAACTGCCATGACAGGCACATGGCCGACATCGCCCGGGTTTGGGCGAGTTGAAGTCGGTCGCCGCCGGGTCGGCTCCAGTAGGTGCTGGCGTTGCCGGTGGAGGGCGCGCTGCTGAAACCGGCCGTCTTGCTTGCAAACAGATTGCCTTGCAAATAGCGCTTGCCGTCGCTGCCGGCCAGATAGACCGTACCGTCAGCACCGAAGACGAAGCGCTGCTCAGCCCCGCCGCAGGTGTTGATCAGGCCGCTGCCGTCCAGGCATTTGCCGTTGCTGCCGACGAGGTTGTAGGAGACGTCCGCTGCCTGCGCCGGCACCAGGGCCGTCGCTGCGAGCACAGAGAGGAGGAGCTGAGGAAACCATTTCATGGGGATGACTCCGAGGAAAGCGATGCGTTGAGGGCAGCCAGCGCGGGCCTGCGGTCGGCCGAAGCCGCCGACTTCGCACGACGCGCCGTGGCGATCGCTGCGGCAAGTTCCTCGGTGCCGACGGCCCCGCGGAACATCACATCGCCGACGATGAGGGCCGGCGTGCCCTGGATCCCCAGGCGCTCGGACAGCACGCGCACCTCGCCGAGTTGGCGGTTCACCGCCATCACGTCCACCGGCTTGAGTCCGAACTGGCGCGCGACGGCCTGCAGGCTGGCGGCGTCGATGGCCTCCGCGCCCAGCAGCGCCTTGTGCACCTGCTGCGCCACAGCGCCCTGGCCCGCAGACAAGGCCAGCTGCGCCGCCGCAATCGACTCCGGCCCCAGGATGGGCAGGTGCTTGACCAGCACGCGCAGCTGGCTATCGCGCTGGATCAGCGTCTCAATGGCGGGTGCGAGCTTCCTGCAATAGCCACAGTGGTAGTCGATGAACTCGACCAGCGTCACATCACCTGCCGGGTTGCCCAGGACCGTCGCGTCGGAGGCGTCGAGGATGGCTTTGGCGGCAGCGGCCAAACTCTTGCGTTCCTGCTGGGCGCGTGCCGACAGCTCGCGGCGCTGCAACTCGTCCAGGGCCTCGCGCACCAACTCGGGCCGGCGCTTGAGCAGCTGGGTGACGACTTGCTCGATGGACTGGGGCGACGGCGCGCCCGTCTGCGCGATGGCCGCGCCCGGTAGCGCCAGGCAGGGCAGCGCCAGGCACAGCAGCGCCAGCAAAGGCGCGCTCAGCCAGCGGGCGGCGGTTCTCATCAAAAGTGAAGGCATGGCAGCTCCTGGCTGACAAGAGGGGTCTGTGACGGAGGGGGGCCGGCGACCGCCCCTAGAGTTCAAAGCGCGTCAGCTCAGCTTGCGCCGACGCCAGGCCAGCAGGCTCAAGCCCGCCAGCATCAAGGCATAACTCTCGGGCTCGGGTACGGCCGTGACCCGGATTTCGCCACTCGTGTAGAGCTGGCTGAGATCCAGCTGCGTGCCGGCGGCATGCAGGAAGCCCGAGGCATCGATGCTCTTGAACGTGCCGCTGGCCGATCCCCAGTCCAGCAGATCAAAGCTCTGGCCGGCCTGCGCGACAAAGCCGTTCCAGGACGTGAGGGTCAGCTTGCCGCCCAGTTTCAGCTTGCCGCCCACCACCAGCCGGTCAAAGCTGCTGTCCAGCAGCGCCGCACCGGCCGCGCAGCTCACTGCGGTGCAGGCGTTGACGCCGCCGATCTCAGCCGAGTAGGTGTTGCTGCTGGCGAAGGTCACCGAGCCCTGGATATAGCCATAGCCCGGCGAATTGCCCACGCTCAGGCCGCCCTCGAAGAACATCTTGCCGTCGCCGTTGACGTCCGCACCGTTGCGCTGCTTGACCTCGGCCGCGAAGGTCGCCACCGAGCCCTCGGAGACGCGCAGCTCGGCGCCGTCCTTGACCTCCACCTTGCCGTAGAAGGTGGTGTTGCTATTGCCCGAGAGAATGATCTGGCTGTCGGCGTTGGCCACCACGTCCGCGTACACGGCCGACACGCCGCCACTCAGCAGCACCAGGCCGTTGTTGGTGAGCACTCCGCTGCGCACTTCACCGAAGCCGTTGATCACGCCCGTGGCCTGGTTGATCAGGGCCTTGCCATTGTTGTCGAACGTGCCGCCGGCGAGCTGGATCTTGCCCGTGTTCGGCTGCAGGCCCTGGGTCAGGCGCAGGGTCGCATCGCGGCCCACGGTCAGCGTACCGCTGTTGCTCACCGCGGCGGCAAGCGTCAAGGTGCCGCCCTTGGCGTTGACGAAGCCCTGGTTGTTGATGACATTGCCGATCTGGCCCAGACCCTCGATGCGACCGCTGTTGTCGATCGCCCCGCCGCTCAGGCTGGCGATGGCCGAACTCAGCAGTATCTGGCCGCCGTTGGCAAAGCTCTTCTCGATGGTGAGCTTGCCACCATCGACGATCAGGCTGCCCTGGTTGGCAAACTTGGCGCTGATGACGCCATTGCCGCTGATGGTGCCGCTGGCCTCATTGCTCAGCATGCTGGTGGCATCAAAAGCACCGATGCTGGCCCCCGCCAGGGTCATGAAACCCTGGTTGCTCAGGTTGCTTGCCCTCAGTTGCAGGGCGCCGCCCTTGCCCAAGGCCCAGACGCCGGTATTGACGTTGCTGCCCGGATTGGCCAGTTCAACATAGTCACCCTGGTCAAAGCGGCCACTGTTGGTGAAGCCCCCCTGGCCCGGGTTGGCGCGGAGCGTGCCCGAGCCCGTCATCGTGCCGGCGTTGAGCAAGGCACCGCTGACCGAACCACCGTCCAGCATCAGGCGCCCGTAGTTCTTGACGGTGTTGGCACCCAGGCTGCTGGCGCGGCCCACGGTGGCGGAGGCATTCACATCCATGAGGAAGTCCGCCGCCTGCAGCGCGCCCCCCTCGAATGTGAGGCTGTCGCCCGCGCCCACACGGATTTGAGCGTCACCCTTGAGGATCTGGCCGGCGCTGAGCACCATGTCGTGGCCCAGGAAGTCGCCCGTGGCGTAGTTCGCCTTGAAATTGAGCGTGCCGGAGTCCCAGTTGAATGCCCCGGAAATATTGCCTGTCAGCAGCTTCAAGGTGCCGCCCTGCAGATTGACGACGCCGAGACCACCGATCACCAGTTGGCCGACATCCACCACGCCGTCGCCAAGAACATCCAGCCGGCCGGCGCCGGCGGAGCCCACGGTGAGGGTGTTGGTAACGCTCAATAGCGCGCCGCTGCCCCCCACCGCAGCCACGAAGCTGGAATCTCCTGCCTGCCCGATATTCATCCAATCCGACACCTGAAACTGAGCCCCGTTGGAGACATTCAAAAGGCCTGAGTTGCCGCTGACGTGCTTGGGTTTCACGGTGGACCCAAGTCCTGTCGCTTCCAGCACGCCAAAGCCGCCAGTGCTGCTTTCCCCTATGAAAAGATTAGAGATTTCGGCCACGGCGCCATTGCTGAGTTGCATCAGTCCGTTGCCTCGGGTGCCCAGATAGAAGCCTGTGAGCACCTTGAACAGCGTGCCTGCGCCCTTCACCGTGACGCTGGAGTCCACGCCGGAAACGAAGCCGGGGCCCATATTGCCGGTGGCGGTGAAGGCGCCGCCGCCCGAGACGATCACATCGCTGTTGCTGTACGTCGCGTCGACAACGCTGAAGCTCGAACCGGCGCCGTCCACCGTGAGCTTTGCGGTCCCGCTCTTGCCCATACTCAGGGTTTTGCTGCTGGCGCTGGCACCGGAGTCAATCAGCAAGGTGCCGGTGCCGACATCTCCCAGGCTCAGGTCTGTGCCGACGACAAAGCTGCTGCCCGCGCCGTGCACATTGATGATGCCGCTGCTGGTCGGGGAGACGCCGCCGACGGTGACAGCAGCACCGGTGCTATGGCTGCTGCCGGAATTGATCGTCAAGCTGACGGTCGAACTGGGGGCGTAGCCGATTGCGGTGGCGGCGAGTTGCTTGTAGGCGACCTTGTTGGACAGAGTCAGATCATGTTGCTGGTCCATGCCACCGGTGATGGTCATGCCGGCCGTACCGCCGTCCCAGGTCTGGTTTGCGCTGATGACGAAGCCCGACGTGTCGCCCCAATCAAGCACCTGCACCTTGCTGCTTTTGTTGACGATGCCGTTGGTGAGCCCGATGTTGTTGCCCACGCCCTGCAGCGTGTAGGCACTCGCACCGGCCTCGAAGGAAATCTGGTTGTAGATTCGGTAGCCCAGATCATTCGTGACCGTCGTGTAGCTCGAGCTGCCGAAGCGCAGGGTATCCCCCGACACAGGCTGGGCGTTGGCGTTCCAGTTCGTGCCGATGCTCATGCGTCCGGTGAGGCTGTCGCTCCCGTTGGTCTTGCCGCCCTTCCAGGTCAGATCGGCTGCGGCGGCCAGGCCCGTGCTGCACAGCGCGGCGATGGCCAGGCACAGCGGCAATGGGCGCGGCAAGCCGACGGCCCGGGTTGAATGACGACGGTGCAATGCTTGCTTGTTCATGTCGACTCCCTAGTTAGCAACTGCTTGATTGGTGGCCCGCGTGCCGGTGCTCGCGCGTAGGGCGGTGGGGCTCGGGCGCTGCGTTGAATGAGCAGGGTCTGCCTGCTCATTCAACGAGCGCGAGTTTCTGTTCTCGCAAGGGGCTGCACAATCCGCCCTTAGACCCGAGACTCGGTCTCGGGACCTACCCTGCCCCTGCGTCGCCTGCTAGAGTGAGCTGCATGAAACTCTTGCTCGTCGACGACCACCCCCTGGTGCGCGCCGGTGTCGTCGCCGCGCTGCAAAGCCTGGACGCGCCAGAACTGATACTGGAGGCCGGTGACGGCATCGCCGCCATGGACTGCCTGGCCCAGCACCCCGATGTGGACGCCGTGCTGCTGGATCTGCGCATGGTCGGCATGGCCGGCATGGCTTTGCTGGAGCAGCTCAAGCGTCACCACCCGCTGCTGCCCAGCCTGGTGCTGTCGTCCTCGGAGGACCCCGCCGATGTGCGCCGTGTACTCAAGGCCGGCGCGCGTGGCTATTGCCCCAAGTCCGCCAGTCCAGCCACCCTGCTGGCGGCGCTAACACTGGTGCTAGGCGGTGAAATCTATGTGCCGCCGCTGATGGCCATGGCGACCGAGGCCGGCCCGGCTGAGTCGAACTTGAGCGGCCTGACGCCGCGCCAGCGCGAGGTGCTGCAGGAGCTGTGCAATAGCAAGTCCAACAAGGAGATTGCGCGCGAGCTGGGCATGGAGGAGAAGACCGTCAAGGGCCATGTCTCCGCCATCTTCAAAGCCTTGGGCGTGGTGCACCGTCTGCAGGCCGTCGAGGCGGCCCGCGCGGCCGGCATGGTCAGCCAGGCGCTGTCGTATTGATGCTATTGCTCGGCCGCAAGGCCTGTCCGACCGCCGCGCGCAGCTGCGCTTGCGTGAGCGGCTTGTGCAGCAGGGTCAGGCCCTGGTCCAGCGCTTCGCGCCCGCGCTCGGGGCCGGTGTCGCCGCTGAGCAGCAGAGCGGGGATATCGCTGTTGAACAACTCGCGCAACCGGGCAATCGCGTCGCTGCCGGTTTCGCCTCCGCCCAAGCGGTAATCGCACAGCAGCAGGCGCGGCGTGGCGCTAACGCTCATCAACTGCGGCATCAGCTCGGCCACGTTGGCAGCGCTGACGACGCCCAAGCCCCAGGCCGACAGCAGGGTGCTCATGGCCAGCTGTATCTCGGCGCTTTCATCCAGCACGATGACCATCTCCCCGCCTAGCTGTGGCTGCGCGAGCGGGCCAGGCGCTGCAGCTGGCCCCTCGTCCTGCGGCTCCAGCGTGAGCGTGAACAAGCTGCCCCGGCCCGGCCGTGAGCGCAGGCGGAGCTCCAAGTGCAGCAGGCCGGACAGGCGCTGAACAATCGCCAGACCTAGGCCTAGGCCTTGGCCCGAGCTGTGCAGCTGCACGAACTCATCAAACACCTCGGCGCGGTGCGCCCTGGCAATGCCCACACCGCTATCGGCCACCAGCAGCTCAATGCGGCCATGGCGCCGACGGACCCGCAGCAGCACGCCGCCCTGCGCGGTGTAGCGCAGTGCATTGGAGAGCAGATTGCGCAGCACCCGCTCCAGAAGGGCCGGGTCGCTGCGCACCGCAAGCCGGACCGGCTCGGGCGGCAGATCGCAAACAAAGCGCAGACCCTTGGCCTGCGCTTGCAGGCTGTGGTCGGCCGCCATGCGGCTCAGCAGTGCGCGCAGATCCACCGTCTGCCACTGCGGTTGCAGCTGCTCGGCGTCCAGCTTGGAGATGTCCAGCAAGGCGTTGAACATCGCCCCCATGGCGTCGACAGCGCTGCTCACATGTTGCAATATCTGCGCTGACTGCGCCGGGCTGGGGCATTGCTTGAGGGCGCCCACAAACAGCGACAGCGCATGCACAGGCTGGCGCAAATCATGGCTGGCGGCGGCCAGGAAGCGGCTGCGCGACTGGCTCAGCTTGACGGCCAGGTCCTTCTCCAGCCGCAAGCTTTCGCTTAGTCCTGCGAGCTGATGGGCTTGGCGCAGCGAGTCCCACAACAGGCGCTGCAAGGAAGTAGCGAAGTAGAAGCTGAGCGTTGAGCCCAGCAGCAGCACACCCAGGATGGCCCAAGTGTCAATAGCGCCATGCACCAGCATGGCCAGCAACAGCCCCAGTACGGCCGGGCCCACAATGGCGACATAGGCTGGCAAATGGGCGTGCAGGGAATGCAGCGCGGCGGCGCTGATGCCTATCATCCAGGCACATAACAACATGCGCTGAGCATCGCTGCCGCCGGGCCAGAATATCTGCACCGCCAGCAACCACAGCAAGCCGTTGATGGCCGAGGTGCGCGTCACCCGGCGCAGCCAGATCGGCGCATTGGTGACCGTCAGCGGGCTGCGCAGCCAGCGCAGGCCCAGCCACAGATGAAAGGCCAGGTTGACGAGTTGCACGCCCAGCCAGCAAGCCGTCCAAGCCGGTGGCGCTGCCTTGTGCAGGCTGGCGGCAACCAGCACCGCCAGCACAAAGTTGCCCACGGTCAGGCTCAGATCATTGCTGCGCAGGCGCTGCGCCACGTCCATTCGGACCAGGGCTTGCAGGCGCGTCTCGTCATCGATCGGCATTGAGGTGGTTGTGGGCATGGGCTCGGCGCGGATTGTGCATGCTGGGCCCGAAAGGCCCGACAGCCGTGAAGGAGCTTGTACCAAACCGTGGGCGGGCAATGTCGGATTTGACAGGCTCGCATGCAACGGGATGGACGCGCCATCCGTAACGACATCAATGTGCCAAAGTGGAAATGTCTAGCAACCGCTTGAACTGCGATGTACGTCCGCCATGAAGATTGCGGCAGGTGGCATCGAGTTGGCCAAGAACGTTTTTTCAGATCCACGCAGGCGACAAGCGTGGCAAGACGGTCTTGAGGAGGCAGCTCATGCGGGACCAGGTTGCTGAGTTCTTCTCAAATCACTTGCCGTGAGTGATTTGCAGGGAGGTTTTCGGCAGTGTCCCTCCCATTTCACCTGCACAAGAAAGCAGCCATGGAATTGTTGCAACCCGCGAACTGCTCCCTGAGTTCGGTCGAACGCGTTTGACGCAAGCGGCCTTGGCGCAATGGTCGACACGCAGGCGGCCTAAGCAGCGGAAATGGAAGCCAGGTTTAGGCGCCCTACCGCCACGCACGACGATGGAGCCAAGCGGCTCCGATAGGGACGATAGCGCCTATTTGACGGGTCAAGCAGCGGCCATTTGGCTCCGGTTGACCGAGGATTTCGTGAGCTACTCACCTGAATGACCGCTGCACATTCGGGACCCGACATCGGCGCCGCAAACTCTGATGCGGGTCAGCGACTGCTGAGTGGCCGGCACCGTGAGTCCGGCTCTCGGTTGCCAACAACCTGTGCTGCTGCATCCTTGACTTGAAGGTCGCCACTTTTGATGCCCGCTATGGGCACACATCGGTCGTTGGCAAGCGGTCGCCGATGGTCGCACTCGCACTTCTGCATCGCCCCATCCCAGGGGCGATTCACTTCCTTGCACCAAGCAGTCTTTGGGCCCAGCGACAAGCGCTGGCCCGAGTGGCGACTCTAAAGGATACAGCGGCTGTAGAGCTTTCACATGGCCGTCGAGTCGCACCAGTGGCTGCTTCTCTACTGCTCGGACTCACGGTCGCGACCCTGAGCTGCCGCTCGCAGGGCCGGAATGGACGCCGTGAAGCGCCGTTCGGTCCGACGAGCAGCGGAAGGCAAGTCGCGACCCTGGAGAGGCATCCGCCATCCCGATCTCCCCGCCCAAAGCTGCCGGTCGCAGCCTGCGCAAGAACTCCTGCACGGGACACGTGTCGGCGGGCGGTCTATGAGCATTGAGCCCCAGGGGTCGCGCACACGGCGTGGCTGCGCGCCATATCGGTCGCGACTGCGGAATCGAGCGTAGCGACGTCGAGGCGGACTGCGAACGAAAGCAGCCCAGTCGTCGGGTGGGAACGTGTGCACTGCACCTAAGCACGTCGCAAGGCTTCGACGTCGCGCATGGGCGGCGCCCCGAACAGCCGGGCGTACTCGCGGCTGAACTGCGACACACTTTGATAGCCCACGCGATATGCAGCGCTCGCCGCGTCCATGCCGCCGCCCAGCAGCAGCCCGCGAGCCTCCGTCAGCCGCAGTCGTTTCTGGTATTGCAGGGGGCTCATCGCCGTCACGGCCTTGAAGTGCTGATGGAACGACGACGGGCTCATGTTCACCTGTGATGCGAGTTCCTCCACGCGAATCGGCTCCGCGTAGTGTGCGCGCATGCGCCGGATGATCTGCCCCATCTTGTGCGTGTTGCTGCCCGCGACCGCAATCTGAGCAACTGCCGAGCCGTACGGACTGCGCAGCAGTCGATAGTGGAACTCGCGCAGCGTCAGTGGGGCCAGCACAGGGATGTCGCGCGGTTCATCGAGCAGACGCGCGAGTCGAACTACCGACTCCAGCGTCGCGTCATCGAGATCGCCGACGAACACACCGCGCGCCGTTTCGCCACGTGACCAACCCGCGATGTCCGACTGCGCCAGCAGATCGGCGATCGTGCTCGCGTCCAGGTCGATCGCGAGGCAAAGATACGGTGCCTCGGCGCTCGCGACGAGCACCTGGCCGAACAACGGCAAGTCGACCGACACCGCAAGGAACTGCGGCGGCGCGTAGCGGTAGATCTCACCTTCGAGCAAAACCTGCTTCTCGCCCTGCACGATCACGCAGACACAAGGGTTGTACACGTGCGGCAGTTCGTGGTTCGGCGCCGACAGGAGGATGCACTGCAGACCGCTGATCGCGACCGGGTGCATGCCATCCCCATTGGAGTTTTTGACGACCAGCCGGCCTAGCTCGGCAAGGCGATCCCGTCTCAATTCATTGATTGGCTTATCCATGAGCATGGACGATACGCGCAGAATCCACCCGCCTAGAGCGGCTGACCCCAAGATTTGGAGGATCCGGCAACCACGCCGCAGCTTCGTGTATTCCCAAGGTAGCCCCCGGAGCCAATGCTCTGTCTCGCGAAAGCGACCCATCCAACCAGGAGAATTTTTCATGAACAGCAGCAGCAAAGTCGTCCTCATCACCGGCGCCAGCAGCGGCATCGGCGAAGCCACCGCCCGCACGCTCGGCGCTGCGGGCCACACCGTCGTCCTCGGCGCGCGCCGCACGGATCGTCTCGAAAGGATCGCCGCCGAGATTCGCGCTGCCGGCGGCACAGCCGAATTCCGCGCTCTGGACGTCGTGAACCGCGCTGACGTCGCGGCCTTTGCGAACTTCGCCAACAACAAGTTCGGCCGTGTCGACGTCATCTTCAACAACGCGGGCGTGATGCCCGTGTCGCCGATGAACGCGCTGAAGGTCGAGGAGTGGGATTCCATCGTCGATATCAACATCAAGGGCGTACTGAACGGCATCGCGGCCGTGCTCCCCATCATGGAGGCGCAGGGCAGCGGTCACATCCTGAGCACCGCGTCGACGGGCGCGCACGCGGTTGGCGGCCAGTTCGGCGTGTACTGCGCGAGCAAGTACGCCGTACGCGCGATCATGGAAGGCTTGCGCCAGGAGATGACCAAGATTCGCGTGACGACGATCTCGCCCGGCGTCACAACTTCGGAACTTGGTCACGATATTTCGGTCGACGACACGAAAGCGGCCGTGGACCAACTGCGCAGCATCGCGCTCGAAAGCAAGGCGATCGCCAAGGCGGTGCTCTACGCGATCGACCAGCCGGCGGACGTGGACGTCAACGAGATGATCATCCGCACGGTGCGAAGCGCTGGCCACGCGTTCTGAGGCAGACCAGCGCAACCCACGATAGGGGACAGCGGGCGGCGCCGTCGCCGGGCCGAATCTGCCTGGCACGGATTCTCAAACCACTGAGCTTGCACATGGTATGCGTTTTGAAGAGGCGGCCTCGGGCAGCGCTCCTCCAAGCTGATTGCAGCGACGCGAGTGGACCTTGGCCGATGACCGGAAGTGGCCGACTGCGGACCCCGGCCGCCATTGACATACCTCGCCCTTGCAAGGGGATGCGATGCCAGGGCAGCATAGCCTTATGATGTCATTGAGTGACAACACTTTGAGATCAGCATGGATCGTTGGGAGCCCGATGCCGCGGGCCGCTTTCGCGCTGCGGCCATCGAACTGTTTGGAGAGATTGGCTACGAGCAGACAACCGTGGCCACTATCGCGGAGCGGGCGGGGCTGACGGCGCGCACGTTCTTCCGCCATTTCACCGACAAGCGTGAAGTGCTTTTCGACGGCTCGAAGCGGCTGCAGCAGGTGATGCTTGATGCACTCGCCGGGGCACCAGCGCATGCTACTGTGATCGACACCGTCGCTGCGGCTTTAGCGAAGGCAGGTGAGTTCTTCGACGATGAGCGCCGCCCATTCGCCCGCTTACGCAACTCGGTGATCGCCGCGAACACGGAACTGGATGAGCGCGAGCTGATCAAGATGACGACGCTGACTGCGGCGCTCGCTCAGGGACTGGGTGCGCGCGGCGTCGGTGAGACGGACGCGCGCCTCGCGGCCGAGGCGGGTATCGCCGTCTTGAGGGTGTCATTCGCGCAACGGGTCAGCGAATCGGAACGACGCGGAAATGGCGAAATCCTGAACGAGTCTCTATCGCGCTTAAGAGCGCTTATGGCCAGCTGACCGGCTCACCGCAGGGCAATGAGCCGACGTGGGCAGCCTCCACAGAAGCCGTCCATCGTGGGCGGCTTCTTATAGCCGGGGCCGTGATTCCGGCATCTCGCCGCGAAGCGGGCATCAGGTTGATCCAACGTTGCAGCGACCCACGAGTCCCAACGGCGATGGTTCAAACGCTCCGTCAGCATCGATGGACGCTGGTAGCGGCGTTCTCGACGGTGGTCTGTATCGATGTTGATAAGGAACAGAGCGCGAACCCTCGCGTCAGGAGAGCGACCGCCAAAGTTCCGTGTCGACAAACCAAGAATTGAGGCGACTCGTGTGGAGCCTGATGGCGACTTCGTCAGCCAGTTCTTCGACGTCGACCAGTAGCTTGTGCATCTTCCACGTCGATTCAAGCAACCTCGGCGACGTCTCGGCTACCTGGCAGGCGCACGGGGCCGGCCCTGGAGCTCGGAGGCCGCTTCCAGTTCAGGTAACCAAGTGCTTGGAGGTGCGCGGAGGAGGCGGGCGTTCACGCGGCGATCCTGGGCACTCGGGCCGGCTGCGCGGGCCGTTGGCGGCGTAGCGACCCTACGGCCCTGGTGATCCGTCGAGTCCTCTGCCACCGGGGTTGGCGAACAGCGGGTAGTGATTGCGGCCGCGACTAGGTCGGCTCCAGCAAGCCATACGCTGCCGCCCGCTTTGCCGAGGCGCTACGGCTGGCGCACTTCAGGCGTGCATTTATGCGCTGGAATCGCGAGTCCACAGACGCTACGCTCATCCCCGTTCGCATCGAGATCTCCTTGGTGCCGAGTCCCTGCCATTCCAGGGCCAGCAGATCCAGGTCGCGCTCTTGAAGACGTGCGGATTCGCGCAGTTGGCGCCGCAGGTAGCTGGTGAGCCAATCATGCAGCTCTGCCGCAAGTGATCTCGCCAGAGCCCGCACGACGCGCGCCTCCGAACCTTCGAAGTCGTCATCTCTTTCGCTGCCCAGGCAAAGCATCTCGAGCCTGTCGAGATTGGCTCCGGCTGGCGTAGGTACGATCAGGCAGGACTTGAAGCCGTACTTGCGGGCGAGGTCGATGGCCGCGACATCTGCCTCATGCTGCAGATGGATCTGGTGATCTGTGCCCGGGGTCGTGTGCGTTCGTGCGAACCGGAACCAGGGGTGTTTGAGCAGAAGGCTTCTGCTGCTCTGCTCCTGCGCGAAAGCTGGATGGCAGGCGAAGAGGCATAGACAAGAGGGCTCATTGCCGTCTTCCGGGATGGCTGCGGTATAGACACTTGCGCTCGCGCCGATGGCCTCGGTCGCATGCATCAGTTTGTCGAGCAACTCTGCCGGGTCCTTGGCCAGTGGGATTCGGATGATGGCTGCGAGCGCTTGCGCTGAGTAGTCAGGCCTCTGAGCCCGTTCCCTTATGGACGCTGACTGGATGGGATTGATCGAAGACATCATTGAACTCCCTTTTGATCTGAGCAAACAGCAGCGGGTCCGAGAAACGCAGCGGGTCCGCAGTCGCGCAATCGTTGAACTGCTCGCGACTCATGAACAGCGCCCAGTACTCCAGATATGCATTGCCTTGCATGCGTCGAGTTCGGCCCGCCGCCACACCTGATGAAACGTTGACGAGTCGGACCCGGCAGATGTCGCTGCCGTCCTCTATGTCGAAACGTTTCCTTGGCTGTGAGCTTGTTGTGTCGGTTCTGTTCGTCACGGCGTTCTCCTCAGGCGCGGGTCCGCTTGGGTTTGCAGGAAGGCACTCGAGGTCTGCGTCTAGATCCGTCGCTGGGAGCGGCCCACTGCTCATAGCGTTCATCACACGCTGCATCGTGATCACCTTCCAGTCTCAGCTCAACAGAAGGTACGCAGCGACTGAGTAACCGTTCGGTCGATGCCACGGTCAAGAGGACCCGACCCGCCGTGTAGGTCGAGAGGTGGACATTGAAGCGGTGGAGGTCTTCGCGACGATGCGATGACGGTGTTGTTGGTGCCCCTGAGTGATGCGAAATGTGACAGGCTGGATGGTTGCGTTCGAAATGTAACGGTGCTAGCGCATGCCACCGCAAGTACTTTCGTTTTCGTTCGGTGATGGACTGCAGTTCGTCTCCGGGGCGCATGGGCTCCTTTCCGGAACCCGAAGGCAGTCCTAAGATTGCGTTCACTGCTGTCGGAATTCGATCGGTGGCGAGGTAGTGCGATGGCCAAGAATTTGAAGGGCGCTCTTTCGCGCGTTCGGGCTGCACTGATGCGGCGCGGACGCTCGCGCCATGATGCCGATGACCTGGTGCAAGAGGCCTGGGTGAGACTCGCCTGTGCCGAGAGCCGGCAGACGGTCAACGAGCCCGAGGCGTTTCTGATGCGCGCAGCGCTGAATCTGTCGATTGATGCATATCGCATTCGCAGGAACCACGGCGAGGAGGTGCTGTTGGAAAATGCGCAGCTCATTGACGCAACGCCAACCGCCGAGACCATTCTGTTGGCCCGTGAGCGGATCGCGAGGCTGAGCGAGTGTCTTGCCCAACTGGACCCCAAGACCCAAAGGATCTTCCTTGCCCACCGTATAGACGGCATGAGCTACCTGGAGATCGCCAGAGACAATGGACTGAGCGTCAGTGCGGTGGAGAAGCACATTGCCAAGGCCACTCTGATTCTCATGCGGTCTATGGAGGGCTGGTACCCATGAATGCACAAGGCGAGCGGGAGGTGCGCGAAGGTCCCTCTGTCGCTGTGTCGCGTGAGATCGCGGCCGAGGCCGCAGTCTGGATCGCGCGCCTCCACGGCCCTGATCGTTCGCCAGGCATGGTGCAAGAGTGCCTGGCTTGGCAGGCACGTTCCGCTGCGCATCGCCTGGCCTTCGAGCGTTGTACGGAAGTTTGGGAAGCCGTGCCCGGCGTGCGGCTCGCCGACGCGTATGCGAGTGCAGGGGCGCATGAGTCGGCGTCAGGCCTCGGCGGCATCTTCGATGGATCGAAGCGCTCACGCTTGTTGTTGGCATCGCTGTTGGCTGTGTTGCTGACCGCTTCGGGCGTCGCAGTGCATTTGTGGCGTGGCACAGAGGTCCATGAGACCAGAGTCGGCGAGCAGCAGGTGGTGATGCTGGACGATGGCACTCGCATGTACCTGAACACGGCCACGCGAGTGCGCGTGAAGATGGACTCCGATCAGCGCTCATTGAATGTCGAGGGAGGCGAAGCGCTGTTCGAGGTCGCGAAGGACGCGCATCGGCCATTCGTCGTCCAGGTGGCCGGCAGCGAAGTGGTGGCGGTTGGGACGGCTTTTTCCGTTCGGCATGGAGCCGGAGGCTTGGCCCGGGACGACGGCTTGACTGTCACGCTGATCGAAGGGGAGGTCACCGTTCGTCCGGCTACGACTCTGTGGGCGGACGGTGTCGCACCGGACAAGCAGGTCTCGATGCACGCGGGAGAACGTATGCGGCTGCTCAAAGCGCCAGGCCCGTCGAGCGGGGCGACCATCCTGAACGTTGACATGCCTCGGATCGATCAATTGGTCGCATGGAGGCGCAACGAGGTGGTCTTCGATGATGTGTCCCTGCCTGACGCGGTGGCCGATATGAACCGCTACAGCAAAACGCACATCGCGTTGGTTGGTGCGCCCTTGATGACGCTGCGAGTGAGTGGTCAATACCGGGCGGGCGACAGTGCCGGATTCGCGCGCGCGGTCGCATCGCTTCACGGCTTGGCTGTGCGGGAGCACGAAGGACGATTGGAGCTGGCAATTCCACAATAGGGGAACCCCTGGCTGAAAAGTTCTCGACAGACTCGTCATCTCGTCATCACCAACTTGGAAATGCGAGAGGGCACGAGATGACACAAAGGTATATCAGCGGGCGTCGTTGGTGCGCAAGCTACCTCCGGGATAGCGCAGTAGTCGCCCTGGTCCTGAGTTGCGGGCTCGCCTGGGCGGTAGATTCAGTCGGGGCAGCAAGGTACCGTATCGACCAACCGGCACAGCCGCTCGGCGAATCGCTGCGAGCGATTGCGAGGCAGACGGGCCTGTCGGTGCTCTTCGATCCCGGCAAGGTCAGTGGCCGAACGTCGAAGGCTGTGGTTGGCCAATTGACAGCGGCGGAGGCGATCAATCAGGCGCTGGAAGGCTCGGGTTTGGATGCGATAGCGATGCCGGACGGGTCGATCGTGATTCGAGCGCCCGCAGCCCCGAGTGCATCGCCGCCGTCCGCTCCGGGGGGGACTTCCGACCGGGTATTCAGTGCAGACGAAGACTCTTCCAGTCGCATTGCGCAGGGCGCAGCTGCTAGCGACCCGAGCACAGTCACGAAAGTGGAGCCGGCTGGTCCGGTGACTTCGCTGGGCATGGTTGAGATCACAGGCTCGCGGCTCAAGCGCATTGACGCGGACGGCGCCACGCCCGTCAATGTCTATACCCGCAGGGATATCGAACGTAGCGGACAGCCGACGCTCGAGCGATTCATCAGCAGCTTGAACGAGGCTTCGGTGAGTCCGGGCGAAGGCGGCTACGGGGCGACAACAGGGCAGGGCTCCGTCCAGCTGCGCGGGCTGCCGCTGGGGTCCACGCTGGTGCTGCTCAACGGGCGCCGGCTACAGGCGGTGGGCTCGTCATCGGGCAACTTCTTCAACCTGAACCTGATCCCGATGGCCGCAGTCGAGCGGGTCGAGATTGTGCCCGTGGGTTCGTCGGCCGTGTATGGTGGCGATGCACTGGCCGGGGTCGTCAACATCATCCTCAAGAAGTCGATGGACGGGATCGTGTTCGATGCCCGTCTTGGGGCCGCCAAGGGCACGGGGGATCAAGGCCTCTCGCTGGCCACTGGTGCCCGCAGCGAGGCCGGTTCCTACCTGCTGCTGGGTTCGTACAGCAGGACGACACCGCTGACGATGGCCGAGCGCGCCTTCTTCCAGGACGGAGACTACCGCCGCGTGGGTGGGGTCGACGCGCGCACGCGCGCCTGCACGCCCGGCACGGTGACCAGTGTTTCGGGTGCGAATCTGCCCGGCCTGAATTCCAGCTTTGCCGCGATCCCCGCGAACGCCAGTGGAAAGACACTCGCGGCAGCCGACTTCGCCGCGATGGCCGGCCAGGCGAACCTCTGCAATCCCCTGGCCAACGGGCATGGGACCGCGCTCGTGCAAGGCGCTGAGGACTTTTCTTTGCATGCCGCAGGTGAGCGCCGGCTGAGCGATGCTTGGTCGGTGTTCGGCGAGCTGTCGTTGTCCAAGGACCGGCAGGGTGCAGAGCAAAGCGGGCTGCTCCTGAACAACGTGCTCGTGCCCGCAAGCAACCCATATAACCCGTTTGGAACGGCGGTTCGTGTCACCCAGCGGCTTGGTCTGGAGAACGGCGCGGAAACGCTTGCACGAGACACGGTGTTCAAACGGGCGCTGATCGGACTTCGTGGCGAGGTCGCAGCGGGATGGGACCTTGAGGCGTCGGCGTCCACGACGCGCGATGATGGGAACCGGCATCTCGTCAACACCTCGGCGAACGTCGCCGCGCGCACGGCTGCTCTTGCTGCACCGACGCTGGCGGCGGCACTCAATCCCTTCACGACCGGCTTCGCGGCCAGCGACGACGTGCTCAAGTCGATCTGGTCGGATCAGGTTCGAGAGAACCATGGCCGCAAGGACCTGGTCAGCGCCTTCGTGCGCGGTTCGCTGCTGACTCTGCCTACGGGCTCTGTTGACGTGATTGCCGGTGCTGAGGCCTCGCATGATGAATACCAAAGCCTGTCGTCGACCGCCAATGTCACCGGTTCTCGTTCCACCAGTGCCTTCTATGGTGAAGCGCGTGTTCCGCTGTGGCGCATTGCCGTCGATGCAGGTGAAGGCAATGGGCCGGTACGGGATCTCGCCTCACTGACGCTGGCGGCTCGCCATGACAAATACAGCGACTTCGGGGAAGCGAATACCTACCAGGCGGGGCTGGAGCTGCGTCCGGCGAGGACCCTCCTGCTGCGCGGATCGGCCGCGTCGTCGTTCAAGCCGCCCACTTTGCTTGAAACCCATGTGGATCCGATCAGCTACGACGCCAGCATCTTCGGGCTGCTCGACCCCGCGAGAGGGGGCGAGGCCATCACCGGCGGTGAGGTCGCGCGTGCAACCAACCCCAACCTGCGCCCGGAGACGGGGCGTGCGTACTCCCTCGGTGCCGTGTGGGAGCCTGCATCCGCCCTGGGAACGCGGTTTGGCCTGACCGCGTGGCGCGTGAGGATCAACGGGCTGATCTCGCTGCTCTGGCCGCAGGTGGTGCTGGACAACGAGGCACTGTTCCCGGGTGTCGTCGCCCGGGAACCATCGACCGGCGGCGTGCCGGGTCCCGTGACAAAGGCGTTGTGGACCGAGGTGAATTTCGGGCGCCTCAGCACGGCGGGCGCGGATATGGAGGCTGCGCATTCCTGGAAGGCGGCTGGTGGCAAATGGACGCTGGCTACCCATGCGACGAGAACCACCCGGTACGACGTCGCGATCTCGCCGGACGCACCGGTCGATGATCGCCTGGGCCGGCGCGCAGCGGATTTTTGGTCGCCCAAATGGAAGGGGCGGGTTTCCATCGCATTCGATCACGCTGACTGGAGCCTCGGGCTTACCAGCCGCTACCTGGGTGCCTACCGGGATATCGCACCCAGCGATCGCGGACTCGGCAACTTCTGGATGCACGATCTCGCGGCGTCCTTCAACCTGAAGAAGCTGGGTCTGAACCTGCCGGCCGCCAGGGCTGCAAGCCTGTCCCTGGCTGTTGCCAATCTCTCGAACAGGATGCCCGAGTACGCCTCAACCTTGCCGTATTACGACGTGACACAGGCCGACTGGCGGGGGCGCTATGCGAGTCTGCGACTGTCCGTGACCTGGTAGCCAGGCCCCACTCAGGCACCACGTATTTGTCGCCCCGCGTTCGCGCCTTCAGCGATCCAACCCCACCTAGCAACTGTCCTCTGGCCTCTGGGCCCGAGTGATTGGAATCGTCCTATGCTGTCATACCTATCCGCCTTCTCCGCTCGGGCGGGCCTTGCCCGGACCCTTTGTGCTCTCCGGCGAGATGTCGTCCCATGGTTGCCGTGGGCGCTATCTCTGCTCGTGCCATTGCTCGCCCAGCCGGCGAGCGCTGGCGTCGGGCCGACGGTCAGGGAGGTGGTCGAGTTCACACGGATCGTGCAACCCACCAATCACGACGACGATGAACTGCAGACCCTGATCTCGCCGGATCGCAAGCGAGCCTTCATCGTCACACGCAGGTCCGATGTCGCGACCGATGCGAACACCTTTGAGATCCTGCTGCTGGATATCGACCCCGAGCATCTGACGGGCTCAGAACATGCCGCACCGACTTCGTTGCTCAAGGTGAGGTCGCGAAAGGATGAGTTTGACCTTGATCAGTCCTTGCGGGAGGCGCGGTGGCACGACAACCGGACGATTGTGTTCCGCGCACGGATTCATGACGAGCCCTTCCAGGCCTACCAGCTCGACGTGCCGACGCAGAAACTCACCCAACTGACATCTGCACCGGATGGCCTGGTTGTCTTCGACGTATCACGCGATCTGAAGCAGGTTGTCTACGTCTCGCCTGTTTCCAATCCGGCCGTGCCGCCCGGCGCTCGCAGCGTCGTCGTCGGCACCAACTCGTTCTGGAATGTGCACAGCGGGCAGCTTGGCGCCCGATTTCAGCAGCGGCGCTACCAGTACTTCGTGACCTCTGCGCGCCCGGGTGAGCATGCACGGGCACTGGGACAGTCTTTCGCTGAGAGCAATGTGAGCTTTCCCAGTCCCAATATCTCGCCTGACGGGCGTTGGGCCTTGCTGCCGGAGTACCAACCTGGGCGCGAGGTCGCATGGGCCAAGCAGTATCCGTTGATCGCTGATGCAGTGCGGCGATACACCTCGGCGCAAACCGAGGATCCGCTCGGCTATTTCTCTCGCAAGACCCACTATGTTCCCCGGCGGCTCATGCTCTATCGCCTGTCCGACGGCCATGCTCAGGCCGTCCTCGATGTACCGGATGACTCGATCCAGCTGGGCCAGCAGCGCAGCGATCGCCTGTGGCAGAACGGCAGCGCCTCCGTCGTCATAGCAGGCACCTTTCTGCCGCAGGAGGCAACGGATGTGAAGGCAGCGTCCGCGTCGCACATCATTGAATACTGGCCGGACTCTGGGCGATGGAAGGACGTTGCTGTGCTTGCCGATCGACTGAAGGCGGCGTATCCGGTACCCGGTAGGCCGGGCACGTTCGTCGCCATCGACGGCCAGGACCATCGGCGCTTCGAACGCGATGCAGACGGCAACTGGCGCGAGCTGACGGCTGGAAGCACTGCAGCGAGCGATCTGCATGCCTCCGAAGCGGGGAGGCCGGATGGGGGTTGGCGGCTGCATGTCCAGGAGGCATTGAACCAGCCGCCGGACATCGTGGCTCATGGCCCTGCAGGAGCGACGGCGCGCCTGACTCAACTCAATCCGCAGTTCTCGGCGGTGCAATGGGGAACCATGCGACCCTACAGCTGGAAGGACGCGAACGGCCGGCAATGGGACGGCGGGCTGATGGTGCCGGCGGATTTCGATCCCACCGCTCGGCATGCCCTGGTTATTCAGACCTATGGCTTCTCGCCCACGCGCTTCTACCGCGATGGAGCGAATATCTACGATGCAACCACCAGCGGCTTTCCCGGCCGTGCCTTCCTCCGGGAGAACATCCTGGTGTTGGCGGTACCGATCTTTCCCACCAGTGGCGGTCCCGCTCCCGACTCTCACGACCGGCACTTGACCTTGACGGAGGCGGCTCGCGGAGCCATCGATGCGCTGGTCGATGCCGGCTGGGTCGACCGTGAAAGGGTCGGCATCATCGGATGGAGTGCCTTCGGCGAGCGCGTGCTGAGTTTGGTGACCTTCTCGGATGTACCGATTCGTGCGGCCACGCTGTTGGACGGTGATTCCAACACCTTGTACTCCTTGACGATCACCTACGCGGTGATGAATGGTGTCCAGGCGTCCAAGGAGCGAAGGAACGAAGGTCTGCCGTTTGGAGCGTCGCTGCAGCGCTGGGTGCGTAACGATCCGTCCATGCATACCGATTGCATCCGCGCGGCCATGCGCATCGAGACCTACGGGCCTGAAGTACACAACAACTGGGACATCTACGCACTGCTGAGGCGGCAATACAAGGCGGCGGAAATGGTCTTCATTCCAGGCGGCGCGCATTCCCTGTCGCGGCCGAGCGAGCGGATGATCTCCCTGCAGGGCAACGTCGATTGGTATCGCTTCTGGCTGAACGGAGAGAAGCGCGCCGACGTTGTCATCCCGGCGGAAACTGCGGCAAGTCTGAAGGAGCAGTACGTACGGTGGGATCAAATGAAGGAATTGAAGCAGATCGATGATGCCCGGCCCTCATGCGATGTTGTAGCGCGCTCTCAGTAGCTTTGTGCCGACCGGCCTGCGCCTGCCGCTCCGATGGGACTGTCCACCTGGTAGGCGTGCCACATCGCCGCATAGGTGCCGCCGCAGGCCAGCAGACTGGTGTGGTCACCCTGTTCTGCGACTCTTCCTCCAACCATCACCACGATCTGATCGGCATGCCGTATGGCCGACAGCCTGTGGGCGATCGTGATGGTCGTGCGACCTGCGGAGATGTCTCGCAGGTTGTGCATGATTGCGTTCTCCGTGCCGCCATCGAGCATGGAGGTGGCTTCATCGAACACATAGATGAGTGGGTCCCTCAGGATCGCGCGTGCGATGGCAATTCGCTGCCGCTCACCGCCTGACAGTTTCAGGCCCCGCTCGCCGATCATTGTGTTGTAGCCGGCGGGAAGGGCAGTCACCAGACTGTGCAGTCGAGCCAAGCACGCGGCCCGCTCGATTTCGCGCGGCGTAGCCCCCTCCTTCCCGATGGCGATGTTGGCGGCGATGGTCGTGTTGAAGAGCACGGTGTCCTGAGGGACCACGGCGATCATGGATCGCAGCGTTGCGATCGGCAGAGTGTCGATCGCAATGTCGTCCAGAAAGATGGTTCCACCCTGTGGCGTACACAGTCGCAACAGCAGTCGTACCAGCGAAGACTTGCCGCAGCCGCTGGCGCCGACAATGGCTGTCGAGCGGCCCGCCGGGATCTCGATGGTCAGGTCTGTCAAAACGGCATCGTTGCCATCGTAGGCCAGTTGAATGCCTTTGAATCGGACTCGTGGTGCGCGAGCCCCCCAGGGCGCGATAGGGGCCGCGTTTTCGAGTCCAATCGGATGCACGCCGGAGGCTTCCGGTGCCGATGGGCGAGGCGATCCGGGTGTTTCCAACGGCTCGTTGAACATCTCCAGCATAGGTTGGATGAAAGCCTGCGCTTGCGCCATGTCGCGGATGGAGGTGACCAACATCTCGAGCGGACGCGTGATCTGCAACATGTAGATGTTCGCCAGGACGAATCCACCGACAGAGAGCGTGCCATTCGACACGGCATCGATCGCGACAAACAGCGACGTGCTCATCGAAAGGCTGAAGATCGCCATCACCGCCAGGCCGTCGTGCAGTCGATGGATATGCAACCGAGCCCAGCTCTGCTCGAGCATCGCAGTGGATCGTTCAAAGTCGTCGAGTACTTGGCGCTCGCTCCCGAAGGACTTCACGGGTTCGATATTGGTGAGCCCGTCTGCAAGAATGCTGCTCGCATCGGCGCTGGCCTGGGAGACCTTCTGGGCAGCGATACCCAAGCCGGCTGATCGCCGGATCGTCACGGCAATATAGGCGATGGCAGTCGCAGCAAAAATGGCCGTCAATGCAGGCAGCTTGAGCGAAAGCAGGACGAGCGTGACCGTCAAGCCCTCGATCAGGACGGGAACGACGCTGTTGACAACGCTGAACAAGATGACCTGATAGCCGGAGATGCCTTGCTGAAGGGTATGAACCACTGCGCCGGACCGCCGCCCCAGGTGAAAAGACAGTGGAAGCAGCAGCGTGTGCTGAAAGAAGCTCAGGCGCAGTCGGCCATACAGTCGCTGCTCTGCGGCGCTAGCCAGCATCGGCCGAATCTCCGCGAGCAGCCGGCTCACGCAGAGGCAGAGGAGGTAGGCGCAGACAGGTGTCGTCATCGATGCGATCACTTCCCGCGAGCCAGGCTTGTTGCCGGCCATGTCAACGACATCCTTGAGAGCGAGAGGTGCAAGTCCCGAAAGGAGGCCGCTCGTGACGGCCAGGACATTCGTGACCACCAGCCTCCAAGCTACCGCTCGGTCCATGCTTGTGAAGAGCAGCCGAACTGCGGCGCCGAGATCGCCGCTCGATGGCTTGTCGGGTTTCGGGGCCATCGATGAGGGCTCCGCTATCGGCCCCAGCGCGACAGCCAGGCTTCTACGGCTACCAGGGAGTGGATCTGGCTGATCGGACCGGCCAGCGCCGTGGGCCTGCCGGACAGGAGCTCGGCGAGCCTCTTGCGGTCGAGCAGGCCGCGTGCGGCGAGCTGGCCATCAAGAAGCACCTCGCGTGCGAAGTCGATGTTCGACAGCAGCACGGCCTTGACGTGCTCTTCCATGCCGCCTTGGGTCAGCAGATACGTCGGTAGTTGTAGACACAACTCAACCAGGGGCTGCGATAGCAGGGGGTTCACCAGCTCTGGGGCCGACGCCCGTTCAAACGGGTCGTAGTAGCCGAGCGGATATATCAAGGCCATTGTCTGCATGTACTTGCCGATCGGAAGGTCACCGGCATCCCGCGCGGCGGGATGAACAAAGCGATTCGTCTCATCGTTGCCAACGCTAATATCCAAGGCGAGCAGGGCATCGTGCCCCATCAGGTTTCTCTCCTGGAGGCTGGGTCCGGTTCGCTGCTTCAGGGCGAGGGCGATGGTGCGCCAGATCGATAGCTTTCCGAGCCTCGCGGCGTCCATGGCAGCCGCTGCAAAGCCGGCATTCAGTCCTTCCTTGCACAGGTAGTCTGCGGCCGGCCACCATCGAGGAAATTCGAAGAACAGGGAATCGCCACCCGCGCCGGTGAACATGGCCGGAGCGCCATGGGCGGCTGCCAGCCTGGCGTCCGTGCCAGCGTTCATCCAACCGACATAAGGTACCGGATCTGGCATTCGAGCGATCTGCAGGATGCGGTCGATCCGAAAGCCAACATCGCGTTCTCGTTCCAGCAGATCACGTCCAACACGCGCTGCCGCCAGTCGAGCATAGTGACGCTCGTCACTGTCAGAGCCTTCGGAGTGGTAGTTGACGCTGATTACATCCGCCTTCGTCCGCCCAGGTGCGAGGCAGCTGAGCAGGATCGACGAGTCCACACCGCCGGATAGCCGGAGCAGCAAGGTGTCGTAGCAGGAGGCCCATGCTTCGGTGCAGGCCTGTACGCTCTGTCGCAGCAATTGGGCCGCCTCATTGGCATCATGCCGTGCCGTCGAACGGGCGAAATCGGTGGCGTTCCAAAGCAAGGCCTTGGTCTCGCTATGCAGATCGAAAAGTTCTCCGGGGAGCACCTGGATGACTCCCTGGAGGCCGGTCTCATGCCCGATCAGCGCGCCCCGGAGCAGTTGTGCTGTGAGAGCATCCCAGTTGACTTGGCGAGGCGCATGCTGACCGAGCATCTGCAGGACGTCCTCGAGCCAGGAAAACACGATCGAGACCCCCTCGTGCCGGATCAGATAGCAGGGCAGGGTGCCGCTGGGATCGCGCAGCACGCAGGTCGTGCCGGACAGGGTCGGAAGGAAGGCAACGTAGCGGCCCCAGAAGTTGTTGACCAAGTCCCGCCCGCAGCTGCTCAGAATGCCCGCCGCCTCTTTGCAAGTGATCGTGACATTGCGTTCGGGCACGGAGTCGCGATCTCGGCGATGGAACATCTTGCCAAGGACGATGCCTTGGTCTCCTTGGAGCGGAGAGGCCTGGTTGACGCCCGACTTCTCGCCAAACGTAAAGACCTGCAGACCGGGCCGCACCAGCGCGGGAGTCCAGTCGGCCCGCTCTTGCCAGGCCTGGCCGAGGTGCGCTGCCGCTGAGGATGCGGCCGTCTGTGAGCTGTCCCAGGCAAGGGCGATGAACCGGAACATGGTGGGGCCTTCGGTCTAGGCGACCAGGATGGGACGAAACCGGCGGACGTATTCGTGCTGATCGTTCAGCACGGTCGTCCCGCACTGAACCCATGAATGCGCGCCAAACGGCCCGGTCTTGACGCCGACGACCCAATGCGGAAATAGCTGCTCGGCAGCCAGGAATTCGATCAGCGTCAGTGAGTCGTAAAGGCACTTCTGGCGGGAGGTGAAGACGAACGGTCGTAGCCTCTCGTAAGCGATGGAGACGTTTTCCATCGCGGCAAGAGAGCCGGATAGCGCCCTGTCGTTCCTTTCCCGACGGGCCGCAACCGCAAGGGCGATTGCATGGAGAGAGCAAAAGCGAAGTCGCCATGCCGTAAGCGCTGCGCTTTTCAGGAAGTGCGCGATGCGTCTCGCGCCGATATCGACGTCGGCCGACAGGTCCTCGAAGTCGAGCGACGTGCTTGCGATCGCGATCGTGGCATCGAGTGGGCGTCGAACTGCGTTGCCTGTCATCAGGCCCTGAGAGACGAATCGCTGCGTCACGTCACGAATGCCCGCTGGCGTGGCTGTGGAGTCTTTGTGCGCCGCAATGATTGGCCATCCCTGCACGAATTGAGACAGCGCTGCCGAGGTGGGTCCGCCGATGCCGAGGTACCGACCGCGTCGCAGGTCGAGCAGGATGACCTGGCCATCGCATTCGCAGGCGCGAACATGGGACGTGAGGCTCAGTCGGGGCGGCGTGGTCGCGACATGCATCGGAATCTCCGGCGTGGTGGTGCATCCAGGGGCTTCGGCGCCAAAGTCCGGCACATGGAGTCGTGTCAACGCGTGCGTTTGTGGCAGCTCAGTGCCTGCGAGCGCCTCCTTGGTGGCACAGATGTCACTGCGCGAAGCGCGCGACTTGCCCAGGTCGTCAACCTTCGAGTTTGTAGGCCATCTGCGGGTTGTCCTCGATGTTGAAGAGCCCAGGCGGGCCCTGGGTCAATTCCTTGGCATCGCCGAGCTCGACGATCAACAGTTCCTGATTTGACTGAATGGCTTTGTTCATGACGATCTCCGTTGTGTCAGTGCATGGATCGTGATCGGGGGCGTGCCCTGGGAATGTTCGACGAATGACGCGCATGTCGCCGTGCGAGGTGCGCGCCATGGTCATGCCGTCAGACGATCTTGTACGGAGACTGCGAGTTTTCCTCGGTATTGATGAGGGCCGGCTGGCCCATGGTCAACTCCTTGGCGTCGCCGAGTTCGACGATCTGCAGTTCCAGATCCGTTTGAGTGGTCTCGTTCATGATGAACTCCTTCATTTGAGGTTGAGGACCAATTCGCCCTGGCGGAATTGCTTCGGGCGGTCGCAAGGTAGCTCTGCTTGCTGATCTGGTCGACTGCTTGGCGGTGATCCTCGCAAGTGTTCGGTGGCGTTCGGCGCAGACCTGCCGAGGCGCTTCACTTCGAATAGAGCCGTTTCCGGCTTGGTCAACGCCGCCTTACTTGTTCGGTCGCAGGCCCAGCGGCGCGATCTCAAGGTTGTGTGTGCGTATGTCGAACAAACGCTCCGATATTTGCGACTTGACGCTGAGGAATTGGCCGCCAAGATCGTCATCGCTCAATGAGCAAATCAATTGCCGTCGACAGGGAGTCGAACATTCAAGCCAGGTTGTGGAGCCTGGCTTGGAAAGCTGCGGTCGGACGGGAGTTCTTCGTGCACCCGTCTCTTGCCGAGCGGATCCGTTACCGATTGATCGATGCGCATCAGCGACCGGGTCGGGTGCTCGTGGACTTCGTCGTGCTTCCCACCGAGATCCATGCGATTGCGCAGATAGGGCAGGACGACTCGGTGGCCAGCGTTGCCCGAGCTGTCGGGAATGTCGTATCGCGATGGGTGCGTGAAGCACAACCGATTCGCAGTCCGGTTCTCGCCGGCCCGTATCGAGCGCTCTTGATCGAATCCGACGACGCTTTGCGCCAAGAGGTGCGGATGCTCGCGTGGAGGCCGGTTTTCTTGAAAACCTGCTCAACGCCGACGCACCATCCACACGGTGCCTTGCGCATCGCCCTGGGGCTGACTCCGTCAAAGGGATTTGACACGCGGCCGCTCCTGTCCAACTTTGGAGCGACGGTGCCATCGGCTCGGGCCTCGCTTCGAAAATGGATCGCCAGGCGGCCATCCGAGCAAGAGTGGCGCGAGTGGGAGCTGACCCGCGGCTTGGAGCTTGCGACGGGCAGCGTGGGGCCACATCCGTCCATGGCCAAGGCAGTGGGTGGCGCTGCCGCCATTCTCATCGCTGCAGGGGGAGGCTACGGTATTGATGCAGCGCTGAAATTGTTGGAGGCCTGGGTTGCCGCGAAGATACATCCTGCTGCGCCCATCGACCTGCAGGCGGGGTCATGCGCCTTGGCGGCGCGCGGGCGCGCCCTGGTCGCCTGCCTGGCGGTCGCCCATCGGCTTTGTTCTGCTGCATCGGTCGCCCGGCACTTCCACCGCGCAAAGGCGACGCTCTGCGAGCAGATGGCAGTCTGCCGGTCCCGGCCTGCAGACAGGCTCATCATCGGTACCAACCTGCGCCGAATATTGGATGAATCAGCATTGCTGCGCAATGCCAGCGAAGGTTTCACGCAGGGCAGAGCTTGCATCAGGATCAAGAATGGGAAGGCCATGGGCGCCCCGTCCTAGCGCTGACCTCAGTGCGTCGATGACCTCGCATCGCTCCATTGATCAAGATCGATCTGGCGCCACGCCACAGCCCTGTCTCCAATTCGAACAGGGCTTGGGAACGCCTTCTTCGCGATCATGCGGTAGATCGTTGATCGGCCCAGCCCCGTCATCCGGATCACCATCGGAAGACGCAAGAAGGTCGCTGGCGGGAACTCGGCTACTGCGTGGCGTGGGTATGTTCTCATGTGAAGCTCCGCTGCCTGGTTCAGCTCACTTTAGGTGCGGATGGCTGCAGAGCGGGCGCTGAAATTTCGCGCAAATCCTCTGCAAAGTCCTATCTCTGCCCGCCGGAGGCTCGGTGGCAGGCATTTCTCATGCTCGCGAACGCGGGAGCGGGTTCGTGACTCAGGTTGCAGGTCTGCCGACCATGCGAGCCCACCTCAGCAAGTCTTCGTCCGAGGCCGTGAGCGCGCGAGTAGACGCCGCCCCAGGGTGCTTGCGGATCATCTGCAGCAGCATTTGCTCGTCGAGAGAGTCGACATAGTCGGCGATCAGCTTTTCCGATGGAATGAAGCCCTTGTTGGCCAGGCTATAGGTATGCGTCACTATGGTTTCGATCACCCCGGCCATCTGTTTGTCGATGAAGCGCTGGTTCGAGATCTCTTCACTGCTCTGGGTGGTATTGCTGCTCATGAATGCCTGAAATCTGTGAATGCCGTGCCGAGCCGGCAAGGCGTGTTGCCAGGGATGATGGCATAGCGCCGGCTCAGGCCAAGGACTTGCCTGAGGCCACCATGGGGTCACCGCCTGAGCATCTCGTTGAGCTATGTTGTGGCCTTAGAGGTTTACTGCCTTGCCTCTTGATGCAGTTTGCAAGTCTGTGGACGACACCGGCAGCAATGGATCTCGAGCAAACGCCTAGGTAACACAGGAAGGGCCGCACATGGCTGTGTGGCAATTCGATGTGAACGCAGCTTGTCACCGTGTTGCCTGTGGAGTACGGGCTGCGTGCAGAGACCTTCTTCAAGCGCTGCTGTGCAGCCCTGCATACAACTTCAGCGGCTGGCATGGCGATGCCGGCCGAACACCTGATCAGTGCCGCTGCGCGGCGGGAGTGGTGGCCCGTGCGCTCGGGCCAGCCGCTGCTTGCTTGGGGCTGAAACACCCGTTGTAGCGCTCCTCTTCTCCGGTGGAAACCGCTCTCTGGACCGGCCCTTGTCGACGCCTAGCGCATGGCCGTTCCAGCACAAGGGCCGGCTGCGCCTTCGTGCGCGCCCGGTCCCTGCGCTGCGCTCCGTGCTGCGGCCTGTGCGCGATCCCTTGCGCTGGCCCGTCCCTGCGCTCTTGAGGCGCCGAGCCGGCTCCAGAGAGCAATTTCCACCACCACCCACGAAAGGGTCATCATGAGCGCAACCACACATCAGCCCCAAGCCAGCAGCCGCAAGACGGGCGTTCCCCCCGTGCCCCCCGAGCCTCACCAAAGAGCAATGGTTGCTCTACGGGCACAGGCAGGCGAGGGTACTCCGCAGTACATCGCCCTGGGCGCGTTGCGCCTGGACGAACGCAATGCTCGACACGATCCGCCGACCGAGGAAGAGATCGAGGAGTTGGCCGACTTGATCGACGCCCAGGGCCTGCTGCAGAACCTTACCGTCGTGGCCTACGACAAACCGATGCGAGGCAAGGGCAAGGCCAAGGCCAAGGGGCAGGTCTTCACCCACGGAGTCATCGCAGGAGGTCGACGCTGGCGCGCCCTGGCGCTGCTGGTCGCTCGGGGGCGCATCACCCTGGAAGAAGAGATTCTTTGCACCGTCGTGGCTGCCGAGCGTGCCGTCGCGGTGAGTGCCGCCGAGAACTCCGGCCGCAGGCCGATGAGCACGGCGGACACCATCCAGGCCTTTGCCGACATGGTGCGTGGCGGTGCGGGCGTCGAGGAGCTGGCACATTGCTTTGGGCTCTCGCCGTTGACGGTTCAACGGCGGCTCAAGCTTGCCGGGGTGTCGCCCAAGCTGTTTGACCTGTTCCGACAGGAGGCCATGACGCTGGACCAACTGATGGCGCTGGCCCTGACGGACGAGCAGGAGGTTCAGGAAGCGGCCTGGAAAGCTGCGAGCGCCCAAAACCGGACACCGCGAGCACTACGCGCGCTGATCGGCGGCGCCGGTATCTCGGCCAGCATCATCAAGTTCGTCGGCCTGAAGGCGTACCAGTCGGCGGGCGGCGCTGTGTTGCAGGACCTGTTCGCTGAAGGCCATGAGAAGCCTGAATACGTGCAAGACCCGGCACTGATGATGCGGCTCGCCGGCGAGAAGCTCGAGGCCCTGGCGGTCAAGGCAAAGGACAAGGGTGCGCCTTGGGCGGAGGTTTTCACGTCCTTCGGCTACGCGGAGCGAGAGCGCTTCGCCGATGCACCGACAGTGTTGCGGGCGCCGACCGAGGATGAAGCGAGAGAGCTTCAGCAGGTTGATGATGATCTCGCACAGGTCCAGAAGCAGTTGGAGGCGCTCTATAGCTCCGATGAGGACGAAGCAGACGAGGCGCAGATCGATGCGCACGAGGTCCGCTCCGCTGAGCTGTCCCGGCAGCGCAGCGAACTGCTCGACGTTCGCCGGGAGGTGCCCGCAGAGATCTTGCCTTTGGTCGGG
>Ga0302290_10000016_pt1 | contig 32665 bp, 25 predicted proteins | sample III_Fen_N1_3_FD_194547 | JGI IMG/M metagenome (GOLD analysis project Ga0302290, IMG submission 194547) | Peat permafrost microbial communities from Stordalen Mire near Abisko, Sweden - III_Fen_N1_3 | ecosystem: Environmental > Terrestrial > Soil > Wetlands > Permafrost | place: Sweden: Abisko... | reverse complement strand
TCGCCGCTGATCGCGGTGACGGCATTCGGCACGTCCTTGATGTTCTCGACACGGCGCTCGGCGGTGATGGTGACGGTTTCGAGCTTGTTCTTCTCGACCGCTTCCTGGGCAAGCGCGGGCCATGCCGCCAGTGCGAGGGTGACGGCCAGGGCCAGATGTGCGCGATGGGGGTGACGGTGATGCTTAGGCATGGGGGTGCTCCTAGATGGGGCGATCATCTTGTGGACGATCTGCAGGGGTGACCGGCGAATCTAGCAAGCCGCAGGCCTCAAAGTCATCGCGGGAGCCATTTTTGGGGTCAACTGTTGCCAAAATACTGCAGTGCAGCAAGTGAGTCGCGCCTGCGATACTGCGGCCCTTCTTTCATTTGACGAGGCCTGCACCGTGCGCTTCATCACTGCCAATCTGAACGGCATCCGCTCGGCTGCCACCAAGGGTTTTTTTGACTGGCTGCCTCAGCAGCAGGCCGATGCCGTCGGCGTCCAGGAGGTCAAGGCGCAGGACGAGCATGTGGACGGCGTGTTCTGCAGCCCGGGTGGGCTCAAAGGCCACTTCCACTATGCCGAGAAGAAGGGCTACTCCGGCGTCGGCCTCTACACGCGTGAAGAACCCAGCGATGTGATCATCGGCATGGAGGTCGAGGAGTTCGACCGCGAGGGCCGCTGGGTCGAGAAGCGCTTCGACAAGCCCGGCCGCAAGCTCAGCCTGATCAGCTGCTACTTCCCCAGTGGCTCCAGCGGCCCCGAGCGCCAGGAGGCCAAGTTCCGCTTCCTCGACGCGATGGCGCCCAAGCTGCGCGCGCTGAAAGGCAAGCGCGAATTCATCCTGGTCGCCGATGTGAACATTGCGCACAAGGAAATCGACCTGAAGAACTGGAAGGGCAACCAGAAGAACTCGGGATTCCTGCCCGAGGAGCGCGCCTGGCTCGACACCTTGTTCGGCACCGGCAAGGGCGAAGGTGGCCTGGTGGACGTGTTCCGCACCTTGAACGACAAGGCCGAGCAATACACATGGTGGAGCAACCGCGGCCAGGCCTACGCGAAGAACGTGGGCTGGCGTCTGGACTACCACCTGGCCACGCCGGGTCTGGCCGCACTGGCCCGGCGCGAAGCGATCTACACCGAGCAGAAGTTCAGCGACCACGCGCCGCTGACCATCGATTACGACTTCAAGCTCTGAGCCCCTGCTCGCAGGGCGAGCCATGCAGCAAACCGGCCGGGGCGCCGATGATTCATCCAACCGTGCATTCCTGCACAGAACCGGCATCTGAAGCAGACTCGGCCCGTATCAACGCCAGAGGCGGAAGCTGCCCCGAATACGCGATGGCGAGACAAGCTGCGCACTAAACAACATTGCTGCGCCACGGAAGTCGATCCAGCGCAATGTTTCAGCCGAAGTTGAGACTAGATTGAATGCCTGGGTTCATTGCTCTGGCCGGGCCTGAGCGATGAGTCGGTCTTGCGCGCAATCGCGCCGCATAGCGGTCGCAGAAAGCATCCTCATGAGCCCTTGTCCCACGCTCCTGGCGCGCCGCTGGCGCTGGCCGGCCACTGCAGTGATCGGCCTGGGGCTTGTGCTTTCAGGCCAGACGCAAGCCGATACCACCCGAATCAGGATCGGCGGCACCGGCAGCGCGCTGGGCACGATGCAAATCCTGGGCCGTGCGTTCACCATCCAGAACCCGGACATCCAGGTCACCGTGCTGCCCAGCCTGGGCACCAGCGGTGCAATCAAGGCCGTGCCCAAGGGCGCGATCGACATTGGACTCGCCTCTCGACCTTTGAGCGACGGTGAAGCCAAGGCTGGCATCGTGGCCATGGAATACGCACGCACGCCGCTGGTGTTCGCGGTGTCCTTACACACTCAGGTCACGGCCATCACACTCAGCCAGGTGGCCGAAATCTATGCCGGCACGCTGGCGAGTTGGCCCGACGGCAGCCGGATTCGACCCGTGCTGCGCCAACCCGGCGACGACAGCACACGTCAGTTGCGACAGATGTCCGATGCGATCGACCAGGCATTGAGCATGGCGGATCAGCGCCCGGGCATGCCCTTCGCCACCACCGACCAGGAAACGGCCGACAAGATCGAAAGCATCCCGGGCGCAATCGGCATGACAACGCTGGGCATGATTCAATCGGAAGGTCGCCCGTTGCGCGCTTTGGCGCTGGATGGTATCGAGGCAAGCGCCGACAATGGCGCCACGGGCAGGTATCCGCATGTCAAACGCATGTTCCACGTCATCAGGATGACACCCTCGGCAGAGGTGAAACGTTTCATCGCCTTCGTACATTCCGCAGCGGGACGCGACATCCTGATACGCAACGGGCACTGGATTCCCTAACGAAGAACTCACCGAGGGGGCTCCGAGATGAGCTTCGCAGAGCGCAGGGTGGCGAGTATCGTCAGCAACGTTGCGTTGCTGGTGGCGCTGATGGTCGCACTCGCGCTGCCGCTGTGCTACAGCGCCATTGCCTACAACGACTTCAGTGGTCAGCTCGAATTCAAGGCCAAGGTCAAAGCCACGGCGTTAAGCACGCTGATCACGGGCAACCCCGAGTCTTGGATGTTCGCCGAGAACCGCCTACAAGGCCTGCTGACCCGGGAGCCCGTGCCCCTGGACACCGAGTGCGTGCAGGTCTACGGCGACCAGGGTGAGCTGCTCGCACAGTCTGGCATTGCCGCTCAGGCGCCGGTTTTGCGCCGCTCCCATCTGCTCTACGACGCCGCGCATGTGGTCGGCAGCATTGCAGTCAGTGACTCCCTGCGCCCGATGATCTGGGGCAGTGCCCTGGCTGCCGCCATTGGTCTTTTGCTCGGCGCGGCCGTCTATCTGGCGCTGCGCCTGCTGCCGCTCAGAGCGCTGCGGCAGGCGACCGATGCACTGTTCGAGCAGCGCCAACGCGCCGAGGTCACGCTTCGCTCGATCGGCGACGCGGTAATCACCACCGACGCGCAGATGCATATCGAGTTCTTGAACCCTATGGCCGAAAGGCTGTCGGGCTGGACGCTGTCCCAGGCTCACAGACAGCCTCTGGCCGAGGTTCTGCGCCTGGTGGACGCCGTGACCATTGAGCCCGTTGCCAGCGCGATGCCACAGGCACTGGCGGAGAACCGCATCGTGTCCTTCGGGCGCGAAGTCGACCTGCTGCGTCCTGATGGCAGGCGGATCTGCATCGACGACAGTGCAGCGCCGATTCATGACCTGCAGGGTCGCGTCATCGGCGGCGTGCTGGTCTTTCGCGATGTGAGCGCCGCACGCAGTCTGGCGCGCCAGCGCACCTGGGAGGCGACGCACGACAGCCTGACCGGAGAGGCCAACCGCCGCGAATTCGAACGGCTCATCGAAGCGTCCGTGCTCACTGCCAAGGAAGTAGGCAAGCAGCACGTCGTCTGCTACATGGATCTGGATCAGTTCAAGGTGGTCAACGACACCTGCGGCCATGCTGCGGGCGATGAGTTGCTCAAGCGCTTTGTCACCCTGTTGAAGGCGCACATCCGCGATTCCGACACCCTGGCACGACTGGGCGGTGACGAGTTCGGGCTCTTGCTGGAAGGCTGCTCGCTGGAGCGCGCCGAGCTTGTCAGCGCGGATCTGCTCGCCGCCGTGCGGGATTTTCGCTTCCACTGGGAAGACAAGATCTTCAGCGTCGGCGTGAGCATCGGTCTGGCAATGGTCACGCCCGACAACAATGCGACCGAAATTCTGGGCACCGCCGATACCGCCTGCTACTGGGCCAAGGAGCAGGGCCGCAGCCGAGTGTGCGTCTACCGCCGGGGCGACGACGAGCTGGAAGCGCGGCGACGCCAAGTCGGCTGGATCGCCCGCATCAATGCGGCGCTGGCCGAGAACCGTCTGATCCTCTACCACCAGCAGTACCTGCCACTCACGGCGGCGAGTGCGGGTTCGGTCCATCTCGAAGTCCTGCTGAGAATGAAAGGCGAGGATGGTCTCTTGATTCCGCCCAGCAGCTTCCTGCCCGCTGCGGAACGCTACAACCTGATGCCCGAGATCGACGCCTGGGTGTTCCGTACGGTCGCTTCGGGCTACCGCGAACTGGCGGCTGCCAAGGGCGCTGCGCTCAGCTGCGCGATCAACCTCTCGGCTTCCACGATCAACACCACCGGCTTCCTTGATCTGGTCCGCCAACTGGTGCAGGAGAACGCGCTGCCACCCGGTTCGATCTGTTTCGAAATCACCGAAACCTCGGCCATCAGCAATCTGAAAAACGCCCGCGAGTTCATGCTCGAATGCAAGGCGATGGGCATCCGCTTCGCGCTGGACGACTTCGGCACCGGCATGAGTTCTTTCGGCTACCTGAAGCATCTGCCGGTTGACTACCTGAAGATCGACGGAGGCTTCGTCAAGAACATGACCACGGACAACATCGACCGGGCCATGACGGAATCCATCAACCGGATCGGTCACCTCATGGGCATGATGACGGTCGCGGAGTACGCGGAGACCGAGGCGGTCATCGAGGAGTTGCGTCGCGTCGGCGTGGACTACGCGCAGGGCTATGGCGTTTGCCGCCCGAGTCCGCTGTTCCCGGACACCACGACTCCGGGCATGGGCCTGTCGATCCCAACTTGATGGCGGTCACACATCCCATCGGCGCAACCCGCAGATTCTGTTCGAGCTTGCCCTAAGATCCCGTACCAGCACGCTGGCTGCCACGGCCAGCCGGATGCTCATTCAATACCGGGAAACTTCATGCTGCCCATCCTGATTGCCTACGGAACCACCGAAGGTCACACCCGCAAAGTGGCCGAATTCATCGCCGAGCGCCTGCGCATTCGTGGCCAGAGCGTCGATCTGGTCGATGTGGCCAGCCCGGCTGCCCAGCAGGTGCAGCTGATCCATCGCGGCGCCATCGTCGGCGGCTCGCTGCACCACTTCAAGCACCAGGCCGCGCTGACGAACTTCCTCAAATCCAACCAGACCTGGTTGAATGCGATGCCGGTGGGCCTGTTCTCGGTCAGCCTCAGCGCGGCCCTGCCGGGTGCAGACGATCAGGCCGAGGCCAAACAGGCGGCCGACAACTTTGCTGCCGACTGCGGCCTGAAGCCGGTCACGATCAGCTGCGTGGCTGGCGCCCTGAAGTACGATGACCTCGACTATTTCCGCCGCCTGATGGCGCGCCAGATTGTCAAGAAGATCGGCCCGGGCAGCGATCTGCACAGCGACCACGAGTACACCGACTGGGATCAGGTCGAGGTCTTTGTCGACAACTATCTGCGCGATTCAGGCATCAGCCCTTAGTCGGTGATCGCCGGCCGGCGCGGCCAGATTTCACGGCGCAAAGTTGGCTAGATCCCGCCGATCAGGCCGGCGATCTTTTCGTCCGACAGCCGCATCGGCATCGCCTGCGCTGACATCAGCGCCACAACGGCGTGCTCGTCACTTGAGGTGTCACGCATCTGAGGTGTCAAGCGCGGTTCGCCTGCGGTATTGGTGAGTGTGGCCACCACCGGGTGATAGGCTTTTTCGCCATTGCGCACCACCATGCCCAGCTCACCCGACGCCAGCCGGACCATGCTGCCGGGAGGAAAGATGCCGAAGGACTTGATCAGCGCCGCCGCCAAGGGGCTGGCCGCCGCCATCTGGTGCAACTCGCGCCCAGCCTGCTGCGCACTCATCGCCGGCCGGTTGGCCCGGCTGCTCAGGCGCGCCGTATAGACGTCGGCGAAGCGCAGCAACTCGGCCAGTTCGCTGATATCGGTCGCCCCCGTGGGGTAGCCCGAACCGTCAGCCACCTCATGGTGCTTGCGCACGGCCTCCAGCCAGTCTTCGTCGTTGATGCCCGCTTGGCTCAGCATCTCGGCGCTTCGGGTCGGGTGCTCATTGATGGCCTCACGCTGCTTGGCGGTCAGCGGCGAGACCTGGTGCGACAAGCGCGCCTGCAGGTCCAGCATCGCGACATTCATCGTCATCGCCGCCTGTACAGCGCGGCGCTGATCGTCGGCCCCCCAGCCCAGGTAGCGCGTCGCCGCCAGACAGGCGGTGGCCGCATGAATGGAATGGGTGACGCCATAATGCCCGGCGCCCGAATCGGGCTGCAACACCACCTGCGACAGCGCCACATCGGGCGAAAAATCGATCAACGACAGCAGCTGTTTGGTGGCGCTGTCCAGCTCACTCAACATCTTCGCGGCAGGCGCACCGAGCGCGCGCTTGATGTCACTGCTGGCACGATCCCATTCGGCAGGCAACTGAGCCAAACGCTGCGCCGGGCTGACGCGGCGTGCTGGCTGGACGGCCTCGGCAACCTCCGCGATCTCAACCAGGGCGCCACGCTGGAACAGCTCCTCCAGTTGCACGGCATCCGCAATGACCTGGCCGCGGGCCAAGAGCAGCATGCGGCTTGCGTCGCGTACGCTGAAAGGCAGCGGCTCGCCCAGCACGATGCGATTCTTGACGGACGAGAGTGAGCAGACTCGCATGAATGGATGTCGTGAGACAGGTTCTGGCCCGCGGAAATACGGACCCGCCGGACTCTACATCGGTTCCGGCTACTGCATACTTGAGCGCAAACTGCCCCGATTTCGATGCGTATTTCAAAATCCGCCCTGCTGGCTGCCAGCCTCCTCCTCCTCGTCGCCATCGCCCTGACCGTCGCCCTTCGGTACATTGCCCCCAACGCCCTCCACCCAAACCTGGCCAGGGCTACGCCCTTTGGCTGGCCGGCTCGCATCACCCTGCTGGCGGGCGACGGGCATGCCGGCCTGCGAGACGGTTTGGGCGCGCAGGCCCGATTCGCCGACCCCTATGGCCTGGCTATCGACCTGGGCGGCCGGCGCTACGTCAGCGATGGCGGAGACAACAACCGCATCCGACGCATCGCGCCCGACGGCCAGGTCAGCACACTTGCTGGCGGCGCAGAGGGATTCAAGGACGGTCTGGGGGGCGCGGCAGCGTTCCATACTCCCTCGGGACTGGCACTCGATGCGCAGGGCAATCTCTATGTGGCCGACACCGGCAATCACGCCATCCGCAAGGTGACGCCGGAAGGCCTGGTGAGCACGCTGGCAGGTACCGGCACACCGGGCTGGCACGATGGCCCGGCAGCGCAAGCACAATTCAACGGCCCGCTCGCGGTGGCCGTCGACGCGGCCGGCCGCGTGCTGGTCGCCGACAGCTACAACGACCGCATCCGCGTCATCACGCCCGACGGGCAGGTCGGCACCCTCGCCGGCGGCGATGCACCGGGCTATCTGGACGGCGCGGGCCTGGCCGCGCGATTCGACACGCCTTGCGGCCTGGCCATCGACAGCGCGGGCAACGTGTGGATCGCCGACACACGCAACGACGCAATCCGCAAGCTCGATGCATCCGGTCTGGTCAGCACCGTGGCGCGCGGCGAGCCGCAGGACGAGCAGTCGCCGCTGCGCCGGCCCCTTGCCGTCGCGGCCACCCATGACGGCTTTCTCTATGTCGCGGTGATGTCGGGGGGCGCCCTGCTGCAAATCTCGCCTGCGGGACAGGTGCATGAAATGTTGGGCAAACCGGGTTCGTCCCTGCTTTCACGGCCCACGGCGCTACTGCTTGATCACGATGGCCTGCTGGTCAGCGACGCAGCGAGCCGACGTGTGCACCGCATCGAGCCGACAGAATCAGGTACGGCGATTGTCGGTCCGGTCGGCCCGGCACCAGACCAGGCCCTGCCGGATACCCGACAGCGCTGGCCGCTGCATCCGCAGCTGGCTTGGCATGAGGTCGTGGGCACACCGGGCGAGGTGCGCGGCGACGGCAAGGGCGAGGCCCGCGACCACCTGCACGCCGGGCTCGATGTGCGCGCCGATGTCGGCGCGACAGTGCTGGCCATGGCGGACGCCAAGGTCAGCAGCCCGCTGGGCACCTGGGGCTTTGGCGGGCTCAACGAAGGCCTGGCGCTGGATGCACTCACCTATGTGCATATGCGCGTGGGCCGTAGCGCGCGTGGTGAGCTGTTCGATCCGGCCCGCTTCCAGTTGCTGCGCGATGCAACCGGCAAACCTGAGCGCATGCGGGTGCGCCGTGGCACGCGCTTTCGCGCGGGCGAGCCGCTGGGCAGCGTCAATGGCATGGCCCATGTGCACATCAACCTTGGCGCACCCGGCTATCTGCGCAGTCCGTTTGCACTGGACCTGGCCGAGTTCGTTGACCACCAGCCACCGCGCATCGAGAGCATTGCTCTGATCGCCGCTAACGGCGAGCGCTTGAAGCAACGCGTCAAAGGCCGCCTGCTGGTGCCGCGCGATGCCAGCGGCGTGCAGATCATCGTCGACGCCTGGGATCAGGTGGACGGCAACGAGGCGCGGCGGCGCCTGGGCCTGCAGTCACTGGGTTATCAACTCTTGCAGGCCGATGGCAGGGCCGCAGCCGGCTTCGAGCAACCGCGCATGAACATTGATTTCAGCCGGCTGCCCTCTGACGATAAAGCCACCGTCATCGTCTATGCAGCCAACAGCGGCATCACGGTTCATGGCAGCAAGCAGACGCGCTTTGCCTACCAACTCGGCAACACGGTCAATGACGGTCAGGCCAGCGAAGGCCGCTGGCGGCCCGCCGAGCTGCCGAGCGGCGACTACATCCTGCGCATTGTGGCGCGCGACCACGCCGGCAATCTGGCACGCCAGGGTTCCGAGCTGGCACTGCGACTGCAATGACGCAGACTCAGCACGCGGCCAGGCCGGCATCCAGCGCCCGGCTCGCGCCCAGCAGCGCGGATTCGTCGCCGGTACGCAGCACATAGGTCGGGATGTCCTGCAGATAGCGCGAGAAACGGCCCTTGGCCTCGAAGCGCGGCCGGAACACCGAGCGGGCGAACCAATCGCCCAGGCGCGGCACGATGCTGCCGCCGATGTACAGGCCGCCGCGTGCGCCCAGGGTCAGCGCGATATTGCCGGCCATGTCGCCCAGCAGACCGCAGAACATCTGTAGCGTGTCTTCGCTGAGCGGGTCGCCGCCGGCCAGCGCTGCCTGGCTGATGGAAGCAGCATCGCGCGCCGGTACATTCAAGCCACGCAACTCGGCCAAGGCTTGGTAGAGGTTTTCAAGCCCTGGCCTGGACAAGGCTCGCTCGGCCGAGACGTGGCCGAAGCGGCGCTGCAGCACCTGCAACACCTCCTGCTCCTGCGGCGCCATGGCGCACAGACTGACATGCCCGCCTTCGCCGCTGAGGGGCACCAACGCGCCACCTTGCATGGCCGGCACCAAACCCGAAACACCCAGGCCGGTACAGGGCCCGATCAGACCCATCGGCGCACCGACGACGGCCTCGCCGCCGCCGATCTTGCGTAGATCGGCAGCATCCAGCGCCGGCAAAGAAAGCGCCAGCGCCGAGAAGTCGTTCATCACCAGCAACCGCTCCAGGCCGAGCGCATGCTGAACCGCCTGGATCGAAAAGCTCCAGCGGTGATTGGTCATGCGCACATGGTCGCCGACGATGGGCGTGGCAATGCCGATCGCCGCGCTGCGCGGGTGCGGAAGACCTTCGCGCCACAGGTAGTGGCAGATGGCGTCGCACAAGGTCTCGAAATCGCTACAGGCATAGCTGGCTCGATGCCGCAAAACACCGCCTGGCGCGAACTGGCTGGCAAAGCGCACATTGGTGGCGCCAACGTCGGCCAGCAGTCGTGTATCGGTGTGATCGTCCTTCTGGCCGGCGGCGCGCAGGAGTTCGGGATCACGGTGTGCATTCATGGCATCAACAGGCTAGGGCCCTGGAGGTCAAGCGGGAATCAGATCGGGTGCCTCGCACTGTAGTCGCAATGTCGTTTCAATGTCAGCCATGGACATGCTGCGCCTTGAAGGCCGAGATGAACTCGCGGTACCAATGGGCGCTGTCCTTGGCCAGGCGCTGCTGATTCGCGTAATCGACGTGGAAGAGTCCGAAGCGCTTCGTGTAGCCCGAGTTCCATTCGAAGTTGTCGAGCAGGCTCCAGTAAAAATAGCCCCGCACATCAGCGCCCAGATCGACCGCGCGTGCCACGGCCTTCAGATGCTCGCGCAGATAGGCCACACGCTGGGCATCGGCCACTCGGCCGTTGACCAACTCGTCGGCGTTGGCCATGCCGTTCTCGGTGATGTAGATCGGCGGCGGCAAATACTCGCGCGTCAGCCGCAGCAGATGCTGGGTCAGCGCCTGGGGATAGATCTCCCAGCCCATATCGGTGAAGCCCTGTTCGCCAGGTGCGGGCAGCGGCGGTTTGCGGGTGCTGATGAAGCTGCGGGTGTAGAAGTTGATTCCCAGAAAGTCCAGCGGCTGTCGGATCAGGGCCAGGTCATGTGCCTGCACGCGTGGCGCATCGTCACCCAGATGGGCAATCACGTCAGCCGGGTAGCTGCCGAGAAAGATCGGGTCCATATACCAGCGCGTGGTCAGGCCGTCGTCGATGCGCGCGGCAACCCGGTCGGCATCGGTAGGCTCGGCCGGGAAGGGAGGCGTATGGTTCAGCACCACGCCCAGAGGCGTTGTCGTCAGCGGCCGCATCGCCTGGATGGCTGCGCCATGCGCCATCATCAGGTGATGCGAGACCTGGGCCGCCGTCTTGCGGCTGGTCTGGCCGGGCGCGAACTGCGCGGTTTCGTAGCCCAGGGTGGCCACACACCAGGGCTCGTTGAGCGTGGAGATGCTGGCGAGCCGGTCTCCCAGGCGCCGCGCCACCTCGGCCGCATAGTCGGCAAAGCGCGGCACGATCTCCCGCGAGGTCCAGCCGCCGAACTTCTGATGCAGGGCCAGCGGCAGATCCCAGTGGTACAGCGTGGCATGCGGCTTGATGCCGGCGGCCAACAACTCATCGACCAGGCGATCGTAGAAGGCGAATCCCGCCTCGTTCCACGCGCCCTCGCCCAGCGGCTGCACGCGCGGCCAGGCGATGGAGAAGCGGTAGGCATCCAGGCCCAGCCACTTCATGCGGGCAACATCCTCCTTGAACAGGTGATAGTGATCGCAGGCCACATCGATATCGGAGGCATCCTTGATGTGGCCGGGCTCGGCGCAGAAGGCATCCCAGATCGAGGCGCCCTTGCCGTCTTCGCGGCCGGCGCCCTCGATCTGGGCAGCGCTGGTGGCCGAACCCCATTGAAAGTCCCGGGGCAGCGCGCCGCAGAGATCGAGCAAGGCGGCGGGATGTGGGTCGAAGGCGTTCATAAGCTCAAGGTTCATTGAGGAGATTCAGGCGCGCGCAGACGTGCTTTGGCAACGCGGCCCGGATCCGCCAAGCCTGCCGCCACCAGTCATGTCGTTGCTTTTAGCGGGGTCCGGCACGCCCCCAAGCGCATGCAACTGCGTTGGGGGCGCTAAGCCAAAGCAGGGCTCAGAAGTTGTAGCCCGCATTGATGCCGTAGGTGCGCGGCGCGGCGTACTGTGCGGTCCAGATCGGCGCAGCGAAGGTCCCTGCGCTGCCGGCGCCGGTCTTGATCTTCTCGTCGCCGGCATTGCGCACGAAGGCATCCACGTACCAGTTCTTCTTGGAGGCGTAGCGCAAGCCCAGGTCGACCTTGGTGTAGGCCTTCTGCTCGTCGCCACCCGCAAAGTTGAACACCGACAGGTACTGCTTGGTGTTGTGGGTCAGCGCGATGCGCGGGCTCAGCGTGTTGCCATCGCCGAGGCGCACCACATGCTCGTAGTTGAACTGTAGCGCCAGCTTCGGAGCATGTGGCATCTGGTTACCCGTCACGTCCAAGCAGGTGGTGCTGGCGAGTTTGCCGATCGGGTCGGTACAGTCCGGCAGCGTGTAATCGCGGCTGAAGGCCAGCAGCTTGCTGAGCTTGGTGGTCGTGTAGGTCGCGGTGAAGCCTACGCGGTCGTTCTCGCTCAAGCGGGCCGCGAGCTCCAGCTCCAGGCCGCTGACCTTGGCGCCTTCGGCGTTGGCGAAGCCAAAGGCACGCGAGCCATCGGGGCGCTGGATCGGGCCGGCGAATTGATAGCCCTTGAAGTCGATGTGATAGGCCGCAAGGTTGACGGTCAAGGAGCCATCCAGCAAGGTCTGCTTGAGGCCCGCTTCATAGCTGGTCAGCGTCTCCGGGCCGTAATGGTCGCCGCCGTCTTGCAGGCCGCCAGACTTGTAGCCGGTCGACACGCTGCCGTAGACCATGGCGTCCTTGCTCAGGTCATAGTTGGCGCGCGCCAGCCAGGTCGCCTTGTTGCCGGTGTAATGGCCGTCGTTGTGATCGCCCTGCGCATAGCCAGGGTCGTTCTTGGGATCGGTACTGTTGCTGATTGGAATCTGTGGCTCGGTGGCCTTGTATTGCCAAGCCCAGCTGCCGCCGCCAATATTCTTGCGGTCATCGCTGGTGTAGCGTGCGCCGGCCGTCAGGTGCAGGTCCTTGCTCGGGTTGTAGGTGAGCTGACCGAACACCGCCTTGGAGGTCACCGTTTCCTTGGGCTGGATGAAGGAAGCCTGCCAGCCCACCGTGCCCTGCTGGGTGCCGTTGAAGATCGGGATATCGAAGCGGATACCGTTGTCCTCAGCACCGTAGTACAAGCCCAGGATCCAGTCGAGTTCTTGCTGGCCGTTGGACTGCAGCGTCAGTTCATGGCTTTGGCTGTGGTACTTGGACCAGACCGTGTTGTCTGCCTGGTAACCGGCGCCGCTGATGATGCTGGTGGGCACACCCACGCCCAGATCCTGATCATAGGTACCCGATCCGGTGAAGCGGTTGATACCGGCCACATAGGTCAGGGTCTGGCCGCCCAGATCGAGTTCGAAGCGGCTGCGGACATTGGTCGCATCGCGCTTGAGCGATGGCGCCGTGTCGATCAGGGCCGACCAGAACTTTTCGCCCGCGCGAGGCGTTTGCATCAGACTCATGCTGGGCGTGCCGCGGTCGCGGAACTGCTCCAGCGAGAGATCCCAGCGGATGTCGGCAGAGGGCTTCACCAAGAGGCTGAAGCGGGCTGCGGTCTGGTCCTGTGCGTTGTACTTCGGGCCGCTGTTGACGAAGAGCCCGCGATTGATCGGCGCAAAGCCGTCCAGGCTGCCATTGTTGGCGGCCGCGTAGGCGATCTTCTGGCTGGCCAGCGAGGGGTTGGGCGCGTTCTGGAAATCCACATAGCCATCGTGCTGCTCGTGAACAAAGGCCACGCGCATCGCGACCGTGTCGCTAACAGGCAAGTTGACGGCACCGCGTGTGCCGATGCGGCTGAAGCTGCCGACGCCGCCTTCGAAGTAGCCCGACTGATCCTTCAACACCGGCTTGGCGGTCTTGAAGTTGACCGCACCCACGGTGGAGTTGCGTCCCCACAGCGTGCCCTGTGGGCCGCGCAGCACCTCCACGCCATCCAGGTCAAACAGCATGGTGGCCGCACCTTCGGGGCGAGGCGAGAACACACCATCGACGAACAGCGCGACCTCGGGGTCGGCATATTCGGTCTTGGCGCTGTCGTTGCCAATGCCGCGCAGCGTCATGCTGACGATGCCATGATCGCCCTGCGAGGTGCCCTGGAAGCTTGGCACCAGGCTGAAGACATCGAGCAGGGTCTGGACGTGGTTGTCTTCCAGTGTGGTGGCGTTGATGGCCGTCACAGCCACCGGCGTCTTCTGCAGCGACGTGGCCTTCTTCGTGGCCGTCACAAGCACCGTCGGCAACTTGTTGCCCTCGGCTGCCGCAGGCTCCGTGGTCTGCGCAAAACTTGCGCCGGTACTCGCCACCAGACTGATCACGGCCAATTGAATGGGGGTACGCAATGCGCTGCGATAGCGGGATGTGCGCTGGTTCATGTTGTCTCCTGTTGTGGGTGGGCACGATTGCCCGGCTCTTGGCCTGTGTTCGGCCTGTTTGCAAGCCATGTCGCCTTATGCCGGCGGCTCTGGTCATGCTGCGGGCGGATCGTAGCGAGCGCTAGACAACGTTGTCAATCAGGAAATGACAACGTTGTCGTTTTCCCCTAGATGCCTGCCGGTCGCGCATTTCACGTTCTACATTTCGCCTCACGGCCATACAGATGGCCCAACTTCCAAAGAGAAGCGGGATCAATTAATGAACGAGACAAAACCGATACGCGACGTGCTCATCGTCGGCGGCGGCACGGCCGGATGGTTGACGGCGGCTTTTCTGGCCAAAACCCAGGCCGGGCTGCGCATCCGGGTAGTGGAATCCACCGAGATCGGCATCATCGGAGTTGGGGAAGGCACCTTCCCTTCGATACGCGGCACGCTAGCGGCCATTGGCATCAGCGAGGCACGCTTTCTGCGCGAGTGTCATGCGACATTCAAACAGGGCATCACCTTTGTCGACTGGCTGCACGCGCCCACGGGCCGTGCCCCCAGCAAGGACACGCACTACTTCCATCCCTTCAATACGCCCAGCCAGCGCGGCAACGGCCCTGAGCTGCTGCCCTATTGGCTGCTGGGCGCCGCGGGCGACGCGCCCGCCTTTGCCGAAGCGGCCACCATGCAAAAGCGCGTGGCCGATGCTTCGCGTGCACCCAAGCGCGCCAGCGATGGCGAGTTTCTGGGGCCCATGAACTACGCCTACCACTTTGACGCGGCACGCTTTGCCGCGCTGCTGAGCACGCATGCCAAATCGCTCGGCGTCGAGCATGAACTCGCCACCGTCGAGCGTGTCGAACGCGATGCGCAAGGCGCCATCGCAGGGCTCGTCACGCCGGAACGAGGCACGCTCAGTGCCGACCTCTATGTGGACTGCACGGGCTTTCGCGCGCTTTTGATCGGGCAGGCGCTCGACTCACCGTTCCGCGAACTCAAGGACACGCTGTTCGTGGACCGCGCGGTCGCGATGCAAGTGCCCTATGAGCGCGCCGATGCGCCCATCCCCTCGTACACCCTCTCCACCGCACACGAGGCCGGCTGGACCTGGGACATCGGCCTGCAGCAGCGGCGTGGCATCGGCTATGTCTACTCAAGCCGGCATAGCGACGACACGCGCGCCGAAGAAGTGCTGCGCGACTACATCGGCCCGGCCAGTCAGGACATGAGCGCGCGGCTGCTGAAGCTGCGCCTGGGCTACCGCGAACAGCACTGGATCAAGAACTGCGTGGCGGTGGGCCTGTCGGGCGGTTTCCTGGAGCCATTGGAAGCCTCGGGCATCGGCCTGATCGAGGCGGCGGTCTACCAGCTCAGTTACCTTTTCCCGCGCGACGGCCACACGGCTGCGGCGGCGCGGCGCTTCAACGAGCACATGCGCGTCCGCTACGAACGCATCGTCGATTTCGTCAAGCTGCATTACTGCCTCACGAAGCGCCGCGACAACCCTTTCTGGATCGACAACACCGATCCCGCCAGCATCCCCGAGACCTTGCGCGAACTGCTCGCCATGTGGCGCCAGCGCCCGCCGCACCGACTGGACTTTGTGGTCGATCTGGAGATGTATCCGCCATCGAGCTGGCAATACGTGCTCTACGGCATGCAATACCCTTGCGATCTGGCGGCCAACCGCGCGAGCTATGTGCGCTGGGCCGAAGCACAGCAGGAGTTCGGCATGATCCAGCAGATCTCGCAGCATGCATTGACGGATCTGCCCGACCATCGGACCTTGGTCGAGCTAATGTGCGCCCGGGCTTGAGAACGACGTCGTCCAGCGCACACCTGCGCGGCCTCCATGTCTGTGCGAATTGCCAGACCCTGGCAATTCAAGGACAGTCTCGGCTTTCGAACTTGCGACGACGCCTCCCGACATGTCCGCCATTCCACTTGCCACCACGGCCGACGCCATCCGTGCCCGCAGCGACCGTGCCTTCTTCGGCCATCCCGCCGGCCTTGGCTGGCTGGCCTTTTGTGAACTCTGGGAGCGCTTCTCCTATTACGGCATGCAGGCGCTGCTGGTGCTCTACCTCAGCAACTACCTGTTCCTGCCCGAGAACATCGGCCATGTCGCAGGCATCGACGCGGTGCGCGCCTTCATCGAGCGCGCCACCGGCCCGCGCTCGCCGCAGCAGCTGGCCTCGGCCGTATTCGGCCTGTACGCCGGCCTGGTCTACCTGACGCCGCTGTTCGGCGGGCTGATCGCGGATCGGCTGCTAGGCCGCACCAAGACCATCGTCATCGGCGCCAGCCTGATGGCGCTGGGCCACTTCCTGATGGCCTTCGAGGCCAGCTTCCTGTCAGCGCTGGCCTGCCTGCTGGTGGGGGTGGGCTGCTTCAAGGGCAATATCGCCGCCCAGGTGGGCGATCTCTACGCGCCTGGCGACAAGCGCAACGCCAGCGCCTTCCAGATCTTCATGCTGGCGGTTCAGGTCGCTGTGATCCTGGCTCCAATAGTCTGCGGCACCCTGGGCGAGAAGGTGGCCTGGCACTGGGGCTTCGGTGCGGCGGGCGTGGGCATGCTGATCGGGCTGGCGGTCTACCTGAGCGCGCGGCCCTGGCTGCCGCCCGAGATCTCGCGCCGCAGCGCGGCGACAGAGGCCAAGGCTCGACCCCGTATGACCGGCGCGGAAAAGCTGCGCCTGCTGCTGCTGGTCGCGATGATCCCGGTGCTGATGCTGTCCATCGTCGGCAACCAGCAGTTCAACAACGCCTTCCCGCTCTGGTCGCAGCAACATATGGACCTGCTGCTGCTGGGCTGGCAAGTGCCGGTCACCTGGCTGCAAGCGGTCGACGCCTTTTTCAGCACCGCCACCATGGTGGCCTCGCTGGCGTTCTGGCGCTGGTGGGCCAAGCGCCGCAACGAGCCCGATGAGCTGACCAAGATGGCCTTCGGCTCGCTGCTGGCCGCCTGCGCCCCGGCCTTGCTGGTGATTGCCGCAGCCTCGGTCGAGGGCACGAACGAGCGCGTCAGCTTCATCTGGACCGTGGGCTACACCATCGTCAACGACCTGGGCTTTGCCAATATTCTGCCCATCGGCCTGGCGCTGTACTCGCGCACCGCCCCGCGACGCATGGAGGGCCTGATGATTGGCGTGTACTACCTGCACCTCTTCATCGGCAACACCTTCGTCGGTTGGCTCGCCGGCTTCCTCGACGAGATGCCTGGCACCCAGTTTTGGGGCCTGCATGCGGTGCTGGTGGCCAGCGCGGGCGTGCTGCTGCTGGCGATCAAACTGCTGTTTGGCAAGCTGCTGGCGCCAGCTGAGGCGGCGCAGGGCACGAGTTGAGGCAGGCCGCGAGTGGTACGGGGACACGGGGCTGGCGTCCACACCGCCCGTGCCTTGCGATAGTGCTGTCCAGTGCATGGGCACAACGGCATGGACTCGCTGCAATCCATACGCTGGCTCTGCAGCGGGCGTGGGGCTGGATGGCGTCTGTCCGAAAATTCACAGCGTCGGCCGGACCCTGCCGCTAGCGAGCGGCTGCTTCTCAACGGCGGCGTGCAGCACCTCCATCGGTCGCTGTTCCTGCCAGCCGGCGCCAGACACTCTTGCGACATGAGCAAGTACTTTGGGACGCGCACCTAGGAGTGCACTGCGCTGCTTCTGCAAGATCTGCGTGATCTACACGCACCGGCTTATGCACGGCGAAACGACGGCCGTGGGTTTGAACATGGCACGCATCGAGGGGGCCGATGTGAACACACGTCGGCGACGCGGAGCTCGGAGACGGTAAGTGCGGCAGTTCGGTGCTTAAGGGCAGCAATCGATCCATTCAATCCAGTCGCTTCGCAGCCAGGAAGCCCGACATCAGATCGGCAATCTTTTCATTGTTCAGATCGGAGAACGGAAAGTGCGTGTTGCCCCGGATGCCGAGCTTGGGCAGGTGCACCAGGGTCGCATCGCCGCCATGTCGGTTGATCGCATCGACCCAGAGCTTCGCCATCGCCAGGCGAACCCGCCAGTTGTCCTGGCCCGGATTCAGCGTGGGCTCGGTCGGGATGTTGTCTCCGTAGTAGACGACGATGGGGATCTGCGTCAGCCTCGTGAACTCGGCCCTGGGAATTGACACGCCTTCGAGCGGCCCGGCCGAGCTGAGCATGGTCGCCGGCACTTCGCCCTCTGGAAAGACAAAGCCGCTGCCCGGCTCGTAGGCGATCACTGCCCGGATGTTCTGGTTCTTGATGACGGCCAGCCAGCCCAGTCCACCGGAGTGCGAATGGGTGACGAGGATGCCGAGGCCGATCCTGTCGAACAGGGCCGCGACGGCATCGACGGCCACCTTGGCGTCGAAGGGCCCGGTGTCAGGGGCCATCTGGCGGAAGTACTGCTCCAGCACCTGCGAATCGGAAGAAAACTGCACGCCCGGAAAGAGCGCTGGCCAAGTCCCCAGCCTGAACTGATTGAACCAACGCTGTTCATCGGGCGCCGCACTGATCGTCGTGCCCAGCGTGCCACGCGCCGCACCTCCGCGCCGCGGCTGATCGAGCAGATACACCGGAAAGCGCCGGCGCAGGAAGATGGTCTGGTAGCCTTCGCGCCCGTCGGGCGTCGTTTCCCAGGTCTTGGAAAACTCACCGAAGCCATGCCACATCACGAGCGGCAGCTTGCGTGCATTCACGGGCAGTTGGTAGAACACCCGCGCATGGTCGCCGTGCAGCGTCTGCCCATCGGGCAGCGTTGGCTTCCGCGCATCGAAGGTGCCCGGTTGCGTCACCACCGTGCCCCCAACCGCGAAGCTGCCCTGCGCCTGAATCTGCAGCGGCGTAGCGAAGGGGTTGCCGGGTTTCTGGGCGATGGCCGCGCCCGCGCCCAGCGCGAGGAAAAGGACCATGGCCTTGCTCAGCCTGCTGAAGATCATCGTCATCGCGCAGTCTCCTGAATCGTCAAGCCGTGCACTCAAAGCGTGCGGCCAAAGAAGTCGTTCAGCTTGGCAGCGGCCTGGCTGACGAACGGCGGCTTCCAGTACGTCTCGATGTGAGTCGCTCCGTCGATGAGGAACAGCTCCTTGTCCTTGGCGTTCACGGCCTTCGCGAACGCGGAGCGGCTCATGTAAAGCGAGTCTGCGCGGCTGCCAGCGATCATCAGCAGGGGCTGGGCGATGAGCTCGATGTTGTCGGTCGCATCCCAGCGCATCAGGTCCAGCAGGCTGCTCAGCGTGTAAGTGCCGGACGAGTTGGGATGGAGATGAGTCTTGCCGTAGTACTCGGCGCCCTGACGGTAAAGCTCGAACGGGAGCTTGGCGATCTGCTCGTCACTCAGGGTCGCGGTGTTGGCGTAGGCGACCTTGCCGCCGGCCGCTTCGGTCGCACGGGCTTGCGACGCTTGCGCCAGCCGGGCCTGCACCGTGTCAGTTTGAGAGTCCATGTAGCCGTTGCGGCGGACCAGGCCGGAATTGAACATGCTGATCGTCGCGATCGACTTGAAGCGTTTATCGGCCTGCGCAGCCTTCAATGAGTAGCCGCCGCCGCCACAGATGCCGAGCAGCCCGAGCCGCGCAGCGTCGACACCATTGAATCCTGAGATGAAGTCCGCCATGCCATGGATGTCTTCCACTCGATTGCTCGGCTTGTCGACATAGCGTGGCGCCCCGCCGCTCCCGCCCTGGTAGGCCGCATCAGCAGCGATGGCGATATAGCCTTGTTCAGCCAGGCGCTGCGCGTACAGACCGGCCACCTGCTCCTTGACGCCGCCATTGGGATGCGCGACCACCACCGCCGGATACTTTCGCTTCGCATCGAAGTCGGCTGGCGTGTAGACATTGGCCACGATCTCCAGTCCGTTGAGCTTATAGGCTACCGGCAGGATGTTGACAGCGCCCCTGACGTTCTGGGTGATGGCACCGTCATAGGTCAGCGAGAAGGGGTTCAGCTTGTAGTCTGCCGCCATGCCTGTTCCCGAGAGAAGGCCCATCGCGCCTGCCACGCATGTCGCGCTGAAGGTCTTGAGATTCATAAGAGTCCTTGGACGGAACGAGACTTGTGGGGTTGCGGCGAAGGCTCACGGCGCCGGCTTGCGCTGCAACGCTTCCCTGGCGACGCCCGTTGCTGACACCGCGTTCGGCCAGCCGGCGTAGAAGGCCAGGTGCGTGATGAGCTCGGACAGCTCCTGCTGCGTGAGACCGTTCAGAAGGCCCAACGCCAGGTGCGTGCGAAGCTGTTCCGGCCGGTTCATCGCAATCAGGGCGCTGACCGTCGCAAGACTGCGATCGCGCTTGGACAGACCGGGGCGCTCCCAGATATCGCCGAACAAGACCTGGTCGGTCAGTTCGGCCAGCTTGGGCGCTACGTCGCCCATCAGCTGCTGAGCGCGGCTCGGGCCGCTGTCTGCGGCCGGTGCCATGCCCGCGCTCGTCAGGGCGGCCTGATAGTCCACATCGCTGACCTGGTCCAACCAGGTGACGGCGCTGCCATCGTCCCTTTCGGCCACGGCGATATGGGTCATCGCACCATGCGGTCCTGCGCCATGCCAATGGCGCACACCGGGAGGAATGGTTACGACATCGCCGGGGCGCATCGACTGGCCCGGCTGACCCTGTTGCTGCACCAGGCCCAGCCCTGCGATGACGATCAAGGTCTGCCCCAGCGGATGGGTATGCCAGGCCGTCCGCGCTCGCGCCTCGAAGCTCACGTTGGCACCGCCGGCTCGACCGGGCAGCGCCGCCTGGAACGGTGCCGTGATGCGAACCGAGCCTGTGAAGGTCTCTGCCGATCCGATGACGGCTGGCGCGGACGCCGCAGATCGAACCGCCACGACGGGCGACGCCGCTGCATTGGCGGGCGTCTGGGCAACGACTGCGGCTGCCACGCAACTTAAGGCAAGGCTGACCAGTGTTTTCACGCGAAGCACTCCTGTTGACGCATGGCGATGCCACTCAGAGGTCGAGCCTGCGCTCGGCCATCCACTTGACGATGGCCGGGTCGCGGTGCGAGAAGAAGCTACTCGTGTTGGTGTCTAGCGTCGCGATGCGAGCCATATCGGCCTCGGCCAGCTCGAAGTCGAAGACGGCAATGTTCTCCGCCATGCGCTCCTTGCGCACCGACTTGGCAAGTGCAGCGATGCCGCGCTGAACCAGCCAGCGCAGCACGACCTGGCCCACCGACTTGCCATAGCGCTGGCCGATGTCGGCGAGCAGCTCGTTCTGGAACAGGTGGTTGCGCCCTTCGGCAAATGGCGCCCAGGCCTGGGCCTGCACGACGATTTCCTTCATGAAGGCGGCGCTTTCGATCTGCTGCTGGAAGGGGTTGACCTCTACCTGGTTGACGACCGGCGCCATCTCGTTAAAGGCCTTGATGTCCATCAGCCGGTCCGGGTGAAAGTTGCTCACGCCAATGGCGCGCAGCTTGCCGGCACGGTAGGCGTCTTCCATCGCGCGCCAGGAGCCATGAACGTCCCCGAAGGGCTGGTGGATCAGGTAGAGGTCCAGGTAATCCAGCTGCAGCCGTTTTAGCGATTGATCAATGGCCAGCTGCGTGCGCTCGTAACCGGTATCTTGCACCCACAGCTTGCTCGTCACGAAGAGCTGCTCGCGCGCAACGCCGCTGGCCTTGAGGCCTTTGCCGACCGCCGCCTCATTCATATAGGACGCCGCCGTGTCGATCAGCCTGTAGCCGGTCCGGATGGCGTCGACCACGGCGCGCTCGCACTCCTGGGCATCCGGGATTTGGAAGACGCCTAAGCCCAGGATGGGCATTTCGACGCCGTTGTTCAAGGTGATGTGTTGCATGATGGCTGTCCTTGGCTTTGGTCAGTCGGAACTCGAAGGGGGCTCAGGGTCCGCAAATGAAGGGCTCAGGCTCTGTGAACGCCGAGGCTTTCGCGCCGATACATCGCGGGGGTCGTGCAAAGCTGGACCACCAAGTCCGCGACACTGAGGCGAGAAACCGTCGCGCCGCCCGCGCGGAACGGCTCGCCCTTTCGCGTCGTCCCGTATGCCACGATGTCCTGCTTGTCCAGCCAGGCAGGCCGCAGGATGGTGTAGTCAAGGTCGGAAGCCTCGATCGCGGCCGCTGACTCGCGATACGGGTCGAGCACGCTGCCGGCATGCTCGCCGGGCACCTCGTCGTAGAGCCCATGGAGCTAATGAAGACCAGCCGACGCAGGCCGCTCGCCTGCATCGCCTTGACGATGGCCTTGGCCTGCCGCCCCATCGGGCCGGCGAGATTGGCGTAGACCGCGTCATGACCAGGCATGACCGCCTTCAGCTGTTCCACATCCAGGGCATCACCTTCGACAAGGCGCGCCCGAGGATGCTGGGCCAGCGCGTTCAGCCGTTTTACACGCCGTAGGTACAGGGTGAGATGGATATCGTCTCGGGCAAGAAAGAGCCGTGTGGCGAGCTGTGCGATCTCACCGTGGGCACCAATGATGAGGACATGCGTCATGGCCGCTGCGGCACCGGGCGCTCATGTGCGGCGGCCGTGTGCGCTTGTGTTCTTGGGTTCACGCGGCCTCCTTGAGCGACGCCATGTCGATCACGAAGCGGTACTTCACGTCAGACTTGAGCATGCGCTCATAGGCTTCGTTGATGTCCCGGATGCGGATGACTTCGACGTCCGAGTGGATGCCGTGCTGGCCGCAGAAGTCGAGCATCTCCTGGGTCTCGGCAATGCCGCCGATCAGCGAGCCGGCCAGGGCCTTGCGGCTGAACACCAGCGGGCCGGTGTTGAAGCCGTCCAGCGGGCCGAGATAGCCCACCATCACAATGGTGCCGCCCGTTGCCAGCGTGGGCACATAGGGATTCACATCGTGCTGGTAGGGCACGGTGTCGATGATGAGATCGAACTGTCCGGCCACCGCCGCCATCTGCGAGCTGTCGGTGGAAATGACGATATGGTCGGCCCCCAGCCGACGCGCATCGGCCTCCTTGCCTGGCGAGCGGCTGAACAGCGTCACTTCGGCGCCCATGGCCTTGGCCAGCTTCAAGCCCATATGGCCCAGGCCGCCCAGGCCGACGACGGCCACCTTGCTGCCGGGGCCGACGCGCCAGTGGCGCAGCGGCGAGTAGGTGGTGATGCCCGCGCACAGCAGCGGCGCCGCACCCGCCAGGTCCAGCGAATCAGGCACCTTCAGCACGAAATGTTCGGCCACGACGATGTTCTCGCTGTAGCCACCATAGGTGGGCGTGCCGTCGATAGGGTCCTTGTGGTTGTAGGTGTAGGTGGCACCGTTCTCGCAATACTGCTCCCAGCCTTTGCCGCAGGCACCGCAATGCCGGCAGGACTCGACCAGGCAGCCCACGCCCACGCGGTCGCCGGCCTTGAAGCGTGTGACCTCGGAACCGACCTCGACCACCCGGCCGATGATCTCGTGGCCGGGGACCATGGGGTACTTCGCATTGCCCCAGTCATTGCGCACGTTGTGCACGTCGGAGTGGCAGACCCCGCAGTAAAGGATTTCGATGACGACGTCATCGGGCCGCGGGCTGCGGCGGTCGAACTCGAACAGGCCCAGTCGGCCCGTGGGCGAATGGGCGGCATAGCTTTTCACGTGATGGTTCATGGCCTGGTTTCCTCTTTCCAAAATAGGTTCAGCGATTGACCCACGCAGCCCTTGCTGCCGGGTAGCGCTCGCCCGTCACCTCAATGCCGGCAAGCGCCTGCTGGATCGTCTGAAGCTCGGCCTCATCGAGTGAAACCTGCGCCGCCGCCAGGTTCTCTTCCAGGCGGTCGAGCTTGGTCGTTCCCGGAATCGGCGCAATCCAGGGCTTTTGCGCCAGCAGCCAGGCCAGGGCAATCTGGGCGGGTGTTGCACCTTTCGTGCCCTTCGCACCCTTCGCGGCCGCCAGTTCCTTCAGCGCGTCGACCAGTCCTCGATTGGCCTGGCGGGCCTGTGCCGTGAAGCGCGGTACGACGCTGCGGAAGTCGTCGGCCGCGAACGCGGTGGTCTGATCGATGGCGCCGGTCAGGAAGCCCTTGCCGAGCGGGCTGAAGGGCACAAAGCCGATGCCCAGCTCTTCCAGCAGCGGCAGCAACTCGCGTTCGGGTTCCCGCCACCACAGCGAGTATTCGCTTTGCAATGCGGCCAGCGGCTGCACGGCATGGGCCCGGCGAATCGATTTGATACCAGCCTCAGAGAGCCCAAAGTGCCGTACCTTGCCCTGCGCGATCAGAGCTTTCACGGCGCCGGCCACCTCTTCCATCGGCACGGCGGGGTCGACGCGGTGTTGGTAGAGCAGGTCGATGCGGTCAGTGCGCAGGCGCTTGAGCGAGTTCTCCACGACCTCACGAATCCGCTCGGGCCGGCTGTCCATGCCTTGTTCCACAACGCCATTCTTGAAGCCGAACTTGGTGGCGATGATCACCTCGTCGCGCACCGGCGCGAGCGCCTCGCCGACCATCTCCTCGTTCTGGGCGCCATAGGCCTCGGCGGTATCAAAGAAGGTAACGCCGCGCTCGAAGGCGCTGCGAATCATCTGCACGCCGGCGGCGCGGTCGAGGCCGGGGCCATAGCCGTAGCTCAGCCCCATGCAGCCGAAGCCGAGCGCAGACACCTCTAGGCCTGAGTGGCCAAGCTGACGCTTTTTCATCTGAAATGCCTTTGAAAAGTGTGAGGATCAAGCCTCGATAGCCGGCTGTGCCAGGGCGCCGAAGCGGAAGGCCGCCGTCACGCCGCCGTCCATCAGAAAGTCGCTGCCGGTAATGAAGCTGCCGTCCGGTCCCATCAGCAGCGCAGCGACCTGCCCCACTTCGTCCGGCGTGCCGGCCCGACCCACGGGGCAGCCTTCGATCATCCGGCGATAGCCGGCACCGCGCGGGCCGGTCAGCTCGTCATTGGCGAGCGGCGTGATGATGATGCCGGGGCTGATGGTATTGAGCCGCGCGCCACGCCGGCCCCAACGCACGGCCTCGGCCATCACGCGCAGCGAGTTGCCGCGCTTTGAGAGCTGGTAGGCATGCAGACTATCCACAACTTGCCCGGACTGCAGGAAATCGTGCTTCAGCAACTCTTCCACCGGCGTAGTGGCCAGGGCCTTGTCTTGCTCCGGCGTGAGCGCCGGCAGACGATGGCCGGATTGGGATGCGATGACAACGCCAGCACCGCCCCGCGCCATGACCTCCCCGAACAACTCCAGCACCAAGGCCGTGCCGTACAGGTCAACGCGCAGAATGGCTTCGACGGGCGCTTGCGAGGGCGAAACACCTGCGGCGTGAATCAGCCCCGTGATGCTTCCAAGACTTGCAGCCTGGCCGACGAGGGCCTGCACCGATGTGCGCGACCTCACATCAACGGCAGCCGTGCTGACCTGGAAGCCAGCGTTGTGGAAGGCCTGAGCCGCAGCGATGACCTCCTCTTCTTTCAGGCTGGCCAGCAGCAGATGCTTGCCAGCGCCCACGCGCCGGGCAATGGCCTGGCCGATCTGGCCGGCGCCGACAACGACGATGACTTCTTTCATATGACACCTCAATTCTTGCGTTGAGGTGGACTGTAGGGATCTTGATGTCAAGCGAATATATGGTTAAAGCTTGCATCAATAGCAATAAAAAATTGATACTAGGCTCTGAAAAATGTCTGTCCGTCAATCTTGTGCCCCAGGAAGACCGCCATGTCGATCAATGAATTCCGGTCCATCGCCATGTTCGCCAAAGCGGTCGAACTGGGCAGCATTCGCCAAGCCGCCCTGGCTCAGGGCGTGTCGCCACAGGCGGCCACCCAGGCTATTGCTCAACTTGAAAAGCACCTCGGGGTGCGGCTGCTCCACCGCACGACGCGAAGCCTAGCCTTGACCGAGGAAGGGCAGCACTTCCTTGAGAGCACACAGCCGGCCCTGGCGGCGCTCAACCGCGCGATGTCCACAGCCCGCGAGTCTAAGGACGAGATCGCCGGGCCGCTGCGCATCGTCGGCCCGAAGTCATCGTTCGCCGCCATCCTGATGCCCCTGCTGGATGAATTCTGCCGCCTGCACCCAGGCATCCAGCCCGACGTTCAGCTCGACGACGGCATTGGCAACTGGGTCCTGGACCGTGTCGACATCGGCTTCAGGATCGGGGCGTCGCCCGAAGAAGGCGTGATTGGCCGCCGATTGTTCCCTGTGCAGCTGATCGTCTGTGCCTCACCCGCCTATCTGGCGTGTCACGGTGTGCCCAGCAGCTTGGGCGAGCTGGCAGAGCACCGCTGCAGCGTGTTTCGTCACCCGACCACGGGCAAGGTGTCGCCCTGGTACCTGACGGTGCAAGGCGAAGTCGAACACCGGCACGTCACTTCGGCGCTGTCAAGCAATGACACGGAGCTTGAACTCCAGGCCGTGCTGGCAGGGCAGGTGATCGGACAGCTCGCCAACTTCTCGGCAGCGCCACACATCCGCGCCGGACGCCTGGTGCCGGTTCTGCTGCCCCACATCAGCGAGCACATCGGCCTGCACATCTACTACGGCAGCCGCTCCGCACAGCCCAAGCGGGTTCGGGCCTTCCTCGATCTGGCGCTCGCGCGGCTACTGGACAGCCCCGACCACATGCTCTCAGACAAGGAATTGCAGGCCGCTGCGCAGCCCTTGAAGCGGGCGCGCCGCCGCAGGTAGTTCGCGTCCCGATCCGCCAACGCTCAAGACGTCACACGCCGGCTCAGCAGCTGGCGGACCGCCGCCCGGTCCATGGGACTGGGCGCTTAGGGCCTAGGCTCAAGTGGCGCCGACGCCGCCTCATGCCGGCGCCCGCCAGCAGGGTCAGCCCTGCCAAGGTCATGGCGGTACTGCCAGGCTCGGGCACGGTGCTGACGGCCTCGTAGTCGAGTTGCAGCGTCGGGCGGTAAATCAGCTGAGCGAAGCCGTCATAGCGCAAGTGGCCGGTCGATGACAGTTCGGTGAGGGTGGCGGCGTCGAGGTCCAGCGTCACCGACAGCTGGCTCTTGCTGCTCCAGATCGTTTGCTGGTAGTTATAGGTGGTGTAGTACTTGAAGACTTCCAACTGGCCGATCGCGTTGCGATCCGCATTGTCGGTAAGGACTTGCCATTTGGTTTCTTCGGTCGTGCCAGTGTTTTGAAGCGAAGATTCGGTCAGCGTGCCCTTGTTGTTGTCGCTGCCGACCACGCTGCCAATACCCACCTGCATCTGGGCACTATCGCTCTGGGTCAAGGTCTTCACGACATCGCGGCTGTAGTAATAGCGCTCGACGCCACACCAGGCCACAGGCAAGCCGTAGCAATTGGGAGGGGTGTTGATCACACGTTCCTTGTTGAGCAAGGTGAAATCGCCCGGTGCTTGCGACTCGTTGTACATGTCGCCGAGCACCTTGGCCGAGAACTTGGCGCGGACACTTGTGAACCGCAAATTGGCCAAGTCGGGCCAGGCACTGAAGTCAAGCGTCTCGCCGCTCAGGTTGTCCAAGGACAGCTGCAAACGCAGGCTGCCGGTGATGGTGCTGCTGGCATGTGCCGATGCCGCCAAGACCAAGCCTGCGAGCAGAGCGCTCAGACGGACCAGGCCGGTACTGTGGGTCCGTCGGTGGGCAGTGCACGGTCCCTTCGGACGGCGTGCTGCGATTTCGTTCATCGAAGGCTCCCTCGTTCTTGGACCGAAGTCCTAGCAGCGGCTCCTTTGAACTCCGATGAACGCCCCCCTCATTCGCGGGGCCGACCGAGCAGATTGGTGAGTGGGATGGGGGAGACAAAAAGGGCCGGCTCGCGAGTCGCGCAGCCCGATCTCAAGCCTTCACTCGCCCCCGCCCCGCACCCTTGCCCGAGCGTGCACTGGTCGAATCGCGCACCATCAGCTCATGCGGCAGGACGCGCTGCTGCAGCACCTCCGTACCGGCCGGTGTCTCCTGGTGTTGTGGTGCGATCAGCATGTCCACAGCGGCGCGCGCCATCTGGTCGACCGGCTGGCGCACGGTGGTCAGTGGCGGCCAGACCAGGCTGGCGGCGGGTGAATCGTCAAAGCCCGCAATCGAGAGATCGGCCGGCACCTGCAGGCCCAGGCGCTGCGCGGCGGCCAGCACGCCCAGCGCCATATCGTCGTTGCTGGCAAACACCGCCGTGGGGCGCACCCGCAGGCTCAGCAGCTGGTGTGCAGCCTCCACGCCCGAGACATAGGTGAAGTGACCCTGGCGCACCAGCTCCGGGTCCACGTGCAGCCCATGCGCCTTCATCGCCCGGGTGAAACCTTGCAGGCGCAGCGCCGACGCCGCCTGGTCGCTGGCGCCCTTGATAAAGGCGATGCGTTCGTGGCCCAGGCTGATCAGCAGGTTGGTAACCTCCTCGGCGGCATGCACATCATCCATGCGCACGCTGGGCTGGCCCTTGCTGACGCGCCCGGGCGACATCAGCACGCAGGGCGTGCCGCTGTCGTTCAGCACCTTCAACACCTTGGGGTTGTCGCACAGCGGCGGGGTCAGGATCATGCCGTCGGGCCGCAGGGCCGAGACGACGCGTTCGACCTGCTGGTCGATATCGGGCGCATCGTTGTGCAGCGACTCCACCACGAGGTGATAGCCCGCCTCGCGGCAGCGCCGCGTCGCGCCCTGCTGCACGCCGCCCACAAAGGCGGCCGAAGGGTCGTAGTACAGCAGGGCGATCAGGAAGGAGCGCGCGCCGGCCAAGCTGCGGGCAGACTGCTTGGGGCGGTATTTCAGCTCCGCGACGACCTTCAGCACCTGCTGGCGTGTGTCATCGTGTACACCGGGCTCATGGTTGAGCACCCGCGAAACTGTCTTGATGGACACCCCGGCTTGGGCGGCCACATCGATGATGGTGGGCGCTGACCCTGCCCGACTGCTGGATGCCATGTTCCTCTACCGCCTTTGCTGCTGGCTCGACTGTGCCACAGCGGCCAGCAGCGGCACCAGCCGCATTGATCCAGCGCAGGCTCGCAAGGCCCGCGCCACCATTCACCTCAGCGTCGGATAGTCGGTATAGCCCTTGGCGCCCGGCACGTAGAAGGTGGCCGCGTCCGGCGCGTTGAGCGGTGCATTTTGGCGCAGGCGCTCGACCAGATCGGGGTTGGCCAGGAAGGGTCGCCCGAAGCCGATCAGGTCGGCCTGATGCTCGGCCAGGGCCTGCTCGGCGCTGGCGCGGTCATATCCTCCAGCCAGGATGAACACCCCCTGGAAGGCCGCACGCAGCTGCGCCTTCAGGGCTGCCGGCACTGCGGGTGCACCCATGGCTGAATGGTCCAGCACATGCAGATAAGCCAGGCCCAGGGCCGAGAGTTCGCCCACCAGGGCCAGGACTTGCGCCTCGCCTTCAGGGAAGGCGCCGGTGCTGTTGAACACACCCAGCGGCGAGAGGCGGATGCCGACGCGCCTGGCGCCAATCGCGGCGACCGTGGCGCGCGCCACCTCCAGCGCGAAGCGGTTGCGCGCGGCCACACTGCCGCCGTAGCCATCGCTGCGCTGATTCACATTGGCGTTCAGGAACTGCTCGATCAGGTAGCCGTTCGCCGCATGCAGCTCAATGCCATCAAAGCCCGCCTCAATGGCCAGCCGCGCCGACTGCGCATATTCCTGCACGGTGGCGGCGATGTCCTGCTCGCTCATCGCGCGCGGTGTGCTGTGCGGCTGCAGGCCCAGCGCATCGGTGTAGATCTCGCCCGGGCAGGGTTCGGCCATGGGCCCGAGCACCTCGGCACCGGCCGGCAGATTGGCCACATGCGACACGCGGCCGGTATGCATCAGCTGCACGAAGATCTTGCCGCCCTTGGCATGCACGGCGTCGGTCACCTGCTTCCAGGCGGCCACCTGGGTGGCGTTGAACAGGCCGGGAATACGAGGATAGCCCAGGCCATTGGGTGAGGGCGATGTGCCCTCGGTGATGATCAGGCCGGCGCTGGCGCGCTGCTCGTAGTAGGTGGCGACCAGCGCATTGGGCGCGCTGGCCTCGACGGCGCGGTTGCGCGTCATCGGCGACATCACGAGACGGTTGCTGAGTTGCAATGCGTCGGTCTTCAGGGGGTCAAACAACATGGTGGATCGCCTCTTGTCTTGCTCTTGCCTTGGTTGGGCAGCGCCAATCTCGCTGCGAAGGCCGCAGTATGGGCAGGCTTGAATCGCCTTGCCGGCACAGGGACACCGCTTTGTGGTGTAGGCGTGCATCGAGCCTGATTTGCATCAAGACCTGCGCAGTATGCGAGCCAGGGGAATTGCCCATCGAGCCTAGAGTCGGGCTATCCCACAAGGAGTTGACCGATGGACATCCTGCTACAAGTAGCGCTCATCCTGATTTGTCTGTTCTATGGCGCCCGCAAAGGTGGCGTCGCACTGGGCTTGCTCGGCGGCGTCGGCATCGTCGTTCTGGCCTTTGTCTTCAAGCTGCCGCCGGGCAAACCGCCGGTGGACGTGATGCTGACCATCATCGCGGTGGTCGCCGCCTCGGCCACGCTGCAGGCCTCGGGCGGGCTCGAAGTGCTGCTGCAGGGCGCCGAACGCATGTTGCGCCGCAACCCGCGCTTCGTCTCGATCCTGGCCCCCTTCGTGACCTGCTTCCTGACGATGTTGTGCGGCACCGGCCACGTGGTCTACACCATGCTGCCCATCATCTACGACATCGCGATCAAGAACGGCATCCGGCCCGAGCGCCCGATGGCGGCCTCCTCGATTGCTGCGCAGATGGGCATCCTGGCCAGCCCGGTGTCCGTGGCGGTGGTGTCGTTGGTGGCCTTTCTGTCCAAGTCGCCGATCGGCGCTGTCGACGGCGTCGGCGGCCACGTGATCGACTTCGTGCAATTGCTCTCGATCACCATTCCTTCAACCCTGGCCGGCGTGCTGATGATCGGCATCTTCAGCTGGTTCCGCGGCAAGGATCTCGACAAGGACGAAGAATTCCAGGCCCGCATCGCCGACCCGGAACAACGCAAGCTGGTCTATGGCGACAGCGTCACCCTGCTGGGCAAGAAGCTGGCGCGTGACCAATGGGTGGCCATGTGGATCTTCGTTGGCGCCATCGCCTTGGTCGCCATGCTCGGCGCTTTCCCTTCCATCCGTCCGCTGGCCTCGGGCAAGCCCTTGTCCATGGTGCTGACCATCCAGATGTTCATGATGCTGGCCGGCTCCATGATCCTGGTGTTCACCAAGACCGATCCCGGCACGATTGGCAAGACCGAGGTGTTCCGCGCCGGCATGATCGCCGTGGTGGCGGTGTTCGGTATCGCCTGGATGGCCGACACCGTGTTCGACGCCCATCTGCCCGAGTTGAAGGCCGCATTGACCGATCTGGTGAAGACCCAGCCCTGGACCTACGCGATTGCGCTGCTGCTGGTGTCCAAGCTAGTGAATTCGCAGGCTGCGGCCGTCAGCGCGATGGTGCCGGTGGGCCTGGCAATCGGCGTGCCGCCCGGCTATATCGTAGCCTTCGCGGCCGCCTCCTATGGCTACTACATCCTGCCGACCTACCCCAGCGACCTGGCAGCGATCCAGTTCGACCGCTCGGGCACGACCCATATCGGCAAATACGTGATCAACCACAGCTTCATCCTTCCGGGCCTGATCGGCGTGAGCACCTCATGCCTGGCTGGCTGGCTGCTGGCCAAGGCCACTGGTCTGATCTGATCGACACCGCCTCTCGGCGACCCGTCATGGCAACGGCGCTCTGCGGAGCGCCGTTTTTCTTGCATCGCTAGTCTCGGCGCCTGATGCGTTGCACGGCGAACACGCCAACGCCCAGCGTGAATGCGACGATCAGCGCGATCACCAGCCAGAAGCCATGCGGATGATCGGACAGCGGAATGCCGCCGACGTTCATGCCCATCAGGCCGGCGATCAGGTTGATCGGCAGCGCCAGCACGGTCACCATGGTCAGGGTGAAGAGGCTGCGGTTGTTCTCCTCGGCCACACGGGCCGAGGCCTCTTCCTGCAGCAGCTTGATGCGCTCTTGCAGCGCGCCGATGTCGCGCAGCACGACCGCAAACTCTTCGCTGGCTTGCTGCAGACGCTGGGTGTCTTCCGCCGGCACCCAGGCGGGCGGATTGGCGAGCATGCGCATCAAGGCGCTCGGCTCGGGTGCCAGCCAGCGCTGCAGACGCACCATCAGCCGACGCAGCCGTGCCAGCTCGCCACCATGCTGATCGGTACGGCCGGCCAGCAGCGCGTCTTCGATGTCATCGATGCGGCCTGCGGCGGCGCGCACGATGCGCAGCAGCTCATCGGCCTGGTCGCGCAAGAGATGGTCGAGCAGCGCAATCGGCGAGGCCAGGCGCTCGCCGCGCTTGACGCTGGCGCGCAGGCGGTCCACCGAGCGCAGCGGATGGCGCCGGGCACTGATGACCACGCCCGCCTGCACGCTGATCCAAAGCGTGGCGAGGTCGCTGGCATCAAAAGCGAAATCGAAGGTGACATCGTTGAGCACGGCAAACAGACTGTCCCCCTCACGCTCGATGCGCGAGGAGCGCGAGCCATCGCGCAGGTCTTCGAAGAACTCGTCGCCCAGGCCGGCATGCCGGCGCAGCCAGGGCTCGGCGCGTGCATGCGAGAGATTGAAGTGCAGCCAGATGAAGCCCTTGGTGCCGGAGTCCGCACCGACATCGATATCGCGCTGCGCCAGGCGCTCGGCGCCGCGCGACGAATCAATCTCTTGTCCTGGCACTGAGGGCTCGAAGGCATAGCCGCAGATCAGCCCATTGGCATCGGCGCCGTAGTTGCTGCCGGCGGTATCAAAGCGAGGAATCGGTGTGTTCACTTCGGCTCCTGATCGGTCGTCACGGCGTCGCCCAGCCACGCGCTCAACTGTGCGACGACCCAGTCGGGATCATCCAGCGGCAGGTCATGGCCCGCGCTGGGATGCTCGCGGATCGGCAATTGCCAGCGCCTGGCCAGGCTGTGCGAGCAGCGCGGGTGGACCAGGCCGTCGCGGCGGCTGCACAGCAGCAGGGTGGGGACCGAGGGTGGCTGCATCAAGGGGCGATAACGCAGTGCCGCCAACAACTGACGCAGCGCATTGGCGCCCGACACCGGCCGCTGGCTGCGCAGCTCTGCCCATGCGGACACCAGGG
>Ga0302290_10000014_pt1 | contig 33576 bp, 32 predicted proteins | sample III_Fen_N1_3_FD_194547 | JGI IMG/M metagenome (GOLD analysis project Ga0302290, IMG submission 194547) | Peat permafrost microbial communities from Stordalen Mire near Abisko, Sweden - III_Fen_N1_3 | ecosystem: Environmental > Terrestrial > Soil > Wetlands > Permafrost | place: Sweden: Abisko... | reverse complement strand
TACCCCCATTGCCGGCTTGCAAACCCAACTGGAACTGGCTGCTGAAACCCTGCCAGCGGAAGCGCGGCCGCGCATGGAACGCTTGCGGGACGCCTTTCGCCGCCTGTCCCACTTGACTCACCAGATGCTGGCTTTGGCCCGGTCTTCGGCGGAGGCCGACCTGGCCCATGAATTCCAGCGTACCGATCTGCAAACCCTGTGCGAAGAAGCTGCCTCGGAATTCCTCGATGCAGCTCTGGCTAAAAACATTGATCTGGGTTTTGAAACGGAAAAGACGGAGGTCCAGGGATCCCGCTGGTTGCTGCGGGAACTGCTGGCTAACCTGATCGACAACGCCATCCGTTATACCCAGGAGGGCGGCCACGTGACGGTACGCTGCGGCCACAAGGGCGCTGGCATCGGCTATCTGGAAGTGGAGGACAACGGAGCAGGAATTCCGGCAGAAAAGCAGGCCCATATTTTTGATCGCTTCTATCGCGCTGACAGTCAGCAACCGGGCACCGGGCTGGGCTTGTCCATCGTCCAGGAAGTCACGCAACGACACAGCGCCACCATTACCCTGGATCGCCCCGCGTCGGGCCAGGGCAGCAAGTTTTGCATTACCTTCCCCAAGGACCCAGCAACCGGCTGAGGGCGTCGATCTTGGTGCTTACGTCGAATTGGTTCAGACTCCTGCCCTTTGCAGGTAAAAGGAAATCGTAGTGGCAAAGACCTTCGCCAAACTGTTATTGCTGGGATCGGCAGCTGTAGCCCTTGAGGCCATGGCCATGGGGAGTGCTCCGGCGGAGCGGCCCTATGAGCAGACCTTGGGGCTTTATTACGACACGACGCCCTTGGGCAAAGCGGGGGACTGGGTTTTTATCGGCACCTATCTGTCGGCCAATCCGCTGGCGACGGACGAGGTGCTGCGTTACGGCTTCAATTGCAGCACCGGCGAATATGAGCTTGCCCAGGGTTTGCAGGCGGCATCGCCTGCGGTGAAACTCAACACGAGCGATGCGGTGTTCACCATCGCCGACAAGGTTTGCGGCTGGAGCAAGAAGAGCTTCTGGCAGAAATTGTTTAGTTAGCCTTTCCCTCCGTCCGAGCCAGTCTCGGGCGAGACAGGGATTTCCCGCCGCTTTGATCCTGCGGCGGGACAAGAGCTTGCCTAAGTGCGGAAGCGCGCCGCGTCGTTGGCCAGGGCCGAAGCCCGATCATTGAGTTGGTCAGTCAGGGAGCTGGTGCGATTGCTCAGCTCATGGGTGGTTTCGGTCAGTCGTGCCACGTTTTCCACCTGCCGCGTGATTTCATGGCCAGCATTGCTTTGTTCCTTCGCGGCGTTGGCGATGTCTTGTACGGCGGTCATCACTTGCCGCGAACGATCCTCAATGGAAGACAAGGCCTGTTCCACGGCGCGAGACAATCCGGCACTGTCGTGGGCCTTGGATGAGGCGGTTTCAATATCGCCGCTGACGTTGGCGACCTGACTCTGGATAGCCATCAGGATGGTGCCGATGTCGTGGGCGGAAGCATTGGCTTTTTCTGCCAGCTTGCGCACTTCGTCCGCCACCACGGCAAAGCCGCGACCGGCTTCGCCAGCCCGAGCGGCTTCGATGGCGGCATTCAGGGCCAGCAAATTGGTCTGTTCGGCAATGGCCTGAATGGTTTCGACAATCCCTTGCACTTCCTGGCTCTGGTTGCCCAGGTCCCGCACCCGCTCGGCCGCCTGGCTGACCAGCCGTGATGCTTCTTCCATGGAACTGATGGTGTCCTGTACGGCGCTACGCCCCTGATCTACGCTGGCGACGGTCTGATGGGTGAAGTCCAGGGCCTGACCGGCGTTCTGGGCAACGTGATCGATGCTGACAGACAGCTCTTCGGTAGCGGCGGACATGCCGCTGGCCGCTGAGGATTGTTCATCCATGGCCGAGCGGACTTGCTGGGTCATGGCGGCCAGTTCGCCGGTGCCCTTGCGTACCCCTTCGGTGGTCTGCTTGATCCCTTCGATCAAGGAGCGCACGCCCTCGGTGGCCCGGTTCAATGCACCTGCCATGCGGTCTGCTTCATGGCGGCTGTCGGCGGTGCAGGGGGCACTCTGGGTCAGGTTGCCGCCAGCGACAGCGGCCAGAACTGCTTCTACCGGTTCCAGCCGTTTCAGATTGATCCAGGTGTAACTACCGATGCCTGCTGCCAGCAGGATGCCGAGCACGAGACTGAAGACAATCAGGTGGTTGCGCAGGCTGTAGGAACTACCCAGAAACTCGTCAAGATAGGAACCGCTGACCACGACCCAGTTGAGTTCCTGCTGGGTCTTGAACACCACGGTCTTGGTGCGCAGCTTGCCACTCTTGTCGAGCCAGTCATAGGTCAGCTCTCCGTCCTTTTTCGCCAGTACTTCTTCCAGAATCTTGCGGGACTTTTCATCGGTGACTTCGGACAGGCGCTTGTTTTCCAGGGTTGGGTGCAGCACCAGGCGTCCTTCCTTGGCATCGCCGGTGGGCTGGGCAAGGATATAGATATAGCCGGTGTTCCCCACCACAACCTTGCGCAGAGTGTCCTTCAGCATGGCGACATTTTCTTCGGCATCGAGGCGGGCGGTAAAGGCACCGACCACATTTCCCTGGGCATCCTTGATTGGATCGGCCACCAAGACATATTGCTTGCCGCTCCGCTCCAGGGTACCGGCGTAGCTCTCGCCCTTGAGCAGATTCACGGTGTAGCTGTCCTTGATAGCTTCCCCATCACGGTAGCTGCCATCAGCTGCTTTCAACAGGGTGCTGGCCCGGTAGAGCATGTCGCCGTCACGAACCAGTAGTGCCGTATCCACTTGGTAGACCTGTTTGAAGCGTTCAAGAAGGGCATGGTTGCTGTTACCGATTTCGCCGCCGATACGGATTTCCGGCAGGGCCTTGCTGCCGGTCTGCACCAGATGATCTGGCCGTACCGTGATGGTGCCGGGCAGGGTTTTGACGATGGTTTTCAGGGTGACGCTAGCCCGGTGCTTGAGGGCTTCCTGGGCGTAGTCCAGGGTGGAAACGGCCAGATCCAGTTGTACCCGCATATCGTGCTGGGTCTGTTCCAGTGCATTTTTGCTGGCCTCATGGGAAACCAGGCTGACCAGCAGGGTGAAAATCAGGACGACGGCAATGGCAGTACCGCCGATCAGGCGTTGGGCAAGCGTGTAGCGGTTAAGCATGATGACTCCGGGGTGTTGTGACGCTAAAGCAGCAACGATTTTAGACTTGTCTGCAAGCGGGACAAGGCAGGAAAGCCCCCGGTATCAGGCTTATTTTGCAAATTTGTGACAGTGCGTCAGGGGTTTTCAAGCCGGAGCTAATGGCTTGTGGAGGGCCAAGCCAGTGCAGCAGGAGAGGGACGTTCTCCTGAAAACAAAAGCCCGTCAAGGCACTTCGGAGTTTTGCATGCGGCCCAGTACGGATTCCGTCCGGGCATTGAGGAAGGGGGAGTAGGGGTTCTTTTCGAAGCGGCGCGGGGCCGGCAACATCACCGCCAAGCGGGCAGCCTGTTCCGGCGTCAGGCGGGCCGCTGTGCTGCCGTAGTAACGCTTTGCTGCTGCCTCGGCACCGAAGATGCCTTCGCCCCATTCCACCGAGTTGAGATACACCTCAAGGATGCGTTCCTTGTCCCAGAGCATTTCCAGTTCCAGGGTGATGATGGCTTCCTCGGCTTTGCGCCAAGGGGTTTTAGCCGCAGAAAGGAACAGGTTCTTCGCCAGTTGCTGGGAGATGGTGGAACCACCGGCTACCACCTTGCCCTTTTTCTGGTTTTTCTCGATGGCCTTCTGGATGCCTTCCCAGTCAAAACCTTCGTGGTCCACAAACTTGTCGTCTTCCGAGGCAATGACGGCGCGCTTGAGGTGCACCGAAATCTTGTCGTAGTCCACCCAGCTATGTTTGAGTTCGGCCTTGGGGTCTTTCTCCCGCAATTCCGCCAGACGGTGGTTCATGAAGGCAGTATGGCCCGGGTCGAAGAATTTCCACCACACCACCCAGCCCAGGTACCAGGCCTGCCAGAGCAGGATCAGCAGAACCAGTAAAGCAAGCAGCAGTTTGAAACGGTGGAAAGTTTTCTTCATCCGGCCCGTAGTACTTTGAGAACAGGACCGGTGTCGGGACGTATCCCGCGCCAGAGGGCAAAGGCTTCCGCTGCTTGTTCCACCAGCATGCCCAGACCGTCCATGGTGACGGCTCCGGCGGCTTTGGCTTGGCGCAGGAAAGGCGTGTCCTTGCCGTACATCATGTCGTAGGCGAGGCTACCTGGCGCAAACAAACCCTCCGGTAAGGGCAGGGTGGCATCGGCCAGGCTGGCGGAGGTGGCGTTAACGACGAGGTCGAATTGGCGTCCGGTCAGGTCGGCAAAGCCGCAGCCTTCCACCGCAGGGCCGAAGTGGGCTGCCAGAGCATGAGCCTTTTCCGGCGTGCGGTTGGCGATAACCAGGCAGCGGGGGTGTTGTTCCAGCAGGGGCAACACTGCCCCGCGCGTCGCACCGCCAGCGCCCAGCAGCAGGACCCGTTTGCCCTGGACGACAAGCCCCCCGTTGTTTTGAATATCAGCGAGCAGCCCCGCCCCATCGGTGTTGTCGCCAAGGATGTCGTCACCGTCGAAGACCAGCGTGTTCACCGCACCAGCAGCTTCCGCCCGGGGCGTACGCCGGGTACAAAGGCGGAAGGCTTCTTCCTTGAAGGGCACGGTCACGTTGGCACCGCGGCCCCCTTCGTGACGAAAGGCATCGACCTCTGCGGCAAAGCCGTCAACCGGGGCAAGACGTGCGGTGTAGGCCATGTCCTGACCGCTCTGAGCGGCGAACAGGCCATGAATGCGGGGCGACTTGGAATGGGCAACGGGGTTGCCGAAAACGGCGTAGTGGTCGGTCATTTATTGGGATTGCAGGCGATCGCCCTGGGTGAAGGTCCAGGTCCTGGCAAAGGCCAGTACATCGTATTGTTGACGCATGTCGCCGGAGAACTTGCCGTAGGGGGCGGCCAGTCGCAGGATGCGAAGGGCGGCTTCATCCAGCACCTTCTGGCCAGAGGAACGCTGGACTTCGGCCCGCTTCAGGTTGCCGTCGGCATCGATTTCAAGATAGACCACCAGGCTGCCGTACATCTTGCCCCGGGCTTCCGGCGGGTAGTTGAGGTTGCCGACCCGCTCCACCTTCAGGCGCCAGTCTTCAATGTACTGGGCGGGCAGATATTCCTCGGTGCGGGCGCCGACAAACTTCTTGCGTGGGCGCTTGCTGTAATCGTCCATCTGCCGGTCGATCTGGGCTTCGAGGCGGGCAATGGCCATGGAGCGAGTCACCAGATCCAAGCCAGACATGGTGGGTTGCAAGGGCAATTTGTCTTCCTGACGATCGTCGCTACGGATTTTCTTCCGGTCCTCTTTCAGCTTGGTCATCACCTGCCGCTGCTGGGCTTCCAGATCGGAGACCCGTTGTTGCGCAGCAACCAGGTCCGTGCCTTCCTTGTCCTGGGGAGAAGGGGGCAGGGGAGTGGTGGCGCGGTGGTCCTGATCGGTATTGCCGCCACCATCCAGATTGGCCTGGGCTTTGGCCTGGGCCTGGTCGGGGCGATCCCGGTGCTTGGCATTTACCAGCACTACATCCATGGCCCGTTCCGTGACCTTGGTCAGGGCATCGGGATAGGTGAAATGGATGGTGAGCAGGATGGCGTGAATAGCGAAAGAAAAACCTAAGGCTGTGCCGAAGGTAATCGTCGCTGGCAGGATGGATTTCAGGCGCGACAGCACGCCCTGACGTTTTTTCATAGCCGGCGATTTTACGCGCCGACTTCTGCTTCCTCGTCGCCCGATAAAGCCTCATCAGGGGCCGGGGAGGCCAGCAATTCGAGGTATCGGGCCTGGGCTTCAGCTTCCAGCAGGTCGATGGAGACCACCTCAAGACGAACGCCGACACCGCGGTCCAACGCCGGCAGGGACGGCACCTTGATCACCAGGGGAATGTCGTCCAGGCGCACCAGGCTTTCCTTGATCACATTGGCGGTGACCTGCTTCACCTCTTCCTGGGCCAGCCAGCGCAGACACCAGTAACGTTCCATGGCCCGCTGGAATTCGGCGTAGGCGGCGTAGGTCAGTTCGAAGTCGCGCAGGGCGGCCAGCAGGTCGGCAGACTTGGGCGGGAACACCGGTGCATCGCCGCGCAGATGGGAGATCAACTGCCACTGGTTCACTAGGTCCACATAGCGGCGCAGGGGCGAGGAAGACCAGGCGTAGCAATCCACCCCCAGCCCTTCGTGGGGCGCGGCGACGGTGCTCATGCGCACCTTGCCCGCGGTCTGTACCCGGTACAGGCCGGGAATGCCGGCATCCGCCAGCAGCTTGCCCCAGGTGGAGTTGGCGACGATCATCAGTTCCGCCACCAGGGTGTCCAGGGGAGAGCCCCGGGGACGCTGGCCGATTTCAATGTGGCCGTTGCCGCAGGCGCTGTCCCTAGTCCAGTCCACCACGAAGCTGTAGTCCTTGCGGTTCTGCTGGCCGCTGGCGCCGCGACCGGCTTCCAGCACGGTCGCCAGTTCCCACAGGCGTTTCAGTTCGTCGCGGAAAGGGAACTCACCCAGGCCGTTGGCCAGGGTGTCTTCGTTAAAGACTGGCTCGATGTCATGGTGGCGCAGATTGGCAGCCATGGGCACGGCTTCGATGCGGCTTTCGTGGCCGAGGATGCGCAGGTCCGAGGCGACATCGAGATAAAGGGAGAGGGTGGGCACTGTGCGACCGGCAGCCAGGGTGAAGCGATCCACCACCTCGTCGGGCAGCATGGTGATCTTGCGCCCCGGCATGTAGACCGTGGACAACCGTTCCCGGGCCACATTGCCCAGGGCCGTGTCCGGGGTGATGCCCAAGCCCGGTGCGGCGATGTGGATGCCTACCGTCATGCCGCCATCGGCCTTGAAAACCACGGAGAAGGCATCGTCGATTTCGGTGGTGTGGGCGTCGTCGATGGAGAAGGCTTGGACGTTCGCCACGGGAAGCGCTTCTATTTCCGCAGGGGTATCGAAGGCCGGGTAGTCAGTGCCCTTGGGGAAATATTCGAAAAGGAATTTCCCCAGGTGGTATTCGTGGGTGTCGTTCAGGGCGCCACATTGTTGCAACAGCTTGGGCACCGATACGCCCAACTCGGCGCAGGCTGCTTCCATCGCCTTGGTTTCCAGCCGGTTGCGGTCTGGTTTGTAAAGCATCTGGGTCAACAGCCCGGGACCGCCGCTGGCAAACTCGGCGGGCAGGCTGCCGGCCTTGAATTCTTCCACCATGCGTTCGGCAGCAGCAGCCTGTTGCTTTTTCTTTTCCAGCCCGGCCAGGGCCGCTTGCAGGATGTCCGGCGGCGCTTTGCGGAAGCGGCCCTTGCCCTTGCGGTGAAAGTAGATCGGAGCGGAATGCAGCCGCAGCAAGACGGCGGCGGCTTCGGCGGGGGTGGGCTTGTGGCCCTGATATTCCTCCGCCAGGGTTTCAAAACCGAACTCTTCCTCGGGGCAAACTTCCCAGAGAAAGTCCGTGTCGATGTCCTCCGAACCGGCTTCAGCCCGGGCCATCAACTCCGCCGGGGCGATGCCGTCGAAGCGCAACAGCACATTAGCTGCCTTGACCTTGCTGCGCTTGCCGGAGGGCATTTCCACCTGGAGGGAGGTGTTCTGATCGGCCATCACGGTGCCAGCCTTGAAGGCACCTTCTTCTTCAAACAGAACATTCATGGGGAGGGTACTGCCGGGGCGAAAGGGCGCGGATTATAGCGTGGGGTGCGGGCCGGACCGGCCTGTAGCGAAGTCGAGTACGGCAGCAATGTATTGGGGCCAGCGGGTGAAGCTGTGGTCGCCTCCCGGGAGCACGGTTTGCCGGGCACCGCGGTAACGGGCAACAGCCAGACGATAGTCCAGCACCTCGTCTCCTTCTTCCACCAGCAGCCAGTAACGCTCGGGACGGGTGATGGCGGGGACTTCAAGGGCTCTCAGTTCGGCGATGTGCTGGCGGGTGAATTCAAAGGTTTCGCCGGTGTGAAAGTTGGTCTGGGGGCCGAGATAGTGTTTCAGGGACAAATGGGCGACGACGGCAGGGTTGACCAGCACCGCCTGACAACCATGTTGTTCCGCCAGCCAGGTGGCGTAGAAGCCGCCGAGGGAAGAGCCGACCAGGGTGACGGGCTCCCGGGCCTGGGCCATGATTTCTTCAACCAGCGTTACCGTTTCCCGAGCCGAGACCGGCAGGGCCGGACAGGCGAAGGAAACTCCCCGGGCCGCTGCGGCCGCTTTCATCTGCTCGGCCTTGGCCGAAAGAGGCGAAGATTTGAAACCGTGCAGGTAGATCAGGCAGCCGTTGGCCACCTGATCGACCTGCGGTAATGGTGTGCACCATTCCCCCGTCCCCCTTCCCGAGGAAGGGGGCGATTGGTCACCTCCCCCGCTGGGCGGGGGAGAAAATGTGTCCGTACCCATTGTTGGGGCTTAGGAATTGCTCCAGTCCACCCAGCCGTAGTGCCAGGTGGTCAGCACGGCAATGCCGAAGGCGATGCGATACCAGGCGAAGATGGTGAAGTCGTGACTGCTGATGTAGCGCAGCAGCCAGCGCACGCAGAGGAAGGCGGAGATGAAGGCAGCGATGAAGCCCACCACCCACATGCCGAGATCGTCGGCATTGAGCAGGGCCCGTTCCTTGTAGAGCTGGTAAGCCGTGGCCACCAGCAGGGTGGGGATGGCGAGGAAGAAGGAAAACTCCGTGGCGGCACGGCGGGAAAGGCCGAAGAACAGGCCGCCGATGATGGTGGCGCCGGAGCGGGAAGTGCCGGGGATGAGGGCCAGGGCCTGGGCCAGACCGAGCTTGAAGGCGTCGATGATGTCCAGTTCGTCCACGCTCTCGACGCGGATGCGGTGCTGGCGCTTTTCCGCCCAGAGGATGAAGAAGCCGCCGATGATGAAGGTGGTGGCGACGGTGATGGGGTTGAACAGGTGGGCCTTGATGGCCTTGCCGAACAACAGGCCCAGTCCGGCCAGGGGCAGGAAGGCGATGAACAGGTTGAGCACCAGCTTCTGGGCGCTGCGGTCATGGCCGATGCCGGTGACCACGTTGAAGATGCGCTGTCGGTATTCCCACATCACGGCGAGGATGGCGCCGGACTGGATGACGATCTCGAACAGTTTGCCCTTTTCGTCGTTGAAACCGAGCAGGTCTCCGGCCAGGATCAGGTGGCCGGTGGAAGAGACCGGCAGAAACTCGGTCAGCCCCTCGACGATGCCGAGAATGAGGGCGTGGAAAAGTACGAGGATGTCCATGGATGACGATGACTGGGGAAGGAGGTTAGGGGCAGCGGTTGGCTGGTCGGGTCTGGCGCAAAGGTGCTGCCGGGGAAAGAGGCGTCCGACGCCAGCCGGAGGATTGTCCTGGAATGAGATACTTGGACCTATTGTATTCGATGCCTTCCGCCCACTTTTCACCCGATGCCGCCTTTAGCCCCATTCGCCCAATCTGCTCCGCCCCGGCCAGCCCGGGGCCGGTTCGCTCCCAGCCCCACCGGCCCCTTGCATTTCGGTTCCGTCGTTGCGGCCCTGGGCAGCTATCTGGAGGCGCGTCGCCATGGGGGCGAATGGCTGCTGCGTATGGAGGATGTGGACGAACCCCGTTGTTCCAAGGATGCCGCTGTCGGCATCCTGCGGGATCTGGAGGCCTTGGGTTTTGCCTGGGATGGACCGGTGCTGTACCAAAGCCAGCGCAAGGCCCGCTATGGCGAGGTGCTGGAACAACTCAAGCAGCAGGGGCAGGCCTATCCCTGCGCCTGTTCGCGCAAGGATCTGGCTGATGGGCCAGCCGCCATCGACGGCAGTCCCCGCTACCCCGGCACCTGTCGACTGGGCTTGCCGCCGGGGGCAGTTGCCCGGGCCTGGCGCCTGCGGGTGGATGATGAACCCGTAATTTTTGACGATGCCCTGCAAGGCTCTTGTGAGCAGCATCTGGAACGGGATGTGGGTGACTTCGTCCTGCTCCGGGCTGATGGTTATTACGCCTACCAACTGGCCGTAGTGGTGGATGATGCCGACCAGGGCATTACCCACGTGGTGCGGGGGGCGGACTTGCTGGACTCCACGCCGCGGCAAATTTATCTGCAAGGGCTGCTGGGCTTTCCCGTGCCCGCTTTTACCCACCTGCCCGTCGCCGTGAATGCCGCCGGAGAGAAACTGTCCAAGCAGACCCAGGCCCCGGCGGTGGATGTTTCCCGCCCCTTGCTCCCCTTGCTGGCCGCCTGGCATTTTCTTGGGCAGGTCGCCCCAGCACCGGGGGAAATTGAAAGCATCGAAGAATTCTGGCCCTGGGCGTTACAGCACTGGGCCCTTGATCGTGTACCCCACTGCCGCAGTCGGCCCTTTGAGCAAAGACCATGAGTCGCATCATCCCCATCGTTCCCGCCCCGGCGGTCCATAGCGAGCCCCGCTTCAGCGCCTTGCCGCCCTTGTCCCTCTACGTGCATGTGCCTTGGTGTGTGCGCAAGTGCCCCTATTGCGACTTCAATTCCCACGAAGCCAAGCAGTCAATTCCCGAAGCGGAGTACGTGGCGGCTTTGATCGCCGATCTGGAATCCTCCCTGCCGCAAATCTGGAACCGCCCGGTGCACAGCATTTTCTTCGGCGGTGGTACTCCCAGCCTGTTGTCGGTGAATGCTGTGGATACCCTGCTCGGCGCCTTCCGCGCCCGACTGCCTTTGTCCCCCGAGGCCGAAATCACCCTTGAGGCCAACCCCGGCACGGTGGAAGCCGACAAGTTCGCCGGCTTCCGGGCGGCGGGTGTTAACCGGGTATCCCTCGGTATCCAGAGTTTCGATGATCACAAATTGCAGGCCCTGGGCCGCATCCACTCCGCCGACGAAGCGAAACGGGCCATCGACCTGGCCCTGAAGCACTTCGATCAAGTGAACATCGACCTCATGTACGCCCTGCCGCAGCAGACTCTGGACCAGGCTCGCCACGATCTGAATACCGCGATTGCCTTCGGCACGCCCCACCTGTCGGCCTACCACCTGACCCTGGAACCTAACACCCCCTACGCCCACAACCCGCCGCCCCTGCCCGACGACGATGCCGCTGCCGACATGCAGGACATGGTGGAGGAAACCTTGGCCTCGGCAGGCTATGAGCATTACGAAACCTCGGCCTACGCCAAACCCGGTAATGCCTGTTTTCACAACATGAATTACTGGGGCTTCGGCGACTACCTGGGCATCGGCGCCGGTGCCCACGGCAAGATCACTTCTTCGGCCCCCGCCCTGGCCCCGGGGGAAACGCCGGTGCTGCGGGAAATGCGGCGCAAGCATCCGCGGGACTATCTGGAGGGGGCGGTCCGGCAGGATTTTGTGCAGGAAAAACGCTTTGTCAGTGCGGAGGAATTGCCCTTCGAATTCATGATGAACGCCCTGCGCCTGAACGACGGTTTTGCTCCGCAACTCTTCGCCGAACGCACCGGCTTGCCCCTGGCCATTGTCCAGGCCCGCCTGCTTCAGGCCCGGGATGAAGGTCTGCTACTGACTAGCGAAGAGCGCATTGCTCCAACGGAGCAGGGGCGGCGTTATCTCAACCGCTTGCTGCAGATGTTTCTGGTGGACTGAAGGAAAGGACGATAGGTATGAGTAGCGCCATGGATACCGACAGGGATGGTCTGATTGCGTCCGAGGATCTGGGCCCGTGGGCGGAACAGGCGGTGTTGGCGCCAGCGCAACTGGATTGCGTGACCGCCATCATGCTCAAGATTCTCGATGGCAAATGCAAGATGGGGCAGCGGGAAAAGGACGCCATCGCCCTGGTGTACGACGTGGTCAAGGACCGACCGGGCAAGCTGTTGGAGGATGCTCACCACGCCCTGATCGCCAAGGCTAGACAGGGCATGGACGAGGCGATGGTGGCGCAGGTTTACGAACAGCGCCTGTATGCGGAGACAATGATTTCCCGGCCGGTAATGAAAGCCTTCAAGGCTTGGTTGCGGCAGGAAGGTGTCCTAGGCAGCGGCAGCGATTAAGCCGCAGGGGAAGCGAAGGCTACGCCCGGGAAAGTCTGGGCCAAGTGCTCGCCGTATTCCTTGTCGCTTTTGAGTACGTGGTTGAGGAACCATTCCTTCAGGAAGTGGACCAGCTCCTGGGAAATATCTTCCTTCACCGAGCGCCGTTCCAGTTTTTCCATGTGGGTTTCAATTGCGGCGTGGCTCACCTTGTGGGCCGGCAGGTCCGGGTAGTCGCAGATTTCCAGCAGCGCTTCTTCCACGGCAAAGTGGGTCTTGATGTAGTGCTTGATCTGGATCAGCAGGCCGTGGGTGACCGACCAACCATCGCCGCTATCCAGCGCTGCAGATAGTTCCCGGAGGTAGCCGAGGATTTCCTGGTGCTGCCGGTCGATGGTCTTGATACCGACTGAATATTCTGGCCGCCATTCCATAGGACTACTCCGTGTGGGTAACCGTGAATATTACCTTGGTTATAGGTAAGGCCAATTGTGGTTTACCCGTAGCAGCGGGCAAACCACGGACAATCAGGCCGTAGCAAAAATGCCATCCGCTGCGGCCACGGTGGCGGCAATGTCCGCATCACTATGGACGATGGAAACAAAACCGGCCTCAAAAGCCGAGGGGGCCAGGTACACGCCCTTTTCCAGCATCAGGTGGAAGAAGCGGTTGAAGGCGTCCTTGTCGGCCTTCATGATTTCGGCGTAACTGGTGGGGGGCGTGGCGGCGAAGTACACCCCGAACATGCCGCCCACATTCTGGGCGCTGAAGGTGATGCCGTGTTTTTTTGCGGCGGCGGTGAGGCCGTCCACCAGGGAGCGGGTTTTGGCTGTCAGGGTTTCGTAGAAACCGGGCGCTTGCAGCTTTTTCAAGGTGGTCAAACCCGCAGCGACGGAAAGGGGATTGCCCGACAAGGTGCCAGCCTGATAGACCGGGCCGAGGGGGGCGATCTTTTCCATGATCTCCCGTTTGCCACCGAAGGCGCCCAGGGGCATGCCGCCGCCGACGATCTTGCCGAAGGTGGACAGGTCGGGAACGATGCCGAACAGGCCCTGGGCAGACTTGAGACCGACCCGGAAGCCGGTCATCACTTCGTCGAAAATCAGCACCGCGCCGTGCTTAGTGCACAGCTCGCGCATGGCCGCCAGAAACTCGGGCTTGGGGGCAATCAAGTTCATGTTGCCGGCCACGGGCTCAACGATGACGCAGGCAATCTTGTCGCCGTGTTTGGCGAAGGCATCCTGCAGTTGTTGCGGGTCGTTGTAGTCCAGCACCATGGTGTGCTGGGCCAGATCGGCGGGAACACCGCCGGACGAGGGGTTGCCGAAGGTGAGCATGCCGGAACCGGCCTTCACCAACAGGCTGTCGGCGTGGCCGTGGTAGCAGCCTTCAAACTTGATCAGCAGGTCGCGGCCAGTGTGGCCCCGGGCCAAACGGATGGCGCTCATGGTGGCTTCGGTGCCGGAGGAAACCAGGCGCACCATGTCCATGCTGGGCACCAGATCCACCAGAAGGTCTGCCAATTCGATTTCGGCTTCCGTCGGCGCACCGAAGGACAGGCCCTTGGCGGCGGCATCCTGTACTGCCTTGACGGTATCCGGTTCGGCGTGACCGAGAATCAAGGGGCCCCAGGAGCCCACGTAGTCGATATAACGCTTGCCGTCCGCATCCCAGACGTAGGGGCCTTCGCCCTTGGTGAAGAAGCGGGGCGTACCGCCCACGGAACGGAAGGCGCGGACCGGGGAGTTAACGCCGCCAGGGATGTGGCGCTGGGCGCGGGCAAACAGTTCTTCGTTCTTGCTCATGGGGGAAGTCTCAAAAAAGTTGCTGGTAAGCCTCGCTGCGGGACGTAATGTCCATGGCATCGAAGAGATCGGTAATCACGGCCACCAGATCGGCGCCGGCGGCGATGACCTGGGGAGCGTTGTTCAGGGTGATGCCGCCGATGGCGGCAATGGCGACGTCCTGGGAGCCGAACCGGGCCTTGGCTTCGCTGATCAGGGACAGGGGCGCTTCAATGGCGGCCGGTTTGGTCCGGGAAGAAAAGACCGCCCCGAAGGCAATATAGTCAGCGCCAGCGGCAACCGCCGCTTCAGCCCGGGACATTTCGTTATAGCAGGAAACGCCGAGTATCCGATCCGGTCCCAGCAGGCGGCGGGCGGCCCGCAGGTCACCGTCATCGCGGCCGAGATGAACACCGTCAGCACCGATTTCCAGGGCCAGGGCCAGGTCGTCATTGACGATGAGCTTGGCCCCCTCGGCACGGCAGATACGCACCAGTTCTGCAGCCTGGGAACGGCGCAGGGGCTGGGGAGCCGTCTTGTTGCGGTACTGAACGATTTTTACCCCCCCTTGCAGGGTCGCGGAAACCAGCGCGGAAAGCCGGGGCAGGAGATTGTCGTCGGGGGTTACGGCGTAGAGGCCCCGGAGCAAAACCTTGTCAGTCACGGAACAGCGATTCCTATGAGTAAGTGAAGCAATGAGTTGTCCAGCTTTGGGGGTAGCCGTTTATTTCCCGGGAAGTGCCGATGCTTCGTCATCTTCACCCCGTGCCCAGAACAGTCTGTCGGGAATGAACTGGCCCATGCCGGGGCGGAAGCCGGCGGCCAGGGCCTGCCAGGTGTATTCCTGGGCTTCCTGGACGGCAGCCTCGATATCGGCACCGCCGGCCAGGCTGGCGGTGATGGCGGAGGCCAGGGTGCAGCCGGAGCCGTGGTAGCTGCCGGGCAGGCGATCCCATTTGTCGGTGCGGATGATGCCCTGGGGGCCGTAAAGCACATTGGCCACTTGGGCGGTGTTTTCGTGGGTGCCGGTGATCAGCACGTATTCGGTGCCGGCATTGATCAGGCGACGGGCGCAGGCATCCAGGGTGAGGATGCCGCTGTTTTCCTGTTCGGCCTTCTGTTCCTCGCCTTCATCCTCGTCTTCTTCCTGGGCCAGACGGCGGGCTTCCAGGCTGTTGGGGGTGAGGATGGTGGTTTCCGGCAGCAGCAGCTCGATCAGGGCGGCCACCATTTCTTCGTCGGCAAACTGGTCGCCCCGGCCCGAAGCCAGCACCGGATCAAGGATCAGGGGAATGTCCGGGTAGTCGGAGACGATTTCGGCAATGGCGGCAATGTTCTCGATGCTGCCCAGCAGGCCCAGCTTGAAAGCGGCCACGGGCACGTCTTCCAGAATGCTGCGGGCCTGGTCCGTCACCCAGTCGGCATCCATGGGCAGAATGCCTTCCACGCCGGAAGTGTCCTGCACCGTGATGGCCGTCACGACGGACAGGGCGTGGCAGCCCATGCTCGACAGGGTCAGGATATCGGCCTGGATGCCTGCGCCGCCGGTGGGGTCGGTGGCGGCAAACGTCATCACCAGGGGTGGCAGGTAGGGGGGAGGACGAACGGATGATGAAGCCATGGGCAGGGCGAAACCTGTGCTGCGGTAAGATTAGGCCATTCTAACCGAAGGGCTCTGCTGCCCAGCGACCACCCTGGCTCCGATGGATCATCCAGCATAATGAAACACGAACCCTTCGTAAAACCCTGCGCTTGCAAAGGAGCCCACCCCTCCCATCCTCCCCGCGAGGGGGAGGCTTCTGATGAGTTCGCTGTGCTCGAACTCGGCAAAGCGCGCTTGCGGACGTATTTCACGTTGACGCTCCTGGACCCCATGAATCCGACATGAACGACGCAGCTGCCCCCGATCTTTCCGGTATCAAGGTGATGGTGATCGACGATTCCAGCACCATTCGCCGCAGTGCCGAACTGTTCCTGACCCAGGCGGGCTGTCAGGTGGTGCTGGCCGAGGATGGTTTTGATGCCCTGGCCAAGATCGCCGACCACGGCCCCCGGGTGATCTTTTGCGACATCCTCATGCCCCGTCTGGATGGCTACCAGACCTGCGCCCTGATCAAGAAGAACCCGCGCTTTGCCGCCACGCCGGTGATCCTGCTGTCCTCCCGCAGTGGCATTTTCGACAAGGCCCGGGGTCGCCTGGCCGGGGCCGACCAGTATTTGACCAAACCCTTCAGCCAGCAGGACTTGCTGCAGGCGGTGAGCGCCCACCTTGCCGTAGCGGAATCGACGGCGCCATGAACAGCAAGACCACCCTCAAGGAATTCCAGCAAGGCCTCAACGACAAGTTGACCAAGGCCGGCCGTGGCGCCAGCCCCGGTGCCCTGCTTTGCGTGGAATCCGGCGGGGAACGCTGGGTGCTGGACCTGTCCGACGCTGGCGAGGTGGTACCCCTGCCGACCCTGGCCGATGTGCCCCTGACCCAGCCCTGGTATGCCGGCCTAGTCAACATGCGGGGCAATCTGTTCAGCGTGGTGGACCTGGCGGTATTTCATGGTTTTACGCCCACGCCCCATAACGGCCAGGCCCGCTTGTTATTGGTGGGCCCCCGCCACGGCATCAACAGCGCCCTGCTGGTGAACCGCATCCTCGGCCTGCGGGCTCCGGAAGGACTCAAGGCCGAGCCCGTCATCGCCGACCCCAAGCGCCCCTGGGCCGGTGAAAAGCTGCGGGATGCCCAGGGTGAAGTGTGGCGCCGCCTGGTGGTGCCGACCCTTTTGGCCTCGCCCCGTTTTCTCGATATTGCCCTCTGATCGCCCATGGATTTGAATCTCAACATGCCCGAGTCGCCCCGCCCGTCCAAGCGCCTGCGGCTGCCCGTCATCAGCGGCTTCGACCTGGGCCTGAAGGTCAAGATTTTGACAGCGGCCTTTGTACTGTTCCTCGTCGCCGGCACCTTCGTCGCCTGGCAGGACAGCCGCGCCATCGGTTATGGCAGTGCCCAGTTGGCGGTGATCGGCGAACTGCGCAGCCTCAGCCAGCAAGTGCCCCGTTCCATTCAGGGCGGCCTCACCGGGCAGGCCCCCGCCATGGCCGAACTGCGCACAGGTCGGGAACGGTTTGCCCAACTGCTTTCCCTGTTGGTGGGCGGCGGTGCCTACAAAGCCACCACCTTGCCGCCCCTGTCGCCCAATCTCTACACCGATCTGGAAGACCTGCGGGCCAAGTGGGACCTGGAAGACCGCAACCTGCAAGTGTTGCTGTCCCAGGAAAAGTCCCTGCTGGCCCTGGGCAAACTGGTGGTGGATATTTCCGAGCAATCCTCCAAAATCGCCGACCAGGCCGCCCTGGCCGGCGGCAGCCTGCCCCTGCTGGTGGAGCGCATTGGCCGCAACGCCACCCTGTTCCTGACCACCACCTCCGTGGATGAGGCCCCCGCCGTGCAGTTGGCCAAGGATCTTGCCGCCGCCGTGGATGCCAGTGCCAAGGCCCCCGATCTGCTGGTCCAGTTCAGGACTTGGCAGAACACCCTGCAGCCCATCACCACCGACATGAAAACCCTGCTTCAGGCCAAACAGGCGGCGGGCTATGCCCTGCGCAACAGCGTCAGTCTGCGGGATGCCACCGACAAGCTGGGGACCGACATCGACGATGCCGTCAGCACCCGGGGCAGCCATCTGGGCGTGATCGCCACCTGCGGTGCCGCTGCCCTGTTGATGCTGATCCTGATGGTCAAGGTCATCAGCGATGACGGCGTGAACCGTCGCGAAGAAGCCGAACGCCACCGCCGCGAAGCCGAGGCCGCCAATGCCATCACCCAGGAATCCATCAAGCGCCTGATCAGCGAAATGGCCGATCTGACCAAGGGCGACTTCACCGTCCACGCCACGGTGAACGACAAATTTACCGCCTCCATCGCCGAGTCCCTCAACTACGCCATCCAGCAGTTGTCGCAGCTGGTCCGCCGCATCAACAATGCCGCCGGCCGCGTCGCCACCGCCACAACCCTGGCGTCGGACACCACCGAGGAACTGCTGGCCGCCGCCGACACCCAGATCGACCAGATTCGCTACGCCAGCGGCCTGGTGCTGTCCATGGGCACCACCATGAGCCAGTTGTCGGAAAAAACCAAGGGTTCCGCCGCCGTGACCCACCGCTCCATCGAAGCGGCGGACCGGGGCGTCTTGGCCGTGAAGGACACCGTGGCCGGCATGAACGGCATGCGCCAGCAGCTTCAGGAAACCTCCCGCCGCATCAAGCGCCTGGGGGAATCCTCCCGGGAGATCGGCGAGATCGTGGACCTGATTTCCGACATTACCGAACAGACCAATGTGCTGGCCCTCAATGCCGCCATTCAGGCTGCCTCCGCTGGGGAAGCCGGGCGCGGCTTCAGCGTGGTGGCCGAAGAGGTACAGCACCTTGCGGAACAGGCGGCCGAAGCCACCAAGCAGATCGCCGCTTTGGTCCGCACCGTGCAGGCCGACACCCAGGAAGCCGTGGCCGCCCTGGAACGCAGCACCCAGGACGTGGTGGAAGGCGCCCGCCTGTCCGACGTTTCGGGCCAGGCCCTGACCGAGGTTTCTGGCGTTGCCAAGGATCTGGCCAGCCTGGTCGGCAGCATTTCCGGCGACACCCAGCGGCAAGCCGAAACGGCCCGCAAGGTGACGGAATCCATGAAGGAAATTCTGCGCATCACCGAGCAGACCACCTCCGGCACCCAGCAGACCGCCAAATCCATCGCCGACCTGACCGACCTGAGCGGAGAGCTGAAGAGCACCGTGGCGGGGTTCAAGATATGAGCCGGTGCTTGAACGCCGGGCGCAACGGGTCCTGAATGCTGGATAACGATTTCGACATCGGCCCCCTGTCCTGGGTCAAGGGCGAACTGGATCTCGCCCTGGGGCGGGCCGAAACCCAGTTGCTGCGGAAAAAACCCGGACTGAAGGACGCCCGGGCCTGCCTGCATCGGTGCCGAGGTGCCCTGACCGTTGTCGGCCTGGAAGGCGTCACCCTGCTGGCGACTGCCATCGAGCAATTGCTGGATGCGCTGGTCGAAGGCAAAATACCCTGGAGCCCTGAACTGCGGGACGAGGCCCTGGCCGGCATCGCCACCCTGAACAGTTATCTCGACGGACTCCTGGCCGGCATCGTCGACCAGCCCCTGGCGCTCTATCCCGCCTACCGGCGACTAATTTTGGCGCGGCAGTTGCCCGCACCATCGCCGGCAACGCTGTTCTTCCCGGACCTCAGTCAGTGCCCTCCGCAAAGAGACGTGGCGGTTGAACCCTTGCCCCCGATTGCCCTCAAGGCCCGGCTCAAGGCCGCCTGCCTGGGCTTCGACCGGGGGCTGCAGAAATGGCTGAAAAGCATCGCGGCCGACGGGCGAGGGGATGCCACCGGCCTGCGCGACATGCGCAATTCCGTCGCCATCGTCGAGCAGACCCGCAACACACCGGCGGAGCGGGCCTTCTGGTGGATCTGCATCGCCTTCTGCGACGGCCTCAAGGAAGACATTGCCGACCCGGACATGCGGAATCTGCTGCAACGTCTGTTCGATGCCGTCGAAGAGCGCATCCAGGCCTTGGCCGAGGGCGATGGAACGGTGTCCGAGGATCTGCTGCGGGAAGTGCTTTATCAGGTTGCCGTGGCCGACGGCAGCGGCGCCGACAGCGAGTCGGTGCGTAGCGTGCGAACCGCTTACCGGCTGGCGGAGTTCATCCCCCGGGAAGCAGCGGACGGCATCCGGGCCCGGCAACGCCACCAGCAGTTGCAGGCCCTGGGCAAGGACGTCGCCGCGGCCCAACAGGAATGGGAGCGGTTTTGCCGCGGCACTGCCGCGGCTTTGCCACCCTTCCATGAAACCTGCCTGCGCTTTGCCGAACAGGTGGACCCCGGCGCCGGCAAGTCCGGCGGTCTGGGCCACGTCGACCTGGCGCGACTGACCACCGTGATCAGCAACGTTGCCACCCTGCTGCGCAAAAACCCCCTGGCCCACAGCGAAGCCCTGGCCGAAGAAATGGTCACCGCCCTGCTGTTGCTGGAAGCCACCGTGGAAGAACTGTCCCGGCCCGGGGGCGGTACCGGGCCTGAATTCCGCCATCAGGTGGAGACCATCGGCACCCGGCTGATTTTCCTGCTCAAGGGCGTGACGCCCCCGGTCCTGGAACTGACCAGCCTCGATACTCCTTTGCTGCTGACCTTGTCCCGTCGCGCCCGGGACAAGGCTCTGCTGGCCCGGGTCTGCGGGGAAATGAAGAAAAATCTGGCCCAGGTGGAAGAGGCCCTGGATAGTGCCTTCCGCAAGTCCGACCATCCCGAACTGCTGGCAGCGGTGCCGCTGCTGCTCAAGCAGGTGGAAGGCGCCCTGATGGCCATCGAACAGCCGGCGGCGGCGCGGACCATTGCCGGCATCATGGCCGGTATGGCGAGACTGTCCTATCCGGGCCGGGCTCCGCTGCGGGCGGCGGAACGGAACCAGGGCGGGCAGATCATGGCCGAGCGGCTGGCCGTCCTCAACGCCTTCATTGCCGCCCTGTCCCAGGGCCGCTCCGACCCCAGCCTGCTGGACGCCTTGCCTCCGGTGGAGACCTTTGCGGCCCCCGGCGGCGCGGTGGAGCCGGATGCCGCAGCAGTTGCAGAATTCCCGTCGTCAGACGCCGTCCCCGATGCCGCTGTGCTGGAAGAACTGCTGGACATCTTCCTCGAAGAAGCCGACGACGTCATGGCCGACCTGAGCGAAATTCTGCCGGAACTGAAGGCGGTACCGGAGGACGCCCGTTCCCTTCGTATCCTGCGGCGCTGTTTCCATACCCTCAAGGGCAGCGCCCGCATGGCGACCCTGGCGAATTTCGGTGAAACCGCCTGGGCCGGGGAACAGGCGCTCAACAGTTGGATGGATGCCGGCATTCCGGTCAGCACCGCGCTCTTTGCGCTGTTGGAGGAAGCCCGGCAGTTATTTTCCCTCTGGATATATGCCCTCAGAACGCAGCAACCGGCGCCTTCGGGGGCCGCCCTCGCCGCGAAATTCCGGGCCCTGACCCCGCCGACCGGGGACGAAGTCCTTGAGCCCGAACCAGCCCAAGCCGTGACGGTTCAGGCCGACGACGAGGAAGATGACGGCGAGGATTGGGACGAGGATGACGAAGCCAATGTCAGCTTCGACATCCTGCCGCCGGAACTGGAAAGCGGCATCGATGCGCAACTGCTGCCCCTCTTCCTTGAGGAAAGCGAAGAGGCGGTAGCCGCCATCGCCGAGCAACTGCGGGTCTGGCGAGCCGATCCCGACGATGCCGCCGCACCGGCCCGCCTTGCCCGTCAGCTGCACACCCTCAAGGGCAGCGCCCGCATGGTGGGAGCTTTTGGCATCGGCGAGTTGATGCATGGTCTGGAGGACCGCATCGCCGCCATGACCCTGCCCGGTGCGCATCCCGATGAAGCCCAGATCGACGAACTGGAGGACGGCTTCGACCGGGCAGTCTTCCTGATCGATGAATTGCGGGGTGGCGAAGAGCCCCATGACGTGGAAGAAGCCATTACCGGTCAGGACGAAGGCGAGTTGCAAGCCCCGATCCTGCCCGGCGTCACCCAGTTGCGGATTCGTTCTGAATGGGTGGACCAGCTCATCAACGAAGCCGGCGAAGTGGCCATTGCCCGGACCCGCATCGAAGGCGAGTTGCGGGACTTCAAGGCGGCCATGGGCGACCTGGGCGAAAACGTGGACCGCCTGCGCCACCAGTTGCGGGAAATCGAAATCCAGGCCGAAAGCCAGCGGGCATCGCGCCAGGCCCAAAGCAAAAAAGGGCTGGCTCCGGTGGACTCCCTGGAAGCGGATCGTTTCACCCGCCTGCAGGAACTGACGCGGATGATGGCCGAAAGCGTCAGTGACGTGGCGACCTTGCAGCACAGCCTGATGCGGGGCCTGGAGCATAGCGCCAACGCCCTGACCGCCCAGTCCCGGCACAACCGCGATTTGTCCCAGGGCCTGCTGCGGATACGCCTGCTGCCTTTCTCCGCCATCGCCGAGCGCTTGCAGCGGGTGGTGCGGCAAACAGCAAAGGAACTGGGCAAGCGGGCGCAACTGACCCTGGTCGGCGCCCAGGTGGAAGTGGATCGCTCGGTGCTGGAACGGCTGGTAGCGCCCCTGGAACACCTGCTGCGCAACGCCCTGGCCCACGGCATCGAAGACCCGGCGGAACGCCGCCGCCAGGGCAAGGACGAGGAGGGTCTGATTACCCTCACCATCGTACACAAGGGCAATGAATTCAGTCTGGAGCTGGCCGATGATGGTGCTGGCCTTGACCTGCAACGAATCCGCAAGCGCGGCGAGGCCAGCGGCCTGATCGCGACCCCGGCCGAGGGGACCGAGACCGACGAAGCGGCCCTGACTTCTCTGATTTTCCTGCCCGGCTTCACCACCGCCACCAATCTTTCTGCCGTGGCCGGTCGCGGCGTCGGCATGGATGTGGTGCGCCACGAAGTGCTGGCCCTGGGCGGGCGCATCGATGTGAACAGCGAAGCCGGTCGGGGTTGCCGCTTCCTGCTCACCCTGCCGGTCACCCTGGCAATTGGGCAGGCGCTGCTGGTCCGGGTGGGGGACGGGGAGGGCAGCCGGGTTTTTGGTATTCCCGCCGGCCTGGTGGAACAGGCCACGGAAGTTTCCGCCGAGGATATGGACGTACTGCGCCGGGAAGGCGCCGCCAGCTGGATGGGCCGCACCTACGACTGGCATTACCTGCCCCGCCTGCTGGGCCGGACCGAGATTCGCCCACCCCAGCGCCGCCGTTACTGGCGTGTCTTGCTGCGTAGCGGTACCCAGCAGATCGCTTTGGAAGTGGATGCCCTGTTGGGCAATCAGGAAGTGGTCCTGAAGCCCATTGGTCCCCAACTGGAACGGGTACCCGGTATTGCCGGCGCCACGGTGCTGGGGGAAGGGGACATCGCCCTGATCGTCAATCCCCTGGTTCTGGCCCTGCGGCAGGGGCGGTTGCCGGGGAGCAATGCCGAACTTGCACCGTCAGCAGCGGACGTGGCCTTGCCTGCCGTAGCCCGGGTGCCCTCGGTGCTGGTGGTGGACGATTCCCTCACCGTGCGCAAGACCACCAGCCGCCTGCTGGAACGGGCCGGCTACCACGTCGTCATCGCCCGGGACGGGGTGGAGGCCTTGGCCCGATTGCAGGATGACAGGCCTGATGTGATGCTGGCCGACATCGAAATGCCGCGCATGGACGGCTTCGAGTTGGTGCGCAACCTGCGCGGCGAAGCGCTGCTCAAGGACTTGCCGGTGATCATGATCAGTTCCCGCAGCGTCGACAAAAACCGGGATCAGGCTGCCGACCTGGGGGTCGAGCATTTCCTCGGCAAGCCCTGCGACGAAGCCGAACTGCTGGCCCTCATTGCCCGCTACGCGACCCCGCCTGCATGCTGAAAGCCCTGCGTCGCCAACTGGCCAAGGCTGGCCCTGTTTTGTTTTACGCCCTGGCTACCACCTGGCGCCTGCGCCGTTTCGGCCCCCTGCCGCCGGACCGGGCCGTGGTGGCCTTCTGGCACGGCGACATGCTGCCGGTGTGGAAGCGTTTCGCTCGCCATGATTGCGTAGCCCTGGTCAGCCAGAGCCGCGACGGCGGCTTGTTGACCAACTTGCTGGAACGCTGGGGTTTCCGCGTTATTCGCGGCTCTTCATCCAAAGGCAGCAAGGAAGCCTGGAACGAACTGCTCGATGTCGCCAAGCAGCACCTGGTGCTGATGACCCCCGACGGTCCTCGGGGCCCCGCCCACAAGCTCAAGGCCGGGGCCGTGGTTGCGGCCTATCGGGCCCAGGTGCCGCTCTGGCTGTGTCGGGTCAAATGCCGGATGGCGATTCACGGCACCCACTGGGACCGCTTCCTGATTCCCTTGCCCTTCGCCCGCATCGATCTGGAATTCTTGCCTTTCCCCATCCCGGCGGAAGCCAGTCGGGAAGAAATCGACGGCTTGATTGCCGCCGCGGAAGCGACACTCAACGGCGCCGGGTCACCCCCAGGATTGCCGTCCCGGCGCTGACCCCATGAGCCGTTTCTATCCCGCCCTTTTCGTTTTCTTCTGGAGCACCGGTTTCATCGGTGCCAAGTACGGCCTGCCCCACGCCGAACCCCTGACTTTTCTGCTGCTGCGCTATCTGCTGGTGGTGGCTCTGATGTCCTTGGTCGCTGTTTTAACGGGAGCGCCCTGGCCCCGGGATCGGCGGCACTGGTTTCATATCGGCATCTCCGGAGTATTGATGCACGGCCTTTATCTTGGCGGCGTGTTCCTCTCCATCAGTCATGGCCTGCCCGCCGGAGTCACCAGTCTGGTGGTGGGCTTGCAGCCGCTGCTCACTGCGGTGGGCGCCGGCTGGGTGCTGAAGGAAAAAGTAATCCCGCGCCAGTGGCTGGGCCTTGGCCTCGGCTTGCTGGGGGCGGTGCTGGTGTTGTCGGGGCGGATCACCGCAGGCTTCGATCTGGCCGGTCTGGTACCGGCCCTGTTTGCGCTGCTGGGCATCACCCTCGGTACCCTTTACCAGAAGCGTTTCTGCCCCAGTTTCGACTGGCGCACCGGCGCTGTGGCCCAGTTCATTCCCGCCGCGGTCGTAACCTTTATCGCTGCCAGCCTGACCGAGAACTTCCACATCGATTTCGTTCCCCAGTTCATTTTTGCCCTGGGCTGGTTGGTGCTGGTGCTGTCGGTGGGGGCCATCAGCCTGCTCAATTATCTGATCCGGTCCGGTAGCGCGGTGAATGTGGTCAGCCTGTTCTATCTGACGCCGGCCTGCACGGCGGCCATTGCCTGGCCGCTGTTCGGCGAAGTGCTCTCCGGCCTTGCTCTGCTGGGCATGGTCCTGGCGATCTGGGGCGTTTACCTTTCCCGCAAATGAGCCCGTCCCCATGAGAACTGCCACCGTCAGCGAAACCGTCCGCATCCTCGGCATCGACCCGGGCCTGCGCATTACCGGTTTCGGTGTCATCGACAGGACCGGGCAGAAACTCTCCTACGTCGCCAGCGGCTGCATCAAAACCAACGACACTTTGTCTTTGCCGGAACGGATCAAGACCATCATCGACGGCATTGCCGAAGTGGTGGGGGCCTATCACCCCCATCAGGCCGCCATCGAAAAAGTGTTCGTCAATGTGAATCCCCAATCCACTTTGTTGCTGGGTCAGGCCCGGGGCGCGGCCATTGCTGCACTGGTAGGGCAGAACCTGCCCGTGGCCGAATACACCGCTCTGCAGTTGAAGCAGGCCGTCGTCGGCCACGGCAAGGCCGCCAAGGAACAGGTGCAGGCCATGGTCATCCGCCTGCTTTCCCTCCCCGGCGAACCCAGTGCCGACGCTGCCGATGCCCTGGCCTGCGCCATTTGCCATGCTCACGGCGGGCAGGGGCTGGGCGCGTTGGCGACCAAAGGTATGCGCGTCAAAAACGGGAGGCTGGTCTGATGGCCAAGCTGCTCTACGCTTGGGAGTTCGGCGCCAACCTCGGCCACATCGGCGCCTTTTTGCCTTTGGGCAAAGCCCTGCGGGAACAGGGCCATGAGGTCAGTTGGGCCGTGACCGAAACGGCACCAGCGGCGCGCTTGTTGTCACCAGAAGGTTTCACCTGGCTGCAGGCGCCCCGCATCGCCGAGTTGTCACGCCCCGGCCCCCCCCAGAGCTATGCCGACATCCTGTTGCGCTTCGGCTACAGCTACGGCGGAGATCTGCTGGGTCTGGTGGTGGCTTGGCGGGAGTTGCTGCGCCTGAGCGGAACGGAACTGGTGCTGGCCGACCATTCACCGACAGCGGTGCTGGCAGCCCGGACGATGGGCATTCCGGTCATGCTGTTTTCCAATGGTTTTACCGTGCCACCCCGGCGCCGTCCGCTGCCGGTTATGCGGCCCTGGGCACCGTTACCCGAGGGCCAGTTGCTGGCCCTGGAAGACGCGGCTTTGGGCAGCATCAACGCCGTACTCCAGCACTTTGATCAGCCGCCGTTACCGGCTCTGGCGACGTTGTTCGATGTGACGGAAGAAGCCTTGATCACCTATCCCGAACTGGATCATTACGAAGACCGCGGCCCTGCCCGGTACTGGGGCAGTTTGCCAGCGGCGCCGACGGGGCTGGAGCCCCCCTGGCCCGTAGCGCCGAGGGATATTCAAGGAACACTAGCCGGCAAGAAAATCTTTGCCTATCTGCGCCCGGAAATCCCCTTGGCCGAAGGGGCGCTCAAGGCGCTGCAAGAACTGGGCGTTCCCGCCGTGGTGTACTGCCCCGGGCTGCAAGAGCAGGCGCGCCTTGCCTGGCAGGCACCGCATCTGGTGTTTGTGGATAGTCCGGTCAATCTGCACCGGGCTGCTGCCGAAGCCGATGTGGCGGTGACCTATTCCAGCCTCGCCACCACCACGGCCTTTCTGCTGGCGGGCAAGCCGTTGTTGCTGCTGCCTTCCCATCTGGAACAGTTCCTTCTGGCGCGCCGGGTCGATGCCATGGGCGCCGGCATCGCGGTTAATCCCGAACAGGCACCACCGGATTTTGTCGCCCTGCTGAAGGCCTTGTTGAGCACCCCGGCCTTCACGGATAACGCCCGGGCCTTTGCTGCCAAGTACGCCAATTTCAATCAGGATGCCGTCATCGCCAATCTGGTCCGGCGGGTGGGCGAACTCTGTGATGCCAAGGAGATGCCATGAGTGCCGAAGTCCTGAGCCATGCCCCCGGGGAACCCTCCCGGGAAAGTTTGCCCGGCCCGCTGCTGCGCTTCTTTCTTGCCACCCGTCCCGCCTTTCTCACCATCACTTTCGTCGGTGTGGTGCTGGGGCTGGCCTGCGCCTGGCGTTCGCATCTGCCCTTCACGGGCCTGACGGCGCTTGTCACTTTGCTATTTGCCCTGATCGCCCATGCCGGGGCCAACGTCATCAACGATTTTCACGATCGGGATACCGACGACCTCAACACCGAGCGCCTGTTTCCCTTCACGGGGGGCAGCCGCTTTATTCAAAATGGCGTGCTGTCACCCCGGGCCATTGCGCTGCTCGGCTACGGTCTGCTGGCCAGCGTCATCCCGGCGGGATTGTGGTTGATCAGTCAGGTGGGCGCGAGTCTGTTCTGGATCGGCCTGATCGGCTTGTTCGTCGGCTGGGCCTACTCTGCTCCGCCCCTGCGCCTGGCCGCGCGGGGCATGGGCGAACTGGCCATCGCCCTGGGTTGGGCGCTGGTGGTGGTGGGTAGCGACTTTGTTCAGCGCGGCGCTTTTGAATTGCACACCATCATTGCCGGCCTCAGTTTCGGTCTGATGGTGGCCAACCTGCTCTACATCAACCAGTTTCCCGATGCCGTGGCCGATGCCGCCGCCGGTAAGCGCACCGTCGTTGCCCGCCTTGGCCGCCGGGCAGCCGTGGGTGGTTACGCCGTCATCGCGGTTTGCGCTGCCTTCAATCTGTTGGCGGCGGTGGCGGTGGGATTGTTCCCTCTCGCCAGTCTGATTGCCCTGCTGGCGATGATTCCCGCGTTCAAGGCCTGGCGCCTGTTGCGGGACAATGCTGAAAATCCGGCGGCCCTGCGGCCCGCCATCCAGGCGACCATCGCCGCCGCTCATCTTTTTGGCCTGCTGCTCGCTGCAGCCCTGGCCTTTGCTTAAGGAATCGTAATGATTGGAAAGTTGACCGGCACCCTGCTGGAGAAAAACCCGCCCATGATTACCGTGGACGTTCACGGCGTCGGCTATGAAATCGACGTGCCCATGAGCACGTTCTACAACCTGCCCAACATCGGCGACAAGGTAAGCCTGCAAACCCACCTCGCGGTGCGGGAGGACGGCCATTTCCTTTACGGGTTCTTGTCCGAAGGCGAACGGGCGGCCTTCCGGCAGTTGCTCAAGGTTTCCGGTATCGGTGCCCGCACTGCCCTGTCGGTGCTTTCCGGCTTGTCGGTCAGCGAACTGGCCCAGGCGGTCGCGCTGCAGGAAGTGGGGCGGCTGGTGAAGATTCCCGGCATCGGCAAGAAGACCGCCGAACGGCTGTTGTTGGAACTGCGCGACAAGTTGCCCAAGAGCGGCGCCATCAGCGCTGCTGTGGCCACCGCTATTCCCGACGCCACCAGCGACATTCTCAACGCCCTGTTGGCCCTGGGTTACAACGAGAAGGAAGCCGCTTCCGCCATGAAACTGCTGCCCGCCGAAGTGGCCGTGTCCGATGGTATTCGCCAGGCCTTGAAACTGCTCAGCGGCAGCAAGGGCTGAAGGGAAGGAAGCACGGAAGACACCCCGTTCCGGTGAAGGCAACGGGATTTCATCCGTGTGCCTGCTGCCTCAGGGCAGCCCGCAACCCGTCCACTTACTCGCCCGTTTACCCTGGCGGAAAGACCATTCCCCGAAGTCAAAACGGGTAAAAGCGAATGGTCATACGTTTACCGTATAGCAGCGACATGGGCTGAAATGCTCGATTTTCGCTATAGATGGCCTAGTGGTGCGACACTGGGTTGATTTTGGTAAGAAATACGAAAAGGCGTTGTTATACGTTAAGCGTATGAACGTTGCCCGGCAGCCAGGCTAATCCCCCAACTTACAAAAATAGTGTTTCGACAGGCCAAGCCTGCCCTGAGCCCGACGAAGGGTTCAATGCGAAACGAGGGGTAATCCGTGTTTTCTTAAGAGAGGGCGACCAGGGCCAGCCCGATGGCGGCAGGGACGGCCTGGATGAACAGGATTTTCCTGCCGGCGGTTGCGCCGCCGTAAATCCCGGCGACCAGTACGCAGCCGAGGAAAAATACCTTGATCCCGAATCCTTCCGGGCCGAGGCTCAGCCCCCAGAACAGGCCCGCTGCCAGAAAGCCGTTGTACAAGCCCTGATTCGCCGCCAGCACCTTGCTGGCCGCAGCCGACTCCGGCGTCTGGCGAAAAGCGCGCAGTCCGGCAGGTTTGTCCCAGAGGAACATCTCCAGCACGAGGATGTAAACGTGCAGCAGGGCGATCAGTCCGACGACGATATTGGCGACGAGCGACATGGCGTATCCCGGGGATAAGGTGGCGAGAAGGTAATCGGCTTGGGGCAAACATTCAATAGGCCAGAAATCTGGATCATGCCGGCTTCATCGCAAAGCAATGGATGTCTTTGACCCTATTGGTTTTGCTGATAACCATTAATTGAGCGTGGCTTTCGGTTGTCCGAATGGCCTCAAGCCCCTCGCCGGGTTTTGTGTCATTATTCACAAAGTGGGTACTTGATAAGTAAATAATCAGCGGGTTTGGTGGCTGTTGTCTGAGGAGAGGCGGCCGCTTTGGTTTTCAATCCCGCCCATTTTGACTGTTACTCCCGGCGACTGCGGGATGACTCCGTGTAACGCTAGACCTATACAAATGAAACGCGATATCACGCCAACCAGCGTCGAGCGCAAGATGCGCGAAGACGACTTTATTGTCTCGAAGACGAATGCCAAAGGCATCATCCTTTACGGCAATCCGATCTTTATCGAGTTCTCCGGTTACACCGAAGAAGAATTGCTCGGCACCCAGCACAACATCATCCGTCACCCGGACATGCCGCGTTCCGTTTTCAAGTTTGTCTGGGACACGATCAGCACCGGCAAGGAGTTCTTCGGCTACGTGAAGAACATGTCCAAGGATGGTGGTTTCTACTGGGTGTTCACCCATATCACCCCTGATATTTCCCCCAGCGGCGAGATCGTTGGTTACACCTCTGTGCGCCGGTGCGCCAGCCGGGAGGCGATCGCTGCTGTTGAGCCCTTGTATCAAGCCATGCTGGCCGCCGAGAAAACCGCCGGTGCCAAGGATGCCATCGCTGCGGGCACCAAAGTCCTGTTGGATACGCTGAACCAAGCCGGAAAGAGCTATGAAGAACTCGTCTTTTCTCTATAAGGGCCTGAGTGTCCTGCTGCTGGTCATCGCGGCAGCCCTGGCTTTTTTTGAGCCTTGGGCCTGCGTGCTTGCCTTGGCAGTCGCTGCGCTGCTGGTGATATTCGGCGGTCAGTCCAGTGGTAGCCGGAATGATCTGGAGCAATTCGACCAGTTGTTGAAGAAGGTCAACAACGGGGAACTGGTGAATCGTTTACCCCAGACCCTGGATGACCCGGTGCTCAACGCCATACGGATCAGTCTGAATTCTGTTCTGGATCAGACCGAAACCGCCTTTCGCGAAATTCTCGGCGGCATGAAGGCCTCTGCCGAGGAGCGGAGCTTCCGTCGCCTGCAACCCCTCGGCCTGCATGGAACTTTCCGGGAAGTGCTGCAACAGGTGCAGTTGATGTTCGACCAGGTCAATAGCTCCCGCGAATCCATCGCCCGGGAAGCCCTGCTGTCGCGGGTTTTCCTCCGCTCCGAACGGGGCCTGTCGATGGCCATTGAGCACACGAACATTTCATTGACCGGGGTTTGCGATCGTTCAAGCAGTTCCCAGCAACTGGCGGCCAGCTTCGCCGAATCTGCTACCCGTATGTCGGATGCTGCCAGCCGCATGTCCGGCGCGCTGGGTCAGGCCCAGGCCGCAGCCCACACCGGCGTCAGCTCCCTGGAGGATTTGAACGCCAAGTCGGTGGCCATCCAGAAGATGTCGGCCCAGATCGACGGCATTGCCAAGCAGACCAATCTGCTGGCCCTCAATGCCGCCATTGAAGCGGCCCGGGCTGGCGAGGCCGGCCGTGGTTTTGCCGTGGTGGCGGACGAGGTGCGCAAGCTGGCGGATCAGTGCCAAAGCTCCGCGGAACAAATCACCAAGGCCATTTCAGAAATTCTGCATTCCCTGGCTGGCGCCACGGGCAATATCAGCGAACTGAACGGGTCGGTCACCGCGGCTCGGGAAACGGCCGATGTCTTCGGCACCGAGCTTTCCCAGTCCGCTGCATCGGCGACCCAGGTGGAATCCATGGCCCGGGACATCCTGACCGGTGCCGAAAGCGTGAGCAAGTCCATCGGACTGGTGGGCCTGGCCCAGAAGGCCCGCTCTGACGTTACCGCCATCCTGCACGGCGAAAACGCCAACATTACGAGCCTGGGCGATATGGAGAAGGAAGTCATTTCCATGGTCGAATCCAAACGCTGGATCAAGGGCAGCGAAGACCGGGAATCCTTGATCGCCATTTACGACGCCCTCTTCGCCAATATCGAAAAACAAATTCGGTAAGCGTCTCGTCGCCGGATGACAGGGTTGATACCCTGTCATCCGGCAGGGTTTTGTCGGCCAGGATTTCGGCAAACCTGTTTCCTGTTTGCCTGTGTTCCGACCTCCTCGGGTACACTTCCCCCCATGCGTACATCCACCCGATTCCCCCGATTTTTGTTCACGGCGGCCCTTGCCGCGTTTGCCCTGCTGGGTAATTTTTCCGCACAAGCTCAGGCGTTGCCGGCTCCAACCTTGGCCGCCTCGGCCTGGATTCTGGTGGATCACTTCTCCGGTCAGGAACTGGTGGCGGTCAATGCGGACAAGCGGGTGGAACCCGCTTCCCTGACCAAATTGATGACGGCCTACCTGACCTTTGGCGCCCTCAAGCAAAACAAGCTGAAGCTGGACCAAGTCATTCCCGTTTCGGAAAAGGCCTGGAAGACCGATGGCTCCAAGATGTTCATCGAACCGCGCAAGCCGGTGACAGTGGATGAGCTGATCCACGGCATGATCATCCAGTCCGGCAACGATGCCTGCATCGCCCTGGCCGAATCCATCGCCGGCAGCGAAGAAGCCTTCGTCGCCATGATGAACCGGGAAGCCCAGCGTTTGGGGCTGAAGGACACCCACTTCATGAACGCCACGGGGCTGCCCGATGGGCAGCATTACTCGACCGCGCGGGATCTTTCCCTGCTTGCCCGGGCCATCATCCGCGACTTCCCCGAGTTCTATCCCCTCTACTCGAACAAGTCCTACAGCTACAACAAGATCACCCAGCCCAACCGCAACCGCCTGCTCTGGCTTGACCCCACCGTGGACGGCATGAAGACGGGCCACACCGACAGTGCCGGCTATTGCCTGATCGCCAGCAGCAAGCGCGGCCTGCGCCGGCTGGTGTCTGTCGTGCTGGGTACCGATTCCGACAATGCCCGCGCCCAGGAATCCCTCAAGCTGCTCAACCACGGCTATATGGCTTTTGACGCCTACAAGCTCTACGACAAGGGCCTGCCCATTTCCCGACTCAAGGTATACAAGGGCCGCAGCAATACGGTGGGGGCCGGCTTTAGCGAAGACTTCGTGGTTTCCCTGCCCAAGGGTGTGCCCCTGGACCGCCTCAAGGTCCAGCTCAAGAGCCGCCAGCCCCTTGTTGCTCCTGTATCCCCCGGCGCCCCGGTGGGCACCCTGAAATTGATTCTGGACGACAAGTCTCTGGGTGAGTTTCCCGTGCAGTCCCTGGAAGACGTTCCCGTGGCTGGCCTCGTGGGGCGCACTTGGGACGCCATCAAGTTGTTCTTCCAGTAACGCTGCCATGGGCCTGGTCTATCTCAACGGCACCTTCAGTCCCCTGGAGGAAGCCCGCGTTTCTGTGATGGACCGGGGCTTCCTGTTCGGTGATGGCATCTACGAAGTGGTGCCGGTCTATGGCCGCAAGGCTTTTCGTCTGGAAGAGCATCTGACCCGCCTTGACCGCAGCCTGGCCCAGGTCCGCATTGCCAATCCCCACACGGCTGCCCAGTGGCAGACCCTGGTGGAAAAGATCATTGCCGCCGCCGACTTTGAAGATCAGTCGGTTCTGCTCCAGGTCACTCGCGGCGTTAGCCCGGTGCGCAACCACGCCTTTCCCAACCCGCAGCCGGAACCCACGGTCTTCATTTTGGCGGAGCCCCTTAACCCGCCGGATGCCAAGCTCAAGGCGGAAGGTGTGACCGCAGTATCCGCGGCGGATAACCGTTGGCTGCGTTGCGACATCAAGGCGATTTCCCTGCTGGCCAACTGCCTGTTGCGACAAAAGGCCACCGATGAAGGCTGTGCCGAAACGGTCATGTTCCGCGACGGCATCCTCACCGAAGGGGCCGCCTCCAACATCTTTGTGGTGAAGGACGGCACGGTACTGGCCCCCCAGAAAAACCACCTCATGCTCACGGGCATCACCTACGACGTGGTGCTGGAACTGGTCGCCCGCTTGGCCTTGCCCCTGGTGGTGCGGGATATCACCGACAGCGAAGTGCGCAACGCCGACGAGCTGTGGCTGAGTTCTTCCACCAAGGAAATCCTGCCCATCATCAGCCTGGACAACCGCCCCATTGGAAATGGTCGACCCGGCCCCATCTATGGCGTCATGGATCAAGGCTATCAACAATTCAAGACCGAGGTAATGCGCAGTGGCCGTCCTTGAACGGGACTTGCCCGCAACACCGGTTAAAACAAGGATGCAATGCAATGGCAGATGAAACCCTGCTCGAATTCCCCTGCGACTTTCCCCTGAAAATCATGGGCGCCACCCGGGATGGGTTTGCCCAGGTGGTGGTGGAAGTGGTGCTCAAGCACGCGCCGGATTTCGACGCCTCCACCGTGGAAATGCGGCCTTCAAAAGCCGGCAACTACCTTTCCCTCACCTGCACCGTCCGGGCCACCTCCAAGCCCCAACTGGATGCGCTGTACATGGAATTGACGGGGCATCCGTGGGTCAAGATCGTTCTTTAGGCCAGCCCTTGCACATTCGCCATCTGGGGCGGGTCGAGTACGAGCCCACCTTCAAGGCGATGCAGGAGTTCACCGCCCATCGCGGTGACGATACGCCCGATGAACTGTGGGTCGTCGAGCACCCTCCCGTGTTCACCCAGGGTTTGGCCGGCAAAGCCGAACACCTGTTGATGGACGTGGGCATCCCCGTGGTGCAGATCGACCGGGGCGGTCAGGTGACCTATCACGGCC
>Ga0302290_10000011_pt1 | contig 35491 bp, 42 predicted proteins | sample III_Fen_N1_3_FD_194547 | JGI IMG/M metagenome (GOLD analysis project Ga0302290, IMG submission 194547) | Peat permafrost microbial communities from Stordalen Mire near Abisko, Sweden - III_Fen_N1_3 | ecosystem: Environmental > Terrestrial > Soil > Wetlands > Permafrost | place: Sweden: Abisko... | reverse complement strand
CTCCATCGGCGGCTCCCTGGACCTGCGCGGCACCGGCATCACGGCCCTGCCTGAGGGTCTGACCTCCATCGGCGGCTCCCTGTACCTGCGCGGCACCGGCATCACGGCCCTGCCTGAGGGTCTGACCTCCATCGGCGGCTCCCTGGACCTGCGCGGCACCGGCATCACGGCCCTGCCTGAGGGTCTGACCTCCATCGGCGGCTCCCTAGACCTGGAAGGGTGCGCCAGCATCACGGCCCTGCCTGAGGGGCTGACCTCCATCGGCGGCTCCCTGTACCTGCGCGGCACCAGCATCACGGCGCTGCCTGAGGGGTTGACCTCCATCGGCGGCTCCCTGGACCTGCGCGGCACCGGCATCACGGCCCTGCCTGAGGGTCTGACCTCCATCGGCGGCTACCTGGACCTGGAAGGGTGCACCAGCATCACGGCCCTGCCTGAGGGGCTGACCTCCATCGGCGGCTCCCTGGACCTGCGCGGCACCGGCATCACGGCCCTGCCTGAGGGTCTGACCTCCATCGGCGGCTCCCTGTACCTGCGCGGCACCGGCATCACGGCCCTGCCTGAGGGTCTGACCGTGGTCAGAAGGATCTACCGGTGAAAACCGCAACGCAACTAATCGACATATGCCAGGACGCCGGGCGCCGCGAGATGCTGGAGCGCTGCCGAGAGCTCGACTTGAGCGACTCGATCACAGCGTACCGATCTACCGGTCGCTGGAGACGGCTGCAAGGCCTGCGCCTGGCTGCACGGGTGCTCCTGGTCGCGGTGATGGGTGGCGTGCAGAGCAGGCGGATGGCGTCCTGATGTACGCCTCCCAAACCGCCGAGATCCTGGATCTGCGCGGCATCATCGCCCGCCTGCTCTGCCGTATGCCGCCCCGTGCCGCTGCGCACGCCGTGGAGGACGATGACGACCTGGCGAAGGCCTGGCTTGCCGCTGTGGACTGGAAGCCCGGCAAGGGCATTGCCGTGCCCGGCGAGACGTGGTGCGAGTTTGTCTACTCGTACATGGAGCCGGGAGCGCAAGAGAAGCTGAGAGGATTCGCCTAATGAAGATCGAGATCGCAGGAACCACCACTACAGGAGAGCAGAGCGTTACCGAGACCACCGAGACCACCGCACCCGCCACCATCGAAGCGCAGGTCGCCGCATGGAGCGCCACGACCGCCGACCTGGTCGCCGCAGTCAAGGCCACCGAAGGAATCACCGTTGCCGGGCACGCCGAAGGACCAAAGAAGGGCCGCTTGGCTGTCCATGGCCAGCTCATGGTCCTGCAGGGCCACCGCACCAGCATCGAGAAGCGCCGCACCGAGCTGAAGCGCCCCATCCTGGACCTGGGCAAGTTGGTTGATTCCGAAGCCGCCCGGCTCACTGGCATCATCGCGCCCCGTGAAGCCGAGTTGCGCGCCGACCGGGACGCCTACGACGCCGAACAGGAGCGGATCCAGAAGGAAGCGGAAGCCCTTCGCAAGGCAGAGGAAGCCAAGGCCAGCGAGGAGCGGCGCAAGGCTTTGCAGGCCCGCGTGGACATCGTGGCAACGTTGGGCGGCCAGATCGACCTGGTGGGCCTGCAGACGGCCACCGATGAGGAATTTGCGGCGCAGGTCGCCACACTGACAGCGGCACGCGACGAGCGCGATCGGCTGGCCAAGATCGAGCGCGAACAGCGGGAAGCTGCCGAAGCTGCGGAGCGTGAGCGCATCGCGGCGCAGGAGAAGAAGGACGAAGCCGACCGGCTCGAGCGCGAGCGCGTCGCTGCCGAGGAACGCGCCGAACAGAAACGCATTGCCGACGCGAACGCCGCCGAAGCTGCCCGGCTTGAGAAGTTGCGCCAGGAGACGGAAGCCGCCGCCCGGAAGGTCCAGGAGGAGCGCGAAGCCGCCGAGCGCGCTGAACAGGATCGCAAGGACGCCGAAGCGAAGAAGGAACGCGACCGTCTGCAGGCCGAAGCGGATGCCAGGGCCGAAGCGGAGCGTCTGGCACAGGAAGAGGCGGACCGGATCGCAGAAGCCGCCCGCATCGCTGCACTGGCCCCGGATCTGGACAAGCTCCGCACCTGGGCAGCCATGGCGCGCGAGGCGGTCCCGGCGCTTCCCACGATTGCTGATCCGGAACTGTCCAGCCGTGCCACTGATGCTGCGCAGGATCTGCTGCACCGGATCGCGATTTTCCTGGACGATCTGGGGTGATCGAGCGCGACCCGAACCCTCCCGCGACGATCTGCCACGAGGGCGGTTGCTTCGAGTGCCGCCGCGAGTGCTCCGAGGTGGGAGACGGCTGCGGGTCGTCTTCCGTTGAGGAGTGCGCTGGGTGCTACCACTCCGAGAAATGCGACACCCTGGCAGCTCTGCGCGAGTGCGTGGAGTGCGCGACCTGTACGGACAATAACTGTCAAAACCCGAACGAAGGAGATTGATCATGGCATTTGCAAAAGCAACCAAATCACAAGCAAAAGGACGCTTTGCCATCACGGGGCCAAGCGGAGCTGGAAAGACCAAGACAGCACTGCTCATCGCCGCCGGACTTGGGGGGAAGGTTGCGGTTCTGGATTCGGAGCATGGCAGCGCCAGTAAGTACGCTGATGCCCACGATTTTGATGTTGACGACCTGAGCGGTGACGCGCACCCGGATCGTATCGTTCGTGGAATTGTGGAGGCTGAAAAGGCCGGGTATTCCGTCCTTATCATTGATAGCCTGACCCACGCATGGGAAGCGACCAAGGCTGTCGTGGACAAGAGGAGGCTTGCCGACCGATCCGGGAACGGGTTTACCGCATGGTCTGAGGGGACGCGCCTTTGGAATGCGCTGCAAGATCGTATCCAGGCGTCAAGCATCCACATCATTGTGACGATGCGTGCGAAGACGGAATACAGCCAGGAAAAAAACGATGTAGGCAAGACGGTCATCAAGAAGCTAGGCATGGCTCCCGAGGTTCGTGACGGCACGGAGTACGCTTACGACATGGTTCTGGATATGGATTGCGACCACATCGGTCGAGTATCTAAGACTCGCTGCGCTGCGCTTGACGGGTATGCAGAGCTGAAGCCTGGGGAGGCTTTGGGAGCAGTGCTGCGGGATTGGCTGACCGATGGCGTCCAGCCGGTCTCAAAGCCAGCCTACATCAGCCAAGAGAAGGCGCACACGCTTGCCCGCCGCGCTAATGAGGCAGGATTCACCCAAGAGCAGATCTTTGAGGCTGTCGGCAGCGATCCCGACAAGGTGACGCCAGCCGCTGCGAAAGCGTTCTTTGCTGTCGTGGAGGCAGCGGAGCGGAGCGGCGCGGCCGTTGGCCGTGACGACATTGGCGAAGGCGGAATGGATGAGGCAATCGAATCCGAAGAAGGGGCAAACGCATGAATCTGTACGAACTGACACAAGAGCAAGCCGCGCTCGTTGATCTGATCGACGACAATACCGACCCGGAGACGGGCGATCTGGGCGCCGAGTATGCCGCCGCGCTGGATGCTGCCGAGATCGCCACGGAAGCGAAGCTTTCTGCCGTGGAAGCGTTCCGGCGTGGCGTGCGCGCCGAGGCTGTCGCGATGAAGGCGGAGGAAGAGCGATTGGCGAAGCGGCGCAAGGCGCTGGAAAACCGCGACGAGTCGTTGGGCCGGTACATCTCGAATTGCCTGGACCTTGCCGGGTTAGATCATCTCAAGGCTGGGACGTTCGATTTCCGGATGCAGAAAAATGCGCCATCTCTGGTTATGTTCGATACGGCTGCCGAGATCCCCGTTAAATATCTGATCCCGCAGCCGCCGAAGGTGGACAAAGCGGCGATCAAAGATGCGATCAAGGGCGGCGCGGACGTGCCAGGATTCCGGCTTGAAGCTGGCCGGTCGTTGAGGGTACGATGAACACCGCAAGCATCGTGCAGCCGGCTAGGGCGGAGGCGAGGGGATGACCGACATCGAGCTTCACGAATGCACCCGAAGCCTCAAGCAATCCATGGACCCGCGCGCGTCGCGGTTCGGCATTCCGTGTGGCGATCTAATCGGCTTGCTGGATGAGCTTTCAGCGCTTCGCGCGAAGATGGCGCGGCCCGCTCCGAACCCATCCATCCTGGCCATGGTGGAGGAGCATTTGGACGGGTCGAACATTGGCACAGAGTTGCGATTCCGGGTAGAGCGCGCCTATGCGTTGACGGGTGCCCCGCTGGCGCTTACCATCCACGCAGTCAGATTTTTTGCCGATGGGAGTCGGGAGATTGACTTTACGCACATTGTGCTGGACGATCTGCGGCGCATGAGCCGGGAGAGGGCGGAGGGGATCGTGTCTGATGCTACGGCGCTTTGTGTGGACCGCGTGCATGGGGCGGGGAGATGAGCCGCGCAGACGGTGTCCTGGTCGTCTCGCTGACCTATCGATGGTTCGATATGATCGCGAGCGGGGAGAAGTTGGAGGAGTATCGCGGGAAGGATTGGCGGGAGCGCCTTTTAAGCGATACAGCTTTTCAGGATGCCGATGGTGTGCCGCAATGCAAAGACGGGTTTTGCGCCGAAGCGGTTTTGATGGGGCCAGATTGGCATGATTTTCACCCATACCACACCCTCCGCGCCCAACGAGCCTACACGGGCGTTTGGCTGGAGCGCAAGATCCGCCGCATCCGGTGGGGGACGCCTCGCCCGGAGTGGTCCGGCGGGACGGTGTCGGGCCCGTGCTTCGTGATCGAGATTGAGCCGCTGGAGGCGACCGCATGAGGCCGTACCGCTGCAAGCTGCCCGACCGCTCCTTTTCTGTCCAGACCACAGACGGCGGCGCCCTGGTGCGCATTGGCGGGGTAGAGCGCGCCGTGGTAGGTAACGTCGAGGAGATCTGGGCCGCTGCGTACAGGATGGCCCGGTGGCCTGCGCATGTAGCGTTTGGGGTGCTGGGTGGGGATGAGCCATAACCCGCCATGTTCATGCCCCGCTTGCGTGGTCGTGGAAGTGGACTGTTAGGCACCCACGCGTAGACCTTTTGAGTACCACTTTTCACGGAGGCTTTGAAATGGTTTTTAAGTTTGAAGACAGATACAGGCGCGATATGCCGCAGACTACTGGAGAAACTGATTCAGTTTTTGACCGCGCAAACTATTGTGAATGGCTTGAAAAGTCTCTTGACGAAGCCGAACAGCGTGTTGCTGATTGCGAGGGATTATTGAAGGACATTGGCGATTGGTCGCATGATAGAAGTACAGGGCCAGCAGTTATTGATGATCTTTGGGAAGTGCGGCGGATGGCCTACGAGCTTTGACTGGTGTGCCTAACACCGTATTATACCTGATCTCCCTAATACGCAAATCTACGCACAAACACATTGGGGATGTGCTAATGCGAAGATTTGCGCAAAAAGAAACCAGGCAAGTGAAAGGCGCAGGTTGGTGTGGTCTGCGGCTCCCCGAGTGGCGCGGGTACATGCTGAGCGTGGAGGAGGACCGGCATGGGCTAGTGGCACCGATCCCGCCGTCATCTCGGAGGCAGGATCGGGGAGAGGGATAGCTACCAACTGATTCCAGCCTGCACGATGGCACCGTGGCGGAGCAGGGCCGGCTACAGGCTAGGTACCGACAGCGCATCCAGATCCAATACGGAAACATTGGATATGCTCAAATAGCACCCCGATACAGCGTTTGTCATTAAACATTGATATGTCTCATTATCCGTAGTATTTACATATTCGGCACAGACTGTTCCCGTATACGTTTCTCCTGGAAGTACCTCCATAGCGTGAGAATACGGCATCAGGTAGCGTGTAACAGTGTCGTTCTGGATCACCATACCGCACCCCTGGGTATTCGCCGCGTCATTATGAAACTCTACATCAAACTGCACAAAAATACGTTTCCCAACACTTATCCCACTATAAGCGCCAAAAAGAACAACTGGCGAGGAATTGCCGGTGCTTGTGCATCTTTGTTTATTTCCCCTACCGATTGCCACAAGACTGCTTGTCCCATTAAGTACACTTGTTCCGGTCGCGTGATCTCCGGTTACGAGCGACAATGTGCCGTTGGTAAACAGATTAGTCCCGTTGTTATTCATTCGGACGGCAATTGGTGCACCAGAGCCAAACGCATTACGCATCACATCGAGAGCTTTAACCCCCTCGGATGGAAGGTAGGACGTTTTTGGGTGTAGTCCATCTGCACTTGACGCGGCTGTAAATTTACCATCGACTCCTGTAATCGCATCCCAAGCCCAATAGACGGCGCATCCTAGCCGGGTTGCCTCCAATGCTCCGGCTGTATTAAATTTATCTACAATAGCTGGCGCGGAATCGTTCCCTGGAAAGGTGCAATATAATACTTTTATTCCATCCTGTTGAAGCGTCCGAATGATATAGCTAAGCTCTGAAATATATGTAGATAACGCTGTTGCCTTTGCTCCTGTCGCATTATTTGTGCCGATTTGCAAAAAAACTATACGAGGCTTTATAGCAATTGCTTTGGACAGTGTATCGCCTATGATGTCCGCTGTAACATACCCAGCAACGCCCAATTGCTTAATCAGCAGAAACTCCCCTCCTGATTGCATACATGCAGCCTGCGCTACGCCATATCCGAATTGAGATATGGAGTCCCCTAGTCCGACAACATATTGTGTGCATCGGTTAGTTGCATTCTGATAGAGAATAGACCACCCTACGCCCGCCCCGCCCCACGAGTAGGGGACACCTGCGACCTTGCAGGTGACGCCGAGGGCGAGGTATGTGGTCGTCAGCGGCGTGACAGTGCCCATCGATGCGTGGTCGCCAGCGTGGCCGTACCATAGGCCGTCTTTGGCTTCGAGGCGCACATTTGGGATGTCTTGCGCGTCCGTGATCATGTCGATTGGGGACGGGCCAGCCAGGGTCTGCGAAAGCGTGAGCGCCCATGGCTGGGAGTTGTTGGTCTGCGTCATTCGCCTACCTCGTCAAAAAAAGAACGGTTGCAGCGAGTGTTGCGAGTGCGCCCAGCGAGGCCCACAGCGCCCGTGAAGGCGGTTCCACTACTGCCGGTGGTGCTGGGCACGCCCTGCGGTTTGCGGAGTCCAGAGCGGCCCGGTGCAGGCTGTCGCTGGCGTGGGAGATGGTGACGGCACCGGTCAGACTGTCGCGCTGCTGATGGCACGTCGCAAGGCTGTCAGCGGTGGCCCGGATCGTGGCGTCCGGAGTGAGCGTTTTGGCGGTGTCGCGGACCGTGTCGCCCGGCGGAAGGTATGCGACCACATCCCGGATCGGACGGACACGGAAGGCCTGGCGCAGGCTGTCGCGGACCACGAGACTGATGCTGTCCCGGATCCGCTGCGTGTCGATGGCCACCGTGACTGCGGAGGAATCGAGATGGACTGGCTGGAGCTCCACCAGCCGCGCGGCCAGCTGCGGCGCTCCGCACTCATGCAGGCCGATCAAGGCGCCGGCCGCAATGAGCAGGCCAACCAAGCCTGGCGCCGCCAGGCGAGTCACTCTGCCACCTCTCCGGGTGTCGCAGCTGCCGCCCGGTACCTGGCCATTCCGATCAGCACGGCGATGCCCCAGGGCGCCCAGGAAGGCAGGCCAGGGACATGCTCGTGGAACCATGCGGCAAGCTCGGGCGGGGCAAGCTGTGGAGCCATGGCGATGACGATCACAACGGCGGCGCTGGTCTTGGCCTTCCAGGTCTTCCAAAATGCGGCGTGCGTGGTGCGCTTCATGCGTCGTCCTTGTGGGTGTGATTTGACAAAAACTGTCGGAGCATTTCGGGGGCCTCGATGTGTGTTACGGAGCGGGCGCCACAGCAAGAACAGTCGGCGACCTTCGTTTGGCCGACGGTGCTTACATAGACCCCGGCGGCGGCGGTCATGCGTGGAACCACAGAACAGCGCCACCAACACGCGGCCGAACGTCCACATGGAGCCATGAAACGCCGTCCTCGACAGCGCCAAGAAGCGGAAGCATCCCAGTTGCGACAGCCTTACGAATCAGATGACGGGCGTCGTCGGCCGACATTCCGACGGGGTGCAAGTCCGCAGCTTTCCCAATCTTGTGCTGGCTGTGCGCCGCACCGATAGGGCAGTCGGCAGGGCGCCATCCGCAGAACTGCCGGCCGTCCGCATTGATTGTGCACGGGACGCCGAGAATGTCGCGCACCTGGTCGATCAGAATGAGCAGGTTCGGGTGCAGGACGCTGGTATCGGCATGTCCGGCCGGGAGCAACTCCTCGACGCAGAAGTGGGTGGTGAGTGGTGTCATTTCGCCTCTGCCGTCTGGGTGGGTTGTGGGTGGGTGCGCAGCGCCTCGTAGGATCGCGCCTTGGATGAGACGCCCCATGCCATCCCGCACACGATCAGCGTGGCGCCCAGGAAGAGAGCGGCAGCCTCGGCCAACGGGTTAAACGTCTTCATGCTTCGCTCCATGATAGGCGTTCTCGTGCAGGCGCATGACGGTTTTCGCATTGGCCTTGGCCCTGGCCTCGGCGCGCGAGAAAATCGCCCACGAGATCGTGAGACCGGTGGCCACGATCCCGCCTGCTACAGTGATCGGCACCTGCACGTCTGCCAGGTTGGTCATTGGTGGTACTCCATCCTCTCAAAATACATCCGCGCACCGTCACGAGTCCCGCAGTTTCGATGCGGCAGGGCGGCAATCCGGGCACTCGGGCGGCAGAGGCCTGGACCGGTTTAGGATGGCTGCGGCAGCCAGGGCCAGGGCCAGGAGCAGCCAGGCCCACATCATGCTCCGATGTCCTGCTGGAGCTTCGCGGCCCGGGCAGCCTCGGCGGCGTCGGCCTGAGACTCAAGCCAGGCCACGTAGCTGTCGGAAAGCTGTTCCCGGCAATCTCCGCGCAGGTGGCGCCCATTGGTGATGTCCAGGAGCGATGGCATGAGCAGCTCTTCCGTCGTTATCCCGTCAATCCTGGCGTTGGCCTCCAAGGCCTGCTCAATCAGTTGGTTGGTGATCTGGATCATGGTTGCCTCATGTGATGATTAGGGTTGGGCCTGGGACGATGAAGAGCCCACTGTCGGAAGCCCCCCATTGCCATGTGATGTCGATGGATTTGAGATTTGTCGTGTCCCACGAAAGGGCGGATACGCTCGTCATGATCGGCAAGACGTACGGCTGCGTTCGGCCGGCCGACGTAGAGTAGTTGATGGTGATGTACCCCCAGTACTGGCCTGCGCTTCCGACGGCGGAAAATGTCAAATCGCCTTCAATCAGCACGAGGCCGCTTGAGATAGCCGCCGGGAATGTGTCGTTGAGCGTGATGACGTTGCTGCCAATTTTGAGGCGCAGCGTGTACGCGGATCCGTTTGGCCCCGAGAAGAGCCCGGCCACTTTGATGTGGATCACCTGCCCAACCTGAGTGATGCGTCCGCCTGCAACGCCGACCGCCCCGCCGATTACGCTGGTTTCGGCGGTCGTGTTGGAGATCGAGACGGGTGCTGCGCGCGTGGCCGCTCCGGAGCAGAGTGGTTCAGAAACGAACTGGAGGCCCTGCTTTACCACCGCGTGCTGAAGGTCCGTGAATCGTACGACAGCAGTATCGCTGGTGGTGCTGGAGCCAGTCCTGACGGACACACCTAGGGCCTGGTAGCCTGCCGTTCCGGTAGTTTTAACCGGGGCCAGCCATGCCCTCCAGGTCTGGCCGACGTCGACGGCGTAGATGCTCTCCTCATACGAGGCAGACAGGTACCCGCCGATTCCTGAAGTGCCGAATGGGACGCTGCGGCGCACCAGCACAGGGCGGCGGATGTTGACGTTGTTGCCGTCGTCCTGAATTTTGCTGCCGCCAAGGAGGCCGTCAACCCCTGCGACCGGGACTTCCCCAGGAATGAGCGAAGAGGCGGAAATGTTCCGGCCCGTGAAGTCCCCGAGCGAGTTGATTCGGATGACACCACCCGCCCAAACCTCATTAACCTTGACGTTGCGGCTGGAGTCCACCACCACCGTACCGCCCACCCGGTATTCGGATGCGCTGGCGTAGCTGGACAAGTTGATCCAGTCTTGCGCCGTTAGCAGTCCGCTCCGATCGGCGGTGATCACCTGGGCATTCGCAAGATCCGGGAGGAATGTCAAACCGCTTGAGATGAGCCCATCTTCGCAGATTAGCCGTTTGTGAGCTGGGATCTCGGAAAACAGGAGTTGCCAGATTGGGGGAGATGTTGCCGGGTTTGTGGCGAGCCACTTGCGACCGTCGAAGGCCGCAGAGAAAAACGAAACGGCGCTCGGATCAGTGTAGGTTGTCCATGTGCGTCGGTCGCTTGAATAGGCGTAGGAGACTCGTCCAGATCCAGCATTATACACGGCGGAAAGCCATTTCCCGTAGCCGCAATTCAGCGACCCCCATTGTTCACCGTGATTTACCGGGAGGTGCGCCGCTGCTGATCCATCAACGGAAAGGAGTGACACTGGCACCCATGTGATGCCGTTGTCGATGGATTCGATCAATTCTCCGGTGTCGCGGCGGATTACTAGCCATATTCCGAATGCGTCAGTATCGATTCCCCCTATATTTTCGCCAACAAGCTCGTAGCTGGTGAATGTGGAAAAGTTTGCTGTTCTACTGATGCGATTCCAGTCTCCGACAAAACACGTGACATTATTCAGTCCTTGCGCGATATCCCCTACATTTGGCGGAGGGGTGCTAGAGCCGGTAAACGAAATGGAATTCCACGCCGCCGCTTTGATTGTGCCGTCGGTATTGTAGCTCCCAGCATTATGCAGAGCGTAGTAGATCAGCTGATGGCTCCCATCCCCAGCCACCCATGCCCAAGACGAAAACGTCGGCATGTACAGGAAGCGGATGCAGTTCCAGTTTGATCCAATACCACGCGACCAGAGGCCCGTATCGAGCGTCGTACTTGCAAAGTCGTTTCGGGTCCAGCGCAGACGCCCGTCGAAATCCATCGCGACCCAGCAACGCACTTCCGCCCCGGCCAGGAACTGTTTCCCCGGCCCGATGCCAGTTCCTGCCGGAGCGGTGCCAAAGGTAAAGTCAGACGTGATCGGCAGGAGCGCCGCCTCGACGCCGGTCAGCTGCTTGACAATGGGATCGGGGTATGTTCCGGATAGGTCGCCACCAGCGGGGCCGACGGGCTTGGCTTGCAGCACATTGAGGTCTGGGAAGATGTGCAGGTTGTACACACCCGGATCGACTTCGACTTTCTGGACGACCAGGCCGCCGTCGGCGTAGATCTTGTTCCCGAGGTAGTCTGCCGTGTCGGAGCTGTTTACCATGACCTTGTGGTCGCCGGTGATGGCCGCCCCGCCGCCGATGCCGTCCACGTAGTCGCGGGACGCAACCTCAACACCATTTGCGTCAGTCAGAACGAATTTGTACAGCCCCGACTCGCACCAGAATTGCGGGCAGATCCCCTGTGACGAAAGGATGATCGGGTTGGAACTCGCTGTGGCGCCGTTGGCGTCCACGAAGGTCGCTTTGGGCGCGTTGGTGCTTCCGCCGATGTAAGTGTACAGTTTTCCACCCGAGAGCGGTTCACCGTCCTTGTGGAACTGCTGGAGGTAGAAAGGCGCGGTAGAAAGCATAATCAATACCCCATATACCAGACGCTGCCGGAACGGACAAAGTTTGCGTGATAGGCTTGGGAGCTTGTGATCCCAACAGTCCAGGAGGTGGAACCACCCATGAAGGACTGTCCGGCCGGAACCGTGATAGCGTACGGATTTCCACCCATTGAAGATAGCTCTGTTCCACAGAACTCAATGCGAGTAGACGGGTGGCCGCTGGCTCCCTCCGTGATGTTCACTGTGCAGCCAGCGGCGGAGTTGTCCACCAAAATGAAGGCCTTTCCGATCGTGTTCCCGCCATTGGACAGCGGGACGATTTCCGGGATGAACCGCGAGAATGCCAAGTCGCCGCCGGAGATGTAGGTGAACGTCGATCCAGAGATATCCCCAGCGAACGCGGTCACTGGCTGGATCTTGCCTTGTGCATCGGTCCCGAGAGCCTTGGCGCTCACGATCAGCGGAAGGTGCGGATTGTAGAGCGCAGGCTTTCCAGCCAAGACAGGGGTACGGGAATCGCCGGTGAACGTGCATCCGTCAATGTCGGCCAACACGCTGGCCACGTAGCCCGACGGAAATGTGCAGTCCCGAGCAAACAGCGTCGCGGCCTGCACGCAATTCGCGTCCCCCGAGACGATGATTCCCGAGACGCGCAGATTGGTCGCCGCCAGGACGCGCCCTGCCGAGAATCGAAGCTCTGCCGGCGCGCTTCCGTCGCACTCGATCCGGGAAGCCAGGACGTTCCCGAGCGTGCAGAGGTACACCGCACCCGCGTGGAACTTGACGGCACCAAAGACGCTCGCGTTGGCCAGCGCATAGAAGTCGTCCGTCGATCCGCTCCCGAAGGCGCCAAACCACTCCGGCCGAACTGGATAGCCTGCAGAAGCCGTCGCCAGGTACGTCGAGTCCACCGGGCCGCTGATCCACTTAGCGCGCCCGTCGTAGATGACCCGTGCGAGATTCAGCGCGCCACCGGATGCATTCTGAAAGGCCAGAGAGCCGCCCTCCACATCGAGGTCATAGAGCGCCGACGCCGTGAGTGTGGCCAGTCCGGTGATGGCCGAGTCCAGGACAGCGCGAGTCAGCGTAGACGCGCACCCGAGCCACTTCGCGGCGACACGATCCCCGGACACGTTGGCGAACCATGAAGACCGAACCTCGCGGATTGGGCCAGCAAACGACGGCCGCACTTCTCCGGCGAAGCATCCCGTCGCGGCGTCGATCAGCTGGGCACCATCTGCGAACGTGACCGAGACAGCGACGTCGGAAGTGAGCTTTCCAGGCTGCACAAACTTGACGGCCGCACCGGACGGGAAGCTGAACCCGGATTGCAGGAACAGCGACCCGCTCACGACCACAGGGACGGCGCGCGCGGCGCTTGCGGTGGCTGCGTGGGCGATTGCTGTAGCCTGATTCGCCGCGAGGCTGTAGACGGCTCCAAACCACAGCGGATCGAGGTAGTCGGTTTGCCGTGCGTAGACGTTGGCGCCATTGACCAGCACGCTGCCGCCGTCATCCACCCACGGAGACGTTGCCATCTTCCAGAAGATCCCCTGGCCACCGTCACCGGCAGAAGTCCGGCCCAGCACGACCGCGACAGCGTAGGCCGTGCCGACCTGGTTGCGCAGCGCGTCGTAGTTGGCAAAGATGCCAAGCGTGTTCGTGACGGAGCTGGACGCCTGGGAAAGACGGATGTTGTGGAAGACGGGGACGACCTGGGCGCCGGTCGAGTCCTGGATTTCGATGTCGTAGGCCTGCGCCGGATCCAGGAAGATCGGATGGAACCCGCCCGCGTCCAGGATGACCGGGTTGGCGTTCGGGATCGTCTGATCTGCATCGGCCCACGTCGGATAGGGCGTAGTCGTCCCGGCCTGGTAGGTGTAGACCTTGCCGCCGGAAAGCGGTAGATTCGTGGCGTCCGTCTCACGAGAGATAGCCCACGGCATGAGCTGTGCGGTCATTTGGTCGAGTCGCTTTCTTCGGCAAGGTGGACGGGCATGAGGTTTCGGAAAGCGGCAAACGGGAGGCCAGACAAGCCGCCCGGCGTGCCGAGCTTGCGCGCTGCCACCGGTAGGAAGTAGCGGTTCTTTGCGCCGATCTGGTTGTAGTTCAAGAGGCGACCCATCTGCAGCGCCTTGAGGTACTCATTCGAAGCATCTCCGAGGGCTGCAGAATACCCTGGGGCGGCCATGAGTTGCTCGTTCAGTGCATCGTTGATCAGTTCATCGATCTGCTTCTTTGCCGTCTCGGTGCTGCCCGGGCCGTAGTGGCCTTGGTACTGCTTGCGCAGCGCCTGGATCTCGCGAAGAGATGCGTATGGAACACCAGACTCAGCAAATAGTGCAGCAGTCGGAGCATCATAATCCTGCATTCCTTTCACCGCCCATTGCGCCTCGGGCGAAAAGTTCTCGATCGGCCGGCCGCGCATGGCCTCGATGTTCGAAAATGCGTCGAGCAAACCTGTGGACTTGGCGCGCGCAACGTCCCGGAGTTCGTTGATGTCGCCGGGGATGATGCCGGCATAGGCGCGATCTTCGATCTCACGCTGGAGGCGTTCCGGAATGCCTCGCAGCTGGTCCATGGCGACCGCCCGATGCTCCGGATTGACGGCTTCGAAAGCGTGTTCGAATCGCTGCCCAGCGCCCTCCAGTTTGTTCGCTGCGGACTTGAACAGCCCGCCACGGGTCGGCATTCCGGCCGCATCGATCAGATCGAGAACATCTTGCTTGTCGAGCTTGATGTTCGTCATCCCGGTCTTCTGCCGTCCGGCGAATCCATGCGAGAAATCCGAAAGGCGTTCAATCCCTGGAAAGTGCTCAAGCGAGAAATGCGAAGCCGCTGCCGGGATGGTTGCGTTGATCGCCGCACCGATGAGGCCAGCCTTTCCAGCCTCGGAGCCGGACAGATCGCCGCGAATGAATCCAGGTGCTGCACCGTACCCGAAACCCTCAGTGGCACGCGCAGCAAGCGGAACACCCATCGATGCGACTTTGGCCGAAAGCGGGATCCTGGAGGCGCGCATCGCCTCCGATGCCGCATTCGCAAGCTGCCCAACGATTCGAGTCTCCGCAAGCGGCGGGGCAAGCATGGCCACGACGTTCATCGGGTCCGTCACCACTCCCATGAAACCTTCGCCGCGCCCTTCGTACCCCTGCTTCCAAGCGTCGCGGCTGGAATTCCAAAGGCTTTCGTACCATGGGCGGGCTGCGGGAACGCCAAGCGCCCCACTTGCGGCGGAGTTGATCATGCTGCCAGCGGCCGCGCCAAGAGCTGGGACTCCTGCGGCGATCGCTCCGGTAGCCATGCGCGGGAGCTGTCCGGCAAGCTCCAAGACACCTTGCTGTTCGGTCTGCCCAGATGGGAGCATCCGCATGCCGCCGACGTTCTGCCCGGCTGCGGCGCCGAGGATCGGGCTTTCCTCGCCTGCCTCGGTCGTTTCTGGTGCGGCGCTCGGGTCGATGCCGTGGGCGCGGAGCAGCTGGATCTGCGAAAGGGTCATTCCCTCGGATGCGGCGCGTGGTGTCCCTTCGCCGTCGAGGTACACCTTCTGCGGGGCGGCATGCGGCGCGATCTCGTTGCCGCTGTCGTCAAGGTATGCCATCAAAGAGCCTCCCAGCCTTGGCCATCCCAGCGGCCTTTCCTGCCATTGGAGAATATCTTCACTTCTCCCATCTTTGGCCCCACCTGCCCGCGCTCTTTCGGCATGGGCGCAACGCCTCCCTTGTAGCCGATGAGGTTCGCCTTGAAATGGTCATCCAAAGCCACGTCAGCGGCATGCAAAATGCGCTTCATGTTGCGCTGCACGATTGCCGGGTCCAGGGTCTGCAGGTAGCTGTTGAGCTGGTTCGCGATGCCGGTCATCGCCTTATTGTCGCCCCTGGCATTCGCGGCGTACTGCAGCATAAGCATGCTGGCAATGTGAGCCATTGACTTTTCATCGTCGCCCTTGGAGGATAGCTCCATTTCCTTGATCATGCCGTCCGTGATGTTGCTGCCCGGCACCATCGTTGCGCTGGTCAGTTTGGTCAGCGTCGGAATGATCATCTTGAGATCCTGCAGGCTCTTGGGGCTTGCGAGCATTTCGTGGATTTCCTTGGAGTACCCAGCCACGGGAGCCAATGCGCGCACCGTCTGCGCTGCCTTCGGGTCGTATGCGGCGTATTCCTTGCCGTTGACGTTGGCGGTTGTTGCGCGGGCCGCGATGATCGCGTCTGCTGCCTTCGCATCACCTTCGGCAAGAGCCTTCTGCAACTCCTGCTGCGCCTTCATGCCTGCTGCGTGTGCTTTGCGCTGGCTGGCATCGTAGGCCAGGCGCTCGGCCTCGTACTTGGCGCGGCCTTCCGGCCCCATCGCCAAGAGCATGCGATTGGGCGGCGCTCCAAGTTCGGCGTCTCGAGCCGACTGGTAGATGCCTTTGTTGAGTTCTGCCCACGATTCATCCACATCGCCGCTCGGGAGGAGTCGACCGCTCTTGGCCATCCATGCGGCGGCATTCTCGCGCACCTGCGTGGAGGGGTTGAGCGAACTCGCGCCGGGAGCATTCTTGAGAGGGTTGACCGACTCAGCTTGCAGGCGCTCGAAGTCGTCCACGGCGGTGCGCGGGTACATCTGGTCGAGCGTCTTCCGGCTGGCCAGCGCCTCGTTCACCCAATCCTGCTGCGGCGCCTCGTACTGGGTCGTCGGGACCGGGGGAGCAGCTTCGGGAGTCGCCCCGATGCGGACAGCCGGGAAAGCTTCTTCCGACCAGTGCTTGGCGCCTGGCTGCGGGACTTCCGTGCCGCCATTGGGAGCCGCCATCGTCCCGCCAAAATCCGGATCAGGAATGCGGCCGGGCGAAACGTCGGGAGTCGCCGCAGCAAGATCGCCGTGGACGCTGCTGCCTTCGATCGCTCTGGGCGCCTTGGTGAATTCCGGGGGCGTGATCCCGAGCGCTTCCATGGTGGCCATGCTCTGCCCAGCCTTGGCGAGCGTGTCCATGTTGGCGGCGAGGTACTGGTATGCCCCGGCAGCGTGCGCAGGGTCGAACGCGCCGCGCTTCTTGAGCCCAGCGATGTACTTGTCGGCATTCGGACGGCCGCGCTCGTCTAGCGACTCCGCGAACGCATCATTGGCCGCCCGGTCCATCTGCTGGGCATAACCTGCATTCTGGTTCTGGATCGCCTGAGCCTGCTCCTGCTGGCGGCCGGTTGCGGCCTGTTGCCGTTGCAGGTCTGCCGATGCGCTTTCTCCTTGCACGTCCCACGGCCGGGATACGTCCATGAATCCGACAGGCATCAGAACATCCCCGCAAGAACGCCCGTAAGCCCGCTACCGACCGAGCGCATGGTGTCGCTGGCGTTCTTGGCCTTAGCTCCGTAGATGTTACCCTCCGTAGTCCCCCAGTTTTCGAGTGCGTTGTTGATGCCGCTGTTGTACCCCGCTGCGGTGCTGGTGTAATTGGCTAGACCAGAAAGGCCCATCCCGGCATTCGTTTGGGAGTTCCCGATCTGGGATTGGTCGTAGGAGGTCTGGTTGCCGTAGATCTGCTGTTCCTGCCCAAAGTTCTGCGCGTTGGCGCCCTGGGCCATCTGCTGGGCCGTCTGGTACTTGGTTGCGGCGTAGTCCTGAGCATTGTTCGAAAGTGCCTTCAAGAAGCCGCCACCCATGCCACCCTTGGCCAGCGCGCTCGCCTGCATTGCTTGCTGGCTCTGCCGCTGCCCGTAGTCGGACATCTTGGCCAGGTACGGATCTGCACTGTCGGCCGTGATGGGATTGTATCCCGGCTGCGCGGCTTGCTTGCGTTTGGCGACCAGGTCCTGGGCCTGCTGGTAACTAGAGAGTCCTCCCTGGATCACGGGAGAATAATCGCTCCTGGCCTGGGACAATCCGCCCTGGAGTTGGTTGATTCCTTGCTGCGCCTTTTCTCCGTAGGCCTGCCTTGCTTTGTTGAGTGCACTATCTGCCATTGCTCCGCCAGCTGCGGAAGCACCTGCACCAATCAGCCCTCCAAGTACTCCCATCAGTTCCCCTCGTTTCGGTAGATGTAGGTGATGGTGACGGCCTTCCCGCCCACCAAAGATAGCGTTTTTGCGCCCGCTGCGACGGCTGTCCACGCTGTGCCGTCCCAGTATTCAAAAGTGATCATGGGGGGCTGCGGGAGGAGGATTTCCACCGCTGCCGCTGGCTTAGCTTGGATCGTGCAGAGGTTGCCGACCAGGACGAAAGCGGTGTCGCTCACCGGGGCGCGGTCGGCCGTTGTGCAAGGCGCGGGGGTGTTGGCCGTGAACCATGCGGTAGACAGGTCGTGCAGCCATCGGAGCCACGCAGGGGCCAGCGCTCCAGCCTTCACGTCTGCTAGGAACGGCGTCAAGATGGGGGCTTTTTGGGTTTTCATTGCTCTTGCGCTTTCATGGCTGCGGCTTGCTTCCCGGAATTGACGATCCGGCTCGCCGCGATACTTGCAAGCGATTGCGGATAGGCTGGGCCGCCTGCGAAATGCGTGATATTTGGATCGGTCGGGTCGAACGTGCCACGGTTGCCGGCGGCGGATTTGATTTGGGTTGGGTCGAGCGCGATATATGATTTGCTACCAATATCTTCAACTCCGTTAGAATAAGAAAGCGCATCATATTTACTGCTCAAATCATCCTGCAGAAGTTTTGCCGCCCCATCAAATGAACCAAAATAATCGCCTTCCCTTGGATCTCCGTACCTAGAAACTTTTTCCATTAGGTCGCTTACTCGCCCTTTATCTGCGTATTCCATCAGATATCCCATAATCTCATCCCTAGTCGCGTCATTAGGGACAGTGTACCCGATTCTATTCGCAATTCCAGCAACGTCATCGCCCGGCATTCCATGCAAATAATGGTTTATGATTTTTCTTGTATCAACATTTCCGCCCGCATGATTTACGGCCATCGCAATTTCTATCGGCGTCTGCAATCCATTGTCTTCTATTTCAAGAATATTTTTTGCACGTAAATATGATGGCATTATCGATTCTGACGATCCTCCTACCATCCCTAGTCTATCAGATGCGGCACCTAATGTGCCAAAATGTTGCAACGGCTTGAACGCGCTAAAGTCGGAATTTGTTCCATGGTACACCACCAACGGATTCCCTGCCTCGTCCACCACCTTCGAGTCGCCGAACCAGCTCTTGAAGTTCGCCGCCCGCCCCTCCGGTGAAATCATCCGCATGCCGCTGCGTGCAAGCCCAGATAATCCATGCGCACCAAGGCCGAGCGCAAGATTCGTCGCGGCAGATTGCGGGACTCCGGCATCTTCGCCAATCGCCTTGTTTGCAACCGCCTGCGCCACCGTGTTTGCGCCAACATCTGCAGCAAGCGATCCGTATCGACCAGCCGCAACCAACCCGCGAGCAACTGCCGGGATTTTGGATAGCGCAGACAAGCCAATTGGTGCAAGAATGTTGGCTGGATCTCGCAAAACCCCCTCTGAAAAGCGATCAGATCCACCCTCGTCCTGGGTCGCGGCGAGGCGAGCTAGTGCGGATTGGTACGGCTCACCAGCGGGCCTCCCCAGCGACGAGTATGCGCGCCCCGGAAGGCTGGCGACATCTGAGACACCTGCAAGTAATTGCTGGAGCGTCCCTGCATCATCTGCAGCAGTTGTGCGGGGCATCAGCGCGGAAGCTAGCCTGTCAACAGGCTGTAGGCGACCGGTACGCGATAGGTATTCTTTGGCGGTGATCGCCCCAGCCTTGTATAGATCTTCCGGAGACAATTTACGCGATGGCGTGACCACGGATTGGATCTGGTATGGTGTCCCGTCTGGGTTGCGGACATGAATCGGCATCGGCATCAATTTGCCCCCAACGTCATGTCAGCGATGCAGCCCACGAAGATGCGCCGGACAGGATCCGTCACCGTGAACCGGTACACCCTGTTTCGGCTCACACCAAGCCGTGTGCGCCGGGTTCGCTCCGTCGTTTCACCAAGCGCCCCGAGAGATGCGAAAAGCTCGTTTCCGTAACTTGCGCCGCCGTCGTCGGAGAAAGCGATTGCGCATTGTGGGTAGCGTCCGAAGGCCTGCATCGGATCTGTTTCGCTGGTGCCTGGGGTGTATCCGGTTACCACGCCTACACCCTGCTGGAACATAGGCTGGATTGAGCTGTGACGCACGCGCACGCCGTTGGCGAATACGATCGGGACGGTCTTGACTGCCTTGATGTAGTCCACGCCGCCGCCGGTCGGCGCGTCGTTCTGGTAGTAGGCCATGTCGGTCTGGTAGACGGCATCCGAGGCCAGGTCGCCCCAAAGGTTCTTCCCGTACGCCTCGATGGGGTACAATCCATGCCACGCTGTGAGCCTGCCGGATCCCGGAGCCAAGTAGGTTCTCATATGCCACTTGCCGGTGGTCAGATCGTACACCAGCGTCATCTCGGCCGAAGGGAACCACATCACGTAGAAGGCGTGCCCAGCCTGCGAGGAGCAGTAGCCGATGCAATCCGTCGAGTCGGTCATGGTATCGATCAGCTGTTCGATGCCGCGCACCGAGATGCGCTTCGGCGTGAGGCCATCGTTCGAGAAAACGCCAGTCGTGCCGGTCTTGTCCGATCCGAGCCAGAACACATTGGCGCCGTAGTTGGCTGGGCTCTGCTTGGCGCTGCATCCGATGTCCACCATGGCGTTGCTGTAGCGGGCGAAGAGCTGTCCAAAGCTGTCGCCGGTGTCGTAGTGCACCTCGAGCGAGTTGGCGCCAAACAGCCATAGCTGCGACTGCGCCTGCGTCATGCCAAGAATGTTGTCGGGGCGCCCAATCTTCGCGCCGGACCGGAGCGGATTCCAGTAGCCTTGCAAGACCGCAGCCGACCAATCGTTGCCGTCATCGTTGCCGTAGTAGGGATTCGACCAGTAGTACTGATTCGTGCCGGGGGCGTTCACCAGGAAATAGGTATCGATGCATTCGACATGCGTCGGAGCCAATCCGCCTGTAGTCGTGCCGCCTGGGAAATACTCGTCTGCGATGCGTTGGAAGGTGGACGTGGCGAGGTCGAAGATGTAGCCAAACGCACCATCCACAATGATGATCTGCTTGCCGTTCTCTGCCAGTTTGACAGTTCCTGTCGTGGAGTCGAGATTGCCGAAAAAAGAACGGGCGCCGCTCTGGGTGATCTCCTGGAAGGCCCGGCCGAACACCATGAAGGCGCGTCCCGAGCTGGTGAGGAGAGACCCACGGCAAGGGTTCGTCACGCTTGCGGTGGCTGCCACGAAGCGACGAAGGCCTGGGATGCCGATGAAGTAGTAGGACGCCTTTGCGCCGGTACTGGAGCTGTACTCCAGAAGCAGGTTCTCGCACCTCTCCTGCCCCACAGAATACCACGGGGTCGCGTAGGGCGCATCGCCAAGCGGGATTGTCCCGAGGCTCACTGGAAGCCGCCGAAGATGTTGCCGCGCATGCCGCCTCCATCGAATGGCCCTGCATGCGGGTCTTTCATGTTGCGCAAGAATTGGTTGTTGCGGACGTGTTTGATCGAGGAGTGGGCGCGCATCTGCAGGTCTTCCCCGGCTGCCTGCCCGAACTTTGAGGCGCAATCCACAGCGACATTGAGCACCAGGGCGTTGTGCATCTCTGGGAGGTCCACGCAGTTGTTGGCTATGTTTGTGTACTGGATCGGGTAGGCCTTGCCAACAACGCGAATGCCCCATCCTGGCTGCATCGTGGGGAACAGGTGCACTGACTGCAGGAGTTCGGTGTCCACATAGGCTCCGCACGGGATGCCACCGGTAGCCGGTACAGAAATTGTCCGGTATTCCTCAAGCGTGAGGATGGGGATCGGCCAATTCAGAGCACCCTGGACGATCGTGATCTGGTCGATCACGGCCGGCCGCTCCGTGATGTCCCCGCCTTCGCCCATCGTCACCACGTCGGTGATCGCGGCAGCCTGGAAGGTCTTGTCAAACAGACGATTGTTCTGGAGTTCCAGCGCCCACTTGTTCCGAATGGCATTCAACGAAAAAAGGAGCACGGTCGCATCGTCCGGCCCCAGATCGTTGCCTGCCGAGGCGATGCCGATCTCGTTGGCCATCTGCACAAGAATGTCGTTGACCTTGATCGCCATGCGCCCCTCAAAGGAAAAGGAAAAGGGGAGGGAGGCCTCCCCACGTTCTGCCCGGTCCGGTCAGTTGCGGATGGTCACGACCCACTCGGGGCGGACGATCTTGCAGCCGTAGAACAGGTCAAGGCGAGTCACCCAGCCAGGAGCGCCCGAGGAGCCGGGAGCGGCACCGATGGAATCGTACTCGCGGATGTAGCGGACGGCGATGCCGGTGTCGTCGGAACGCACGAACGCGCTGCGGTCCTTGCCCTGCGGGGTTTCCAGCTCGGGGGCGGCAAGGGCGATGGCCTTCTTGCCGAATACGAAGGATTCCTGGCCGGTGGCGTTGATCGAGCCCTTGAGCGTTGCGGTCTTGGACGCCGGAGTGGTCGAGCAGTTCCTGTAGGCTCCACCCGTGATCGGGGAGGGGCTCACTGGAACAGTGGTCACGCCGATGGCACAATCAGCGATCGCTGTGAACTGGATCAGATTGCTGGTCTGCGCCTGGGTCAGAGGGTTGACCCAGTAGACGCCTGCCACGGTGAACTTGTCGCCTGCCTTGATCGCGCCAGTGGTGGCGGTCACAGTCAGCGATCCGGTCTCAGCCCATCCGGTTGTCAGCACAGGGGTGCCAGCACCGACAGCCAAGGTTGCCTGAGTGCCGTTGGTGTGGTTGGCGCAGGACTGCGACTCGCCCCACGCGATGTTCGCGAACCCGGTCAGCTCGCCGGAGTCGTAGATCTTGCCGATCTTCTGCTGGTTGTTGTACAGAGTGATCTGGGCATTGGCGATCTGACGCATGGCCAACGGGGTCAAAACACCGTAACGGTCCGACTTGGGGCAGGCGGAGTCGTCTAGGAGCTGCTTGGCATTGAGCAGGGTGTCAGAGGTGATCGCGGTTCCGTAGTCGCCAACGCACCATCCGGAGGCGCCGGAATACTGGGGAGCGGTGGCACCCGATCCGAGCTGGATCGCTCCCTGGTTGAAGTAGTTGACGCCAGCGTTCGACACGGCATCGCAGATCGACAGGTCGAAATAAGCCGCCATCTGCTCCACGACGGTCGTGATGAACTGCTTCGAAAAGTCCTGGATACGGAAGGTCATATCCGTATCGGAGAAGGTCATCGGGACAGTGAGCGTGGTGCCGACCTGCAGGGCGACCTGGGTTTCGGCGATCGCGCCAGCGGTGGCTGCTGTCGGATAGGCCAGGTTGTTGATCTGGACCTGTGCCAGCACGGGGCGGCGGATGTACTTGGTTTGGCCGATCTTGCTGGTCTTGTCGAACTCCTTGGAGTAGGACCAATCGGCGTGCTTGGCCACCACGAGGTAGTTCTCGAACTGGAGAAGCGCCTCGTTGGTGATCGTCTGAGAGGTGAGGGTTGTTGCCATCGTGGAATCCTTGCGTTTTGCATGAGCCTGTCTTTGCCCTTACTCCGTCCTCTGGTGGGCAATACTCCAGAAGCCGCAAAACGCCGTCACGGTGGCGAACCTGGTCAGAATATAATCACCACTTCCGTCAAGCGCAAAAGAAAAGCGCCCTTGCTGGGCGCCAATCTCACTACTGCTTTGCTCTCCACGCCTTGTAGTCGGAGAAATTCGAGGGCGAGCCACCACCACCGCCGCCAGAAGGAACCCTTTCCGGGGCGCTGGGCCGCTTCGGCGCTGTCGGGGTGGTTGTGGGCATGGTCAGCGATTCGTAACCGACTGCGGACGCCTTCTTGCCTCCTTGGTGCTGGAATCGGTAGATCGCCTTGAGGCTTGCGCCCATGTCGCCTGACCTGAGCGTCTTCATCAGCGCCGGATTGGTGGCGATCTCGTAGACCAGGTGGGGCGCATCCTCGTGCATCATGATCTCGCGGGCAATGGCCGGGTGGATCTGCAGCCGCCCCGTGTTGATGAGGTTGTCAACGTGGTCACGGGCGGCGACCACATCGGGATTCTCGACCTTGGCGGTTTCGAGCTTCCCGGCAAAGTCGGACGCGATGCGCTGGATCTGAGCCTGCTGCTCCCGTGCGGCCTCGCGCTGGGTGAGCTGCTCGCTGGCCTTCTCCAGGATCTTGCTCTCCCGGTGGGCGTCGCGGGCTGCCAGGAACTCCTGGAGGCTCGCATAGTCCTTCGGGTCGGGCTCGGACGCTTCCGGGGCTTGGCGGGGCGTCTTAGCTTCCAGCTCCTGCACCCGAGCGCGAAGGGCTGCGGCCTCCTCGCGGGCCTCGCGACGTTCGCGGGCAATCTCATTTACACGCCATTGCGGGACGGCGTTGCCCTTCCCTTCGGCGTGGTCGTCGTCGTCCTCCTCCGTTCCGACAAACTTGGCCTTGGGTGCTTCTTCGGTCGCCGCTCCGGCCAGGCCTTTCGGCGCTTCGGTGGTCGCTGCAGGTTCCTCAATGGGTTCGACTTCTTCGCTCATGCTTCGTTCCTTTCGTGGCGTTCGTGGAGCGTGGATGCAACGATCGCATCTTCCGCCTTGTGGTCTTGGAGGGTCTGGTCAATATGGGCCTGCGCGATGATCCGGTCATCCTGGGCCGCCAGCGTCTCGCGATGCTGCTGCCCCTGCGCAACGATCTTGCCAATGTCCACGCTAGTGCGGGCCTGAGCCGTCTGCATTTGCACAGCCAACGTCTCGCGATGCTTCTGCAGGTCCGTGGCAAGGCTGGCCTGGTGCTTCTGCAGGTCCAGGTCCTGGGCGCGGGCCTTGAGCTGCAGGTCCGTCTGCGTGCCGTCAGCCTTCTGTGACAGGTCCGCGATCTGGGCGTCCAGCTGCTTGATGTGCTCGTCCATCTGTTGTGCCTGGGTCTGTGCCTCGCGAAGCTGCGCCTGTGCCGCCGCCAACTTGCTCTGTGCGTTCCCACCCGTCTGCCCGGCTTGGAGGATGTTCGGCGGGATCGTGGCTTGCAGGCGGTCTGCCAGGGCGTCCGCTCCGTCGAAGTCCATGGTGCGGACGACCATATCCATGCCGACCTCCTGGATCACCTGCGACTTTCCGGCCAGATCCACCAGGAGCGATTGCGCTTCCTTGCGCTGGCTTTCGAAACTGGGGCCAGTGGACAGCACCACGCCGTATTCCCCCTCCGTGAGGTTGTGATTCACCCACTCGTCGAGGTCTGGATCGTGGTAGTGTGCATTGATCAGCGCCGTCTTGACCTGCCCATCGCGACCGGTGAGCTCTACCATCTGCCGCTGGTTGTAGTAGTGCGGGATGAGATCCAAGATGATCTCGTCAGACCAGTTGATCGAATCGTTGAGATTGTCGATCCAGGCAAACGAACCCATGTCGGATGCGCTCTGCTGCAGGGCGATGGCCTTTCCGGACTGACTCGACGGGATGTCCTTGATCGGGTCGCGGATTCCAACAATCTGCCGCATGTCCGCGTCGGTCGTGTCGCCCACTTGGATGAACGCCGTCGGAGGGCTTGGCGGGTTGATCTGCGTCGGCTTGCTGCCGTCCTTCGAGACATAGGGCAGGTAGTTCGCGTCGCCCAGGTTCGGGGAATTCCACACCGTCTGGTAATCGCCGATCATGGTCGATTCCAGCAGCCACTGGGGGCGGTGCACGCGGCTCATGTAGTCGGCGATTTCGCTCTTAGTGAGGTTGATCAGCCGGGCATCGTCGCGGATGTCCGGGACCATGCCTCGGAACTCGCGCACGTCGCCGAACCGCACTTCGCGCCCTGGCACCCATACGAAAGGCAGGTGCCGGCCAGGGTAGTCCGTCACGCTCTTGAGCACTTCGATTCCGCTCAGGATGTGCTGCTCGATCCGGCCACCATGAACGCGCCAGTACTCCAGGACGCGCACAGCCTTGGAGCTGAACCACTCCTTGAGCTTGCTGTCCGGGCTTGCGTCGTCCTTGCCTGGGTAGAGCTTAACGAACGAGGCGCGGGGAATCTCGCTTTCCACGATCCAGTACTGGGCATCCTGCAGCATCTGCATATCGGCGTTGGGGTCCGGATAGTGCCGCGTCGGATCGATGGCCCGTTCGATGCGGATGTCTGCGTCACCGTTGTGCCGGTAGCGCGGGCAGATGCGCCACACACCGAATCCACCGGTCAGCATCGCCTCGAGCGCCTGGGCGTAGGCGTTCTTCGCCCGGCTCTTGCGCTGGATAGTGAGCATGAGCCCGTCCAGGATTGCGGCTGCCTCCTTGTTCGCACCTTCCGAAAGTGGGTAAACGCGACCGATCGGCGTGTTGGCGCGGGCGTTGTTGACCACGAAGCGGATGTGGCCTAGCGTCTTGTTCGAGACCAGGCAGGGACGGCTCTTGCGCTTGGCCTTGGCGCGAGCGTCCCACTGGTCACCGTAAGCGAATCGCGTGTCATCGCGCCAGGTCGTGTGGATCTCCTCCCACGCCTTATTCGCCTCACGGTAGCGCTCCAGGCCTTCGGCGTGGATCTCCTCCGGCGTCTCGGCCGGCTTCTCGTCTTCGGGGTCGATCATTCCACCACCAACCCTTCCGCCGTCTGTGCGGCCTGTTCTGCGCCAACTTCGGGCGCCTCGTCGATGATGCGGTCAAGCTCCTTCTTGGCCTTGATTGCCGCCTTTGCCGCGCTCATGGCCTCGCATGCGTCGTTGACGATGCGGTTCAGTATGAAGCCAACCTGACGATTCTCGACGCACAAAGCGCCGTCCACCATTTTCGCAGGCGGGAAAACCTTGTGATGATGGAGCTTCATCATCGTGTCCATCTCAAGCCCGAACACGCGCTGCATGTCTTTGATCTTGGTGTACTTGCCCATCTTACCCCCACTCTGAATGAAAAGTTGGCGCGGCTGCGACATGGCGCGCCGTCTTGCGAACTGCCTGCATCCAATATCGAAAAGCGTCGGCCATGTCGCTGTAGGTATCGTGCAGCGGCTCCGTAAACATGCCTGTCCGGTCGTTGAATCGGCGCCGGTACTTCTTGAGCGCTTCGAGCAGCGTCTCGGCCTTCCGATCGATCCAGACGGCCGCGAAATGCTCGCGCACGTGGTTGATGTCGTGCTCAATGCTCTGTGTCCTGGGGAGCACTGTGACGACCGTTTCGGGGAAGGCCTGCTCAATCATCTCGGCTGGCGTCTTGCCTGTCTGTAGGCTCTTGCTGTGCGCGTCGTGAGGCAGGATGATCTGGTCGATCCGGTAAGGCAGCGTCTTGAGGTGATCGATGTAGTGCGACAGAGGGACGCCGAACGATTCGTATGTGTGCAGGACGCGCCGCTCATGCCCAATCCATTGCCCGACGACAAGAGATGTATGGTCACCGATGCCAAGGTCAAGCGCGACTATGGTGTCCTGGGCCGCCTCGTACGGGATCGAGGTGATCCGGCCGGAGATGGTCAAGTCCTGCATCTCGCGCTCGTAGATCGCGCCCTCTGCAGTCGGACGGCAGGCACCACCCCAGATCCAGGCCGCACGGGACGGATCGCGCTCGTAACTGCGCCGCATTTCTTCGAGTAGCTCTGTCGGCGCCCATGGATTGTCCTCGATGCCGACGGTGGTCAGCAGGACGTTTTCTTCCGGGTCTCCACAGAAGCGGATGTATACCGGGTCCGTCTCAAGTTCCGGGTTGAAGCTCCACCAGATCTCGCTGCCTGGCTTGCGGATCGTGGGAATCAAGACGTCCATCGAATGCTGCGAAACGCTGTGCGCCTCTTCCACCCAGCAGATATCAACGCCTTCGGTGGACTTGAGCCCAGCCATCACCTCGGAGCGAAGGCCGGAGAAGATGAACAGCGTGCCGTTCTTGCCTCGGATCTCACTCTCCAGAATCTCGTAAAAGCCTTCCAGCCCGATCGAGACGATCTTGTCGGACAGGAGGCGATGCACCGAATCCTTGATGCTTTTTTGGATCTCGCGAGTGCAGAGGATCCGCAGTGGCTTGGATGCCCCCATGATGAGCAGGAGCGCGGCGATCGTGTGCGACTTGGCACCGCCTCGCCCTCCCTTAGCGACCTTGAATCGCTTCGGGAGCGTCCAGGCATGAGCCCAGTGCGGGAGCTTAGCCTTTCGCATCCACCTCACCAGGGGCAAGGAACTCGACCTTAATGCTTGATTCGATGGGGCCGCCGTTCCGGCCGGAGTGCTCAAGATCCTGCTTGTCTCGCCACGTCATGAGGTTCTTTGCAGCGAGGACGGTGAAAGGCCCGGAATAGGTTCCGCCCATGCCGCCTTCGACAAGATTTGCACCCTGCAAGTCCTTCGCTTGCGCATAGGCGCGAAAAAACTCGGGCCGGACAAGATTCCCTTGCTCGTCCGTCTCTTCCGACCAATTTTGCAACGTCCTTGATGTGACGCCTATATTCGTTGCAAATCGCTCAAACGTCGGGAATCGATTCGCAACCAGGATGTCTCGCGGATTCCCATCCCGATCAACACCAGGGACAGCAATGGCAGGATTGATCGAAAAGAACTTGATGATCTCTTCGCAATACTCCGGCCTGTAGTCTGTTGGTCGTCCGCCTGCCATGGTGTGAATCTACTTCCTTTCCCACTTATTGCACTGGTCTTGCATGGCAGTCTTCGGAATCATAATCTTTCCGACTAACATTAGGTGCGTCTCAGCGACCACGCTTGATTCAGTGCAGTGCCATGCTTTAGTGGGAGCTGCACCGTCGCTTCTGGCCTGGCCAGTTCAACCCAGACCATAGCCCCCATCCATGCGCTGCATGAAAGCAAAAACAGGCACACGATGTCAAGCACTCCAGCCATCAGTTTATCCTTGATGTACATGCTACTTCCTTTCCAGCGCAGCGATGAGCGCGTCGGCCTGCTTGACTGCAGTTTCTGCGTTGACATTCTGGTAAAATTCAGCGCCAAGCACGGTGTCAGAAACCCATTTGCTGCCGGATCCGCAAAGTTGGAGCAGGATCTTCTCCGCAAGCTGGGCGCGGTGCGTGAGCTGTTCTTGACTTCGTTTAATCGTTGATAGGTACGCCAGCGCATCATTCGGCCATCCCATATCGTCCGGCCTTGCGATTCCGTCGTGCATCACATCACCCCGCAAGCCTTGAGGACGAACACTGCCACGACAATCGCGAAAATCAATCTGAGCATTCCGGCGCCTCCGTTTCTGTTTTCTGACTTGCGCATGCGATCCACTCATCCGCAAACCGGTATGCCACCTTGATCTGATCAACGTCAGAGTTGAGCGATTCACGAAAGAAGTGCATAGCAATTTTTTCGCGCTGCTTTACGGAAAAGAATCGCTCCATGCTGTCGTTGTGACTTTTTTCCAGTGTGGCATCTAATCGATCGCATTGATCCTTCCAAAATTCCTCACCCAGTTTTACGTCATCGCATTCACGTCGCTCGACGCATGCCGTGACAAGCAATGCGGAAATGGTGATACCAATCCACCAAGGCCCGACGCCGGCAAACGTGCCAGCAACAGCCAAAATCCAAAAAACGAAAGCAAAAACCAAATTCATCCGTTCCTCCTGTTGAAATTTCCCCGGCGGTGACCATCTAGCCCCTTCAGAGACGCGAAAACATTCAAACGCCCCTCTGCGCAATATGCTCCGGTGACGGAAGAGGTAGGATTCGAACCTACAAGCCCTTTCGGGCGGATCCTTAGCAAGGATCTGACTTACCAATTAGCCTACTCTTCCCGATTCCCCATCTTTCCGGGATGTCATCAATGGAGCCTAGCCCTTATGGCGGGCCGACCCTTGCACTGTCCAACCCAGTGGGGAGTCGGCCTTGTCCATGGCAGGTGGCGTCTGTATGATCTCCGTCTCGCAGTTCCAAACGAGCGGAGGAGCTTGTGCATGCAGTGGCCCAGATCAACTCCAGCGACCACCACAAGCCAAAGCACAGATCAAGGAGGATCAGGCCAGCCTGTTCAGCGCGTACTTCACGCCGCGCTTGGCCCCGCTCTGGATCACGCTTCCCGCATCGACCAAAGCCGTCAAGACGCGCTTGGTGGCCTTTTGGTCGGAGCCCAGGGCGCCAGCGATGGCGGCTGCACCAACAGGACCAGGGACGCTTACCAGGACGTTGAGGATGGCTTCGCTGGTCGGAGGCGCAGTGCGCTTGGCGACCTTGGGAGCGGCAACTGCGCCGGTCAGACTATGCTTGTCCCGGATCGCTGCGGCACGGGCCTCCAGGCCGGCGAGCTCTGCGAGGTCGGCCTCGCGAGCCAAGGCCTTGCGACGCTTGATCTCGGCGGCGAGCTCTTCGTTGGTCAGATTTTCGAGGCTCATGCAGAGACCTTCTTTTTTGCGGAGACTCTGGTGTTTTTGGCGCCGTTGAGTGCGTGGAAAACGTTGTCTCGGTGATCAGCGATATCGCGAGATAACATTGCGGCCTTGAGAGCTTTGGGACGAGCAGCCTGGAGTTCGGTGTCCAAAGCTTGGATCATCGCGTCCTTCTCCTCTCGGCTCGGAAAAGTTTTGGGGATTTCCGGAATCACAAACTTCGTCTTTTTCGGCATCTCGTCCTCCGTTACAGGTGAGTACAAAATATAACGAAACGAAAAGGAGAAACCTAACGATTTTCACCAACTATTAAAAATTCCACCTCTTCGCGCCCCGCGAAACGTTTCCCGGTCTCCTGCATCGGCGTCTCAAAACGGGCGTATCGCAACGAGTCGTCCGGGATGATAAGGCCCATCCTGGCTAACCCCCTGCGCGTCTCAGAGCCGAAAAGGCCGTCACGAAGCGCCTTGATGCTGCCGACCGCCCCATCGTCGTCGAGCGCCCTGGCGCGGCGGATCGTGGTGCGAATCGTGACCGGGAACGGACCTTCGTAAACGGGGCAACCTGCCAATGCCCACGCTGCGGCAGCTCTGGCCTTGACGCCCTTGACCAGCCTAGCGCGCTCCCATCGATTGATCTGTGATCGGTTGTTTGGCGATAACATCGCGTTATCGCCAGGGACCACGATGCGGATCTCGCCGGTCAACTCCGTCCAGCCGGGGCGATGAGTTTGGCGAGCAAACCGTGCGACTTCCAGCCCCAGGAGTGGGGTGCCTGGGCTGGGATGCGCTCGGCCCAGCTCGTCGCCATCCTCGTCGCGGATTGTCGTCGGTTTGTCCATCGTCTCAAAATAGCCAACCCCGGTCAAAAAATCAAGTCGTGCGCGGATGTTTAGGTTTTTGTTAAAGACAATGTCGTCCCGTCTCGTCTCGTCCCGTCCCGTAGTCGCGCAGTTGGTGCGCAGTTGGTGCGCAGTTGGTGCGCAGTTGGTGCGCAGTTGGTGCGCAGTTGGTGCGCAGTTGGTGCGCAGTTGGTGCGCAGTTGGTGCGCAGTTGGTGCGCAGTTGGTGCGCAGATCGCTGGATCTTTTATTCTAGATTACAGAAAACTTTTGTTTGTGTTTGATGAAATAGTGCTTGCTTTATGATAATAAATTAACGATATTTCATGCATGAACATGAGAAATATGCGCGCTTTCCCCTCTCCAGAGGGCGCTTACAATCCAGAAACTGGGCGAACAGCGCATGCTCCAGAGTTTGGGCTAACTATCCGGAGCTACTTTGCCGCAAAGGCGATGCAGGGGATGCTGGCGCAGGCAGGCATGGATGGCTGGCCAGCAAAGTGGGATTGTGACCCGGTAGCGATGGCGACGAAGGCGGTCGAGTGTGCAGATGCTCTTTGTGATGCGCTCGGAATGATGGAGATTGCTCCGGCTTGGATCTACCATTCTGAGTGACTGGTACACTCAACCCACCATATTCACCGGGCGCTGAGAGTTGTTCAGACGCACGGCGTCCCGGTGGAATTGGACTGTTAGGCTACGACCGGTGACATTTTGAGTTTACACCTTTTGATTGGAGTTTTACATGTGTGGAATCGAGTTTCGCGCTCTGGCTACAAGACTTTCTGAACCTCCTCCAGAACGAGAATACCTGAAATAGGGGACGCGAATAAAATTCATTCGCGATGTGCTTGGAACGAAAACGAACGGAGAACTTGGAATTGTTGTAAAAGAATGGCCGAGCAAATTTGTTGAAGTTTCGGTAGATAGCATCCAAGGGTTCAGGTATTCCACTGCTGTTCCGTGGTTAGATTTTCATGTTGCCGTTGACTCGTTAGCCTAACCCACCTTGTTCACTGGCCGCAAAGCCTGTGCAGGGATGAGCGTGCCAGTGGAACAGGATGTTAGGCGCTGGATTGCAAACATTTGATGAAAGGGATTTTGTGGTTTGTTTACATATTTCGGCGCACTTTGACGGAGCGCAGATTGCGTTTACTGTTGATAGACTAGAACGTGAAGATGCGAAACAAAACGAACGAGCAATCATTGACGTAGTGCATGATACCTTGCGCGAATTTATGGAAGCAGCAGAACAGCGATGCGGGCCGATTGAAGAGATTTACCGCAAACCTTGACCCATGCGCCTAACCAACCATGTTCACGCCCCAATAGTGGGCGTGGAACTGGATTGTTAGGCAAGTTTGAACTGAACTATGGAGGAGCGTAGAGATGCTTGAATTTGAATACCGCGCACAATTGCATGAAATGTGGGTTGAAGGAACAAGTGATGAAAAGCCAAATGAAGAAGTTGTAATAACTGATGCCGCTTTGCGCGGATATGATATTGTTAATTTTGACGCTTGGTTTGATACGATGCAATTTATTTGGCGGTTTCATGTTGATTTAGTTTTTAAGTCATAACCCACTTGATTAAATGTGGGTTGATGCAAGTGTTAGGCAAATGCGCTGTCTTGTTTGCCCGCGCAGCGTGTGCCTAACACCGTATTATACCTGATCTCCCTAATACGCAAACCTCCGCATAAACACATTAGGGATGTGCTAATGCGTAGATTTACGCAAAAAGAAACCTCATTTTGATAGATGAGGTTTTTGCTTGTCCATCAAATCAGCAAGCTCTCGAAGCTCGTCGGAACTCATTTGTTGCGGATACGCCTTGTCGCGCTCGATCATTCCGTGGTGCTTTCCGTCCTTTAGGATTGTGAGCCGCTTCGATCCTGGTTGCTGTATTAGCGTAATGATTTTAAGACTCCAAATCCATGCTTGCACAACCCAAATCGCCTGGCATCAAAGCAATTAGTTGAAAGTAACTTAAAGCACAAGCCAACCATGTTTTTTCGAGTTGGTACTCGATCCGGGCACGCCATCCATGATGCGACTATTTTAGCCTCATCCCCGGATCGCGCGGCAATACATTTTGCAGCATGCGCCGAAATAATGCCAGGCGACCTATTTTCAATCGCTTTTCGTCTTGTCGAACAAGCGTGGCAACAGCAGATCATCGTTGACCGGCTTGGGGTAAATGTATTGCCGCATTCCGGATTCCCGCACAACCTGGGGGGATGGTTAACTTTCGGCGTCATGCTCTGACCCGGAATGCGGCCATAGTCACAAACGCCTCCGCAGAACTTGCTGGAACATACCACCAATCACCAACCCTGTAGGAGATATACAAAACTCCATTATGACAAATAGCCCTGAGTGGGAGCTTACAGCCCAATTTACCGCCTTCCGTCACGACTTTTGCAAAAGCCTTTTGTGCCTCTTCAACTTCTTGCGCCGGAAGGGATTTGATATCGTCGATAGTTTGTAACATATCCGCCTATTGAGGTTTTAGTTTATCGGAAGAATCAGCGCGTTTGTACCAAATTGCCGCCAGCGCTTGCCAGTCAGCTATTCGATTTCCGGAACCGTCGCACCAATTGTTATCACTCCAGATTGCATAGACGCTGGAAACGGCATGAGGGAGCCAGCGAGGGAAGCGGTGTGCTACGGCAGATAGGAAAGCATCCATGGATGGCTGCCTGAACCTGTCGATACCTAGAGGCCACTCGCTGCCGCGATGGTCTGGCCTGGGCTTCTGAGGGGTATCCGGTGGGGCTTTTTGTGGAGACTTGGCCCCAGGGATCACCTCCTCCGCCAATCCGCATGAGAGTGCCCAGGACATAGCAGCCTCAACCATCTCTGGGGGGACGCGAGACAGGATCGCGACGTCTTCGGCGGACTCGACGGTGCCGCGTATCTCGGCCTGAGCGGCGCACCAGACGATGGCCGTCCATCCCGCCCAGACCTGGGGGGCATCTGGGCGCAGCCAGAGCCGGACCCAACGCACGTCACCCATCAGGATGTTTTGGCGCACCCAAATCAGGCGCCCCCGGTTGCGCTTGGTGTCACGGGTCTCATACCCGCAATTCCACTCGCTGACCAGGATCATAGGCCGGCAGTGAGCGCGATGACCGCCCCGCCCCCGAAAACGGCTAGGGCGGCCATTGTGGCGATGCAGGCGAGTAGGTCCAGCGCGCGGGTCACCGGTGGGCCTCGATGGCCGTCCTGACGGCTGCCAGATCCCAGCGCGGGACATCCAGGGCTGGAAGCCTTCCGCCGCGCGGGGCCTCCTGCGGCCATTTGCCGGAGACGGGATGCGGGAGATCTCCGGACAGCACCAGGCGCCGGATGGTGTGTCTCCCGATGCCGATGGCACTGGAGAGCTGGGTCAGGTCTGCTAGTTGTTGAGTCATGATCCAAATCTATCCTCACGGCAGCATATAGGCAACTGTTGTTTGTGCAAAGTTTGTGCAAAATAAGTTGCGCGACGGAGGTTTATAACGTAACTTATAGGAGTCGGGAGGCAAGCCCGGAGACACACAAACCAACGAGGATATCATGGACAAGATTAAGTTTGGCGCAGAGCGGTTCAAGAAAGGCGGAAGAATCGAAATTCGCTTCTCGCTGCGTGGACCGGTGCTGGCTGCAGGCATTAAAGACATCGCCGCCGCTGCAGGATTTGAGCTGGCTGAGGATCTCTCCAACACATACTACGCTTGGGCAAAAACTCCCGACGAGGTCACCGCAATCCAGGGCGCAATCAAGCCCCTCATGCTTGCCGGAAAGGTTTCGGCATGAGCGCCACGATCAGGGTAAGCAACTTCAAAGGCTTGCGCGGGCAGATCTACATTGCCCGCAAAGGCGCAGCCACCATCATCTGCTTGGACGACGGTCGCAACTTCCGCGTCGAGCCTTGTGGGCAAACTGCGACGCCCGTTGTCGATGCGTATTGGGTTGGATCGATTGAATGGCGCGCCGGATATTCCTCTCATTATGCGTTTGGGATTCTTCGTACGGCACTCCCAGCAAAGCATCGTACCGACTGCTGGAGCGATGTTCCCAACTCGCTTTGGGAAAAATTGGAAATCCTGGCAGCATAACCTCAACCCTCCCCGCACCATTGCGGGGCGTTGCTCGTTGGCCCTGTATGGGCCTTGCCGCAGCGGGGAGGGCCACATTGGGCGCGCCAACAGAGCGGGGAACCCTGGCGCGTCCTTCTGGGGCGAGGCTGCAATAGCCTCGCCCCACCATTTGCAACCACAAAATCCCCAACAAAAAACCATAGAAACAAAATGAGGGCAAAATGAATATTGAGCAGATCACACGCATGATGGATAATGATGGACGCATCGGCGGCTCCCTGGACCTGCGCGGCACCAGCATCGCGGCGCTGCCTGAGGGGCTAACCTCCATCGGCGGCTACCTGGACCTGGAAGGGTGCACCAGCATCACGGCCCTGCCTGAGGGGCTAACCTCCATCGGCGGCTACCTGTACCTGCGCGGCACCAGCATCGCGGCGCTGCCTGAGGGGCTGACCTCCATCGGCGGCTCCCTGTACCTGCGCGGCACCGGCATCACGGCCCTGCCTGAGGGTCTGACCTCCATCGGCGGCTCCCTGGACCTGGAAGGGTGCGCCAGCATCACGGCCCTGCCTGAGGGGCTGACCTCCATCGGCGGCTCCCTGTACCTGCGCGGCACCGGCATCACGGCCCTGCCTGAGGGTCTGACCTCCATCGGCGGCTCCCTGGACCTGCGCGGCACCGGCATCACGGCCCTGCCTGAGGGTCTGACCTCCATCGGCGGCTCCCTGGACCTGCGCGGCACCGGCATCACGGCCCTGCCTGAGGGTCTGACCTCCATCGGCGGCTCCCTGTACCTGCGCGGCACCGGCATCACGGCCCTGCCTGAGGGTCTGACCTCCATCGGCGGCTCCCTGGACCTGCGCGGCACCGGCATCACGGCCCTGCCTGAGGGTC
>Ga0302290_10000006_pt1 | contig 41233 bp, 63 predicted proteins | sample III_Fen_N1_3_FD_194547 | JGI IMG/M metagenome (GOLD analysis project Ga0302290, IMG submission 194547) | Peat permafrost microbial communities from Stordalen Mire near Abisko, Sweden - III_Fen_N1_3 | ecosystem: Environmental > Terrestrial > Soil > Wetlands > Permafrost | place: Sweden: Abisko... | reverse complement strand
TCAATCCTGCAAAGAATATAGGGTGATATATGATTCCCATCGCGATCGTCAGCGGTCTGTTTGACATAGGTAAGAACCTGATCGATAAGCTAATACCGGACCCAGCGGCGAATGCTGCGGCCCAACTGGAGCTCATGCGCTTGGACCAGAATGGTCAGCTGACGCAACTACAGCTTCAGATGTCCGCTATTCTGGCAGAAGCTAACAGCACTGACCCATGGACTTCACGGGCGCGCCCTAGCTTCCTCTACTTGTTCTACGGCATCGTGGTCTTCATGGTGGTGGGGGCCCCTATCCTGGGCCTCTTCTTCCCAACGAAGATGGACCTTTTGTTCATGAATGTGAACAAAGGCTTCAGCGCAATTCCTGTAGAACTCTGGTATACCTTCACCGCTGGCTATCTGGGGTACAGTGGCTCTAAGACCATTGAGCGCGTTAAAGGAGTTAATAACCCCGGCAAGTGAACTCACCATAGTGAAGAGCCCATGCTTCATCCCTAGCCTCAATAGCCTCTTCAATAGTTTCGTAATAGCCCACGTGAGTGGGCTTTTTATTGAGACGTATATGCACCACCCATTTGCCGCAGTGAGGGCTTATGCCAGTATGACCACTAGTATTAGATTTCATCGCTATTATATTTCTAGCGTTTTGTGATCTTGTTCCTAATCTATGATTAGAATCAAGATTATTAGATCTGTCACCGTCTATATGGTCAACTTCTAGACCATCTGGTATGGGCCCGTTCCTAAGTATCCACATTAGTCTGTGGGCTTTATAGTTTGATCTTTGAAATGTGAGCTGAATATACCCGTCACTTCCTAGGCTACCTGCTCTATCTATTTTTATACCTTTCCCTCTCTTCTTCCACTTTAGATATGATCCCATATCTGTAAACCATTCTTGAAGTAATTCTTGACTTGGGTGGGGCTTTACTTTAGACATGATTATTTACCAATGCTAAAATATTAGTTTATACGGTGTTGTATGTTCTGCGCAACTGCTATATACTAATGCCACCTACCTCCTTTGTACGCCGCTAACCGGCCTCTACATCAGGCTAACCCTCTAGACGGAATAGGCAAATAATCACTTTCTAGAGGAACGCCATTATGGCCTTCGCTAACGTCTCGGACATCATCGCGACAACTATCGAGAAACGCTCTCGTAAGATCGCTGATAACGTCACCAAAAACAACGCCCTTCTGTCGCGTCTGAAACAGAAAGGTCGCACCAACACTTTCTCCGGCGGTCGTTTGATCTACGAAGAACTGTCCTTCGCGCAGAACGGTAACGCTGGTTTCTACAGCGGCTACGACTTGCTCCCAGTGACGGCTCAAGACGTGATCTCCGCTGCTCAATTCGACATCAAGCAGGCTGCCTGCCCAGTCGTTATCTCTGGCCTGGAAATGCTGCAAAACAGCGGCCCAGAACAGATGATCGACTTGCTGACTGCTCGTATGGACGTGGCTGAAGCGACCATGATGAACTTGGTCTGCGGCTCGCTCTACGGCGACGGCACTGGCTACGGCGGCAAGGAAATCACCGGCTTGAATGCCGCGCTTCCTGTCACCCAGACCGGCACATACGGCGGCATCGACCGTGGTACTTGGACCTTCTGGCAGAACCAAGTGTCCAACCCAGCCAACAAGACCACCTTGCTTGCTGACTGGAACACTTTGTGGGCCAAGCTCCAACGCGGTATGGACCGTCCTGATCTAATCATGGTGGACAGCTTGGTGTGGGGCGCTTACGTCGCCGCGCTGCAATCTATTCAGCGCTTTACCGCAGCTGACGGCGCTGGCTCGGCTGGCTTCGGCTTCCCTTCCATCAAGTATATGGACGCTGATGTGGTCCTGGATGGTGGTATCGGCGGCTTCTGCCCAGCGAACACCGCGTTCTTCCTGAACACTAAGTTCATGAAGTTCCGCCCACACGCACAACGCAACTTCGTCGCTCTGTCGCCGAACAAGCGCTACTCGATCAACCAAGACGCCGAGGTCCAGATTCTGGGCTGGGCTGGCAACCTGACTTCGTCCGGTAACCAGTTCCAAGGTCGTTATCAGGCTATCGCATAAGGGGGCTGTCATGGACTTTATTATTGGCATCAACCCAACCCAAATCCAGGCATCCACTGAGATTCCTGCGTTCAAGTTGGGTCAAACAGGCTGCGTCACCGACAACTCCACTGGTGAAGAACGTGTCTACATGTTCGTCAAGTTCACAGAGCAGCCTACTGGTGTGGGCTACCTGGAACTCGTCAACCCGTTGACATTCACCTGCACTATGGTGACTTCCACTAACGCCTTGTTGGCGGTGGGCTTCCCTATCGGTTCTGCGGTGTCTCTGCCATTGGCTGGTGGTTTTGGTTGGATCCAAATCTACGGTCGTAGTCAGGTTCGTGCAACGGCGGCTATCGCCCTCGGCGCGCAGACCAACACCACCGCAACAGCGGGCGGGGTCAGCAGCACTTTGACAGCCGCCACCACTGCGCAGATCTCGGGGGTTGGCGTTACTACCCTCACCGGCGCGGCGGGCACCACCACTGCTTGGCTCAACTATCCAATTGTGTTGAAAGCGCAGCAATAAGATCAACCAACGCCAAGGCCCCAAGGATGGGGCCATCTTTTATAACTAGATCGTTAATCAACTATAGGTGCTGAGATGGACGTATATGATGGTAATGTCGACCACTTCGAGTCTCGCTACGCTGGTGATCGCAGTGTGTTCGCAAAGTTTTATTATATGCCTCGTAAGGATGAGGAAGCTTCAGCGCAGGCTGGGCGGCCCATTTTCAAAGACGTGGTATTCGTTGAAATCATGGTGGCTGGTGATGCGAATAACGTCATCCGTCGTGAGGCAAGCAATCTCGATATTGATCGCTTTGCCAAAGTTTATGAACGCTTCATGTCTGGTGCTGAAGAGCAAACCATTGGTACTCCACTGACAGAAGTGCCGTGGATCACCAAGTCGCAGTGTGAAGAATTGCTGTATCACAAGGTGCGCACTCTGGAAGCATTGGCGGGCCTTAACGACGAAGTTTGCGGCCGTATTCCCGGCTTGTATAGCCTGAAGAAGAAAGCCAACGAGCACGTCCAAAAGGCTGATGCAGCGGCCCCAATCGAACAACTGTCCAAAGAGAACGCCGATCTCAAGGAACAGTTAGCGGCTATGAAGCAGAGTATGAGTGACATGGTCACGTCGTTAGCCGAGCTGAAAGCCAAGAAGTGATTTCGGGCGCTTTGCCCACTGGGCTATAGGGAGGCACCCCCGTAGTCCAGGATTTCTAGGAGAGTACCATGCCAATCACAGCCACTGCGCAGCAGATTCTAACAGCCGCTGGTCAGCAGTTGGGGCTGGAGGTCGGTACAATCGGCACGCTTCAAACTGGCCAGACTGGCGATCAGGCTCTGGCCCTTCTTAACAGCCTAGGCGACGATCTTGTAAAGGTCTACGACTGGCAATTCCTCATGTTCACCAAAGATATCCAGGGCGACGGGGTAACATCTGCCTTTGCCATGCCCACGGATTTCGGCCGCATTGTCAACCAGACAGAGTGGGCCAAGAATATGAAGCGCCCGATGCAGGGCCCATTGACTCCACAACAGTGGGGATGGACTCAGTACGGAATAGTTAGCGTTGGGGTGTTCTTCCGCTACCGTATTCTCCAGGGCAAATTCACCATCTTCCCTACGCCATCCGCGACTGAGAAGTTCAGCTTCTTCTATATCAGCAAGAACTGGGTCTATGATCCTATCGGGCTGGTGTACAAGGACGCTATCACTCTTGGGACTGACGTGCCAGTATTCGATCGTAGCCTGATGATTACTGGCCTCAAACAGCGCCTATGGGCCCAAAAAGGGTTTGATACGAGCGTGCTGAGCGCTGAGTTTGACTACCAATTGGCGGCCGAAAAGGGCCAGAATCAGGGTGCTTCTGAGATCGCCTTGGCTGGCAATATCGACACGTTCTACCTAAACCCGCTCAATAACGTCATGGATGGGGGGTGGAACTAATGGCTACTCGTCCTAAGCAGCGAGTTTCCCGCATTGCCACTCTTGCCGCCCCTACAGGCGGCATTGACGATACTAACCCCATCGCTGGCATGGATCCTCATTACGCCATAGAGATGACAAACATCTTCCCTCAGAACTCGTCATTGCGGGTGCGCGCTGGGTACAAAGAATGGACTACAGGACTCCCATCCAGTGCGAAGAGCTTGCTGCAATACTCAAGCCAGAACTCTTCTACTGACAAATTATTCGCCTGTACAGACGCGGGCATGTTCGATGTTACTGCCCAAGGAGTGGCGGGGGCCAGCGTAAGGACTCTGACCAACGGGCGCGTAGACTATGTCATGTTCGCTAATACTGCGGCCCAGTTCATGGTGGTAGTGAACGGATCCAGCGAGAACTTCATGTACGACGGTACGACTTACTATCCTATCGTCTACAATGCCACACCTACCACACCCGGACAGATTGGTGGGATGACTTCGCCCCAGAACTTTACTCAGGTATGCTCTCATAAGCGTCGTCTATGGTTCGTTGAAAAGAACTCTACAAACGCATGGTATCTACCTACAGACGCCGTGGCTGGAGCTGCGACCCAGTTCCTTATGGGATCTATCTTCAAGCTCGGTGGGTACTTGTTGAATATATTCAGCTGGACACGCGGCGCCGGTAACGGTATTGAAGATATCTTGGTGTTCCAGTCGTCCAATGGTGAGCTGGCCGGGTACTCTGGCAGCGACCCGTCTTCGGCCACCACTTGGTCCCTAGAGGCGGTGTTCTTCATCGGGGCCCCACTGGGCGATCGTACCTTTACTGACCTTGGTGGGGATATAGCTCTTCTCAATATCTACGGCGTGATGAGTATGTCGAAGATCGTTGGTGGTACTTCCTCGGCTGGGGATACCAACGATACGCTGTCTAAGCGAATAAGCCGAACGATTAACGAATTGGGTCAGGCAACTAATTTGCAGCCTGGATGGGAACTAACATCAGTCCCGGCGTTGCAATATCTTGTTCTTTCCGTTCCGGCTACGGCCAACGCCCCTGCTATACAGTATGTGATGAATATGCTGAATGGCTCTTGGACTACCTATAATCTGCCTATGCTGACGTGTGTGCAGTTCCATGAGCGTCTGTACTTCAGCGACACAACTGGTCGTGTATACCTATACGGTAACGTGTTCCAGGACGGTATTCTGCTGAACGGCACTGGCGGCACGCCCATCGTATCTGGCTTCATGCAGGCGTATAGTGACTTCGGTGATCTTGGTACTGATAAGCATTACAAAGTGGTACGTCCTATCTTCACATGCTCGGTGCGTCCATCATATACAGTCAAAGCTAACGCCGATTATGGCCCCACACGCCTAGCGTCATTACAGACTCCGGGCCCAGTAACAACTCAGGCCACTAACGTCTGGGATAACGCGATATGGGACTCTGGAGTGTGGGCAGAGGGTCAAGTAAGTTTCTATGAATGGGTCGGTGTCAGTGGTGTGGGGTATAGTGCCGCCCTGCTCTTAAAGATGCGCACGTCATCTGATACTGAATTTGTCGCTTGTAACTGGGCCTTCGAACCTGGAACCGCGCTATGAAAATGATTCATTGTTCAACAATGGCTATCCCCCTTCTATCGAAGGCGCTTGGTGTTATGCCCAGTAATGCCGCGCAGGCAATTACTTGCATTGAAAATGGGGATGTTATTGCAGGCGTGATATATGACTGCTATAATGGGGGCAGCATCCAGGCGCATATCTGGATGGATGCTGACCATACCCCATCTAAAGAATGGTTCGCAGCAATTTTCGACTACCCGTTTAATCAGCTTAAAGTAAAGAAGATTATCGGGCAAGTTCGGAGCAATAATCTAGAGGCTATTGCCCTAGACGAGCATTTCGGGTTCATCCTTGAAGCGATCATAGAAGACTACTATGAAGAGGGTGAGTCTCTAAGAGTCTACAGTATGCGCAAAGAGCAGTGCAGAGTCCTTAATTCGCCAGCTTGGCGCAAAGTTATTAAACTAGTTTCTGGAGCATAATCATGGGCGGCGGAAAGAGTGGGTCCAAGGCTAGTACCCCTGACTATGCTTCGCTAGCGCAGCAGCAGGGCCAGATAAACCAACAAACGGCTCAGCAGCTAACAGCGGCCAACCGACCTAATCAGGTGGACGCCTTTGGCAACTCCATCACTTGGTCCCAGAACCTATCTCCTGAGCAGCAGGCGCAGAAGGACTCTCTTACTGCTCAGTTGGCAGCGCAGCAAAAGCTGAAGTCTGATAATGGGTGGAGCGGAGGCATTGATGATGCCATAGCCAAGACTCAGTCTGACTTGTCTGGCCTACAGGGTACTTGGACCCAGAATCAGAATCTGAATCCAGAGACCAAAGCGGCGTGGGACAAATATAACTCAGATACAAATGCTGCGACGTCCAAGTACGGTGACATTCTAAACAACTATCTGAAGAACTATAACTCAACCCCATTCAGTTCTAGCGCCCAAAATGTCAAGGCGTATAACGACCCAGAGTTCAACGGTAAAGATGTCGCGGATGCTACCTATAACTCTGTTATGGATAGGGCCCTGCCCCAACAGCAAAAGGATAGCGCCGCGCTGGATACTCAGCTGCGTCAACAAGGGCTTACTCCAGGTACTGAAGCATATAACAACTCCATGCAGAACTTGATGAAGGCTCAAGGTGATGTAACAACGCTGGCCTCTCAGAACGCTACTATCGCTGGAAACCAAGATGCTCGGGCCAAATATGCCTCGTATCTTAGCGGTAACTCGGCCCAGTACGGGCAAGATCAGAATACTTATCAGGTCAACCAGAATACCCCGCTACAGCAACTCAGCGGGATGGCCGGTATTGCTGGCGGCACGCCGTATACCCCAACCTATACTGGCTTCAGCAGCGCTACGGGCTACAATCCGACTGATCTGGTGGGGGCTGCTCAGGCTACGACTGCGGCTAACCAATCAAGCCGGAACTCTAGTAACTCTAAGAAGGGTAGCACACTCGGCGCGGCGTCTAGCCTCGGTGGTTCGTACTTGGGGAGCAAATAATGGCCGACTATACTCAGATGGCGAATGCGCTTCGCGCGCAGCGCGTCAATGCAGATATGCAGCGCCGCCAACAAGCTTCTCAAGGAGGGGCCGCAGTGGCGAACCCCGGTATGCTGGGAGTTTCGGGCATGGGGGGTAACTCCACTACCCATAGCGGATTCAGCGCATCGCCATACCAAGATCAAGGCCAGACGTCTCAGCCTAGCATGGCGAACAGCGCCATGGATCTCGCTAAGACGTACAATAACGTCTCTCGCGGAGGCCTTAACAGAATGATCAATGGTTCGGCTGGAGATAGCTCCGGCGCGCTTGGCACGTCGTACGCTGGTTCTGGGGCTCCAGGCACTGGGTATCAACTCGGCGGGGCCCTGACGTCTGGCGGGGCCACTGAAGGTCTGGGGTCGTCTTTGGGAACCTATGGCGGGTATCAAGGAGCGGCCAGTGCGGCCCCGGCCACCTTTGGCACACTGGGAAGCACCACCGCAGGAGGCACTGGAGGCTTGCTAGCGGGCGAAGGCGCAGCAGGCGGGGCAACCCTAGGGGGCAGTAGCGCGGCGGCTGGTGGCAGCACAGCGGGGGCTGGCCTTATGGGCTCAGCTGGCATGCTGGGGGGTCTGGCTGCTCTGGGCTACCTTGGCGACAAGGAAATGAACGAGAACAAGGGTAGTATCATCAATGCTGATAAGCTCAATGATGCTGGCTCTATAGGCAATAGCGGCATAGGATTCCGTATGGGAGACTTTGCTAACGGCTTCAACCCAGCCACTTGGCTGAGTGATCCTAAGAAGGGCGCCAATGGCCTTCTCAATGGGTTCACTTTAGGCTTCTGGGATAAGATCTTCTAAGGGGTATATCGTGGATAACCAAATGCTCATTGATCAATTGCGTCAGCGCAATCAGCTACAGCAGCAGGCTACTCAGGCCCGAGCTGATCAGCAGACTTACGCTAACACGATGCCCCAGAACTCTCAGCCAGTGGTTGGATCGCCTGGCTTCACCACGAATATCGGGGGCCATATGGCCCAGATGCCGGGAGAAACTCAGGTTAACTACGGTGATATCGTAGGGCGCGGCGTGGCGAACTACATGTCCGCCAAGGCTGGCAAAGACGCTATCTCCAAAGAGGCTGCGGTCAAGGATCTGAACACTCAGTTCATGACTAGCTCGTTGCAGGGTGACGACGTAGCGCAGAAGTTGTTCGCGGGGGCCCAAGCTGGCATCCCAGGGATGGCACAGGCTCTCACTACCCATCTGGCCCCAAAGAAAGAGGCTATGGGATCGTTCCTGCAATACCTGCAAAGCGAAAACCCTAGCCCAGACATCGCTGAGCAGGTAGCCACGAAGTTCGGTGTAGATCCTGCTATGGCCCGCAAAGCCAGCGAGATGCAGAACACCTTCGCTCAGCAGAAGCGGGATAATACAGTTGCTCAGAAGTCTGATCTGCTCACTCAAAAGGGCCAGCAACAAACTGATCTGCAACTACTCAAAGGATCGCAGCAAGAGAAGATCGCAGGGATCAACGCGGCTAACAAGCCAGTGCGTGAGACCGAACAATCTAAGCTTACAGCGCGTCAGCAGGCTAAAGCTAAGGAAGATCTTCTGGGGTCTCAGGGTGACATTGAGGACGTTAAGCACGTCATTGAAATGGCGCGCAACGCCAAGTGGAATCCGCTGAACATGGGTCTGGCACCCGATGCCATCAACCCTAACGGTGTCATGGCGAAGCAGGCGCTTAGTGGCTTGACTCTGAAGGCTATGGGCAATAAGCTCGGCGCCGGTATTTCCAACGCCGACCGTGACTTTATGCAGGCTGCTCAGGTCAACTTTGACAAGGGCAATGTAGAGACAGCCACTGCTCAGCTGAACCAAGTTCTGACACGTCTTAACCGTGAGCGTGAGAAGAATATGCGCCTCAGCGGCCAGGACCCAGCGCAGGGGGCCCCTGATATGACCAACGCGCCTAAATCTCAGTATGACTACCCTAGTTCTAAGAACCTCCAGCAGAAGTACGGCAAGCAGCCTCTTCCGCCTCTTGATGATATCATTAAGGAGTACGGGGAATGAGCTTCGATCGCGCCAAGGCAGCTGATCTTTATGAGTCGTCTATCGCGGCTGGATATCACCCGGATGCTGCCAAGGCGCGAGTCGGCTATTACGTTAAAACTGGCGAGATCCAGCCTGATCCTACCGAAAAGGTATGGGGTCGCCAGATCAACCAAGAGTCGGGCGGCAAGCAATCAGCAGTGTCCTCTAAGGGCGCCACTGGCATCGCTCAGGTAATGCCAGCAACGGGCCCAGAAGCCGCTGATCTAGCAGGTTTAAAGTGGGATCCAGTTGCATTCAAGAACGATGCGGCGTACAATGAAGCAATTGGTCGCGCCTATATGCGCAAACAGATGGACGACTTCGGCGGGAACACTAACGCGGCGCTCGCAGCTTATAACGCTGGCCCCGGTAGAGTACGACAAGTTCTGGCGGGTAACGCCACTCTCCCTGATGAAACACGCAATTACATCAAAAGTATAGCTGATCACGGCTATACTGAACAGGCGCCATCGGAGCCCGCAAAGATGACCAAGAATGACCAGATCAAGGCCATCTATCAAAAAGTCCAAGAGGCTGGCGGCTCGCAGGAAGACCTACGCGCAGCACTAGATAATGCCTTTGGCAAGCGCCCAGCGCCAGTACAGGCGCCGCAGCAGGCCCAGCAAGCGCCTATGCCCCAGCAAACTGACCCTCAGCAGCAAGCGCCTATGCCTCCTCAGCAGGGGGCCCAGCCGCAGGATCCAACCTGGACGCAGAAACTCCAGAATGATATTGAGCAAGTGCATAATACTCAGCCCGACGCCGCTGGCATGGGCCGCAGCCTGCTCGGCACTGTACAGGGAATTCGCAAGTTATACAATCAGGCTACTGGTGATAAGGGCACAGTTGATCAAATCAACGCCGAGAACCAGCACGCTAATGATTATTGGAATAAGACCGACGCGCCCGGTAGCGGCGTGAGCGAATCTGATATCGGGCGTTTCTTGGCGGATTCTGCTATATTTGGTGCGGCTCCAGGTGGTGGCGCTACGCTGGGGGGTAAGGTGCTAGCGGGTGCAGGCACGGGCGCTGTGCAAGGGCTTGTGCAGCCCACCACGGCAACCGAGAGCCAAGGGGCTAATGCCGCCATAGGTGGGGCGGTTGGCGCCGCCCTGCCGCTCGCTGGGGCGGCTGTGCAAAAGGTCATAGGGAAGCTTGACCCGGCGCGTGAATCCATTGTGAATAAGCTGCGCACTCAGGGCATAGATGTCCCTCAGGGCGCTAAGTACGACGGCGTTCTCCCAAACATTCTACAGCGCGGCGCTGGTGACACACTGCCAGAGGTTGGAGCTGGGGTCAGCAGCAACTTGGCTGCCAATATCGGCGCGCCCGGTAAGACACTGTCCAACGATGTAATTGAGAACCAACTCTCTAACATCGGTGGAAAGATTGGGGATTTGACCAAAGGCCTCACAGCGGCCCCTAGCAAGGATTTCCGTAATAAGATCCTAGATGCTGGGCAAGAGTACTTGAGCAAGGGCCTGGATACTAGCCCCAACGATCCTGTGATGAAGGCGGCTGATGATCTACTGCGCCGCTCTCAGGCTCCTATGACCGGTGAAGAGGCACAAGCGCTACGCTCTCAGCTCAGCGGGCTTGCCACCAAAGGCACACCCCAGGAGAAGACGGCTTATCGCACCATGCGCGACGCCATAGACGCTCACATCGGCGCAGAGATCCCAGCTGATCAGCAGGGGGCCCGTGCTGGGCTGAATGCTCAGTATCGTCTTGCCAAGGTTCTGCGCGGCGGCAAAGGTGTTGGATCCGAGGGCATGGGTGTTAACGCGCTGAGCGCCAAGATCGAAACGGCTGCCAACAAAGGCGGCGTGGATGCCGCGACCCGCGAGCTCTTGCAGAATGCTGCGAGCGTAGCACCACGCGCTAAGGTGGGAGTGGATGAATCGGCTGCTAACTATGGGGCCCGAGCCATTGGTTCTCGCGGGATCATAGAGGCTATCCTGCGGTCTCTTCCAGAGGCGGGCAACTTGCTGACACGCCGGGGCATTCCTCAATCAGTAGTAAACTCGCCAGCGGTGGGCAAAGCGGCCACTGACTCAACCCGTAATGCCCTTCTTCCAATCCTCTTGCGTATGAATTCTGGAGAATAACATGCCTCGTGATATTTTCGGCAACTATACATTGCCAGCGCTTAACCCCGTGGTAACAGGCACCACTATTTCCAGCGCGTGGGCTAATAACACGCTAAATGACATCGCTACGGCGCTAACTGCCAGCCTGTCCATTGATGGCTCTGTTACTACCGCCAAGCTGGCGGATAACTCGGTTACGACCAACAAACTAGCCGCCAATGCCGTGACCACCACGGATATCTTGGACGCTAATGTCACGCTTCCTAAGATTGATCAGAACTTGATGCAGGGGATTTCGAACCCCAACTATCTGGTAAACGGCGCCATGCAATGGTACCAAGGTGGCATCACGTTCACCTCTGGCACGGGGGCCCGATACGTCGCTGACCAAGTGTGCGAGAAGAGTGTTGGGACTACTTATACCTGCAACCGTATCGCGTTCACTCCGGGCACTTCGCCGCCAGTGCAGGATGCTCAGGCGTATATTGAGACAGTAGTCACTTCTGTTAACTCGGCGGCTAACTACTGCAACCTGAATTTCCCCATTGAGAGTGTCAGAACTCTTGCTGGGCAAAGTGTGACGTTCTCATTCTGGGCCAACGTGAGTGTGAACAACGCCATAGCGGTCAGTGTATTGCAGAACTTCGGCACCACTGGTTCACCATCAACAGCAGTTGAGACATACATTCAGCAGATATCTTTGGTGGCCGCTTCAGGTTGGGCACGATATTCTTGCACGTTCACCATGCCTTCTGTCTCCGGTAAGACTCTTGGCACTGACTCATCGTCTGACTTCACCTGCATACGGATTTGGATGGACTCCAACACTGGCACGTCCTCGCTTACTGGGGCCCTTGGCCAGCACTCTGGAACCTATCGTTTCTGGGGGGTTAAACTGGAGGCGGGGTCCGTAATGACTGCGTTCACAATACCTGATGTATACTTGGAGCAGCTACGGTGCTATCGCTTCCTTGTCAACCGTGAGAGTTCCTCTGGCTTCCAGCCTCTGATCTTCTCTGGTAACGTCACAAGCGGTCAGCTGTACTATTGTCATAGCATTTTTCCGGCTCAAATGAGGACAACGCCTAGCATGGTATACGTTCAGTTCGGGACTGCGAACTTAGCTACTGGCACGGGGACATCTAGCCCTTGGGGCACAGAACTATCTCTGACGGCTACTGGCACCGGGGCGGCCATTTGGTCTGGGGCCTTCGCGGCCGACGCGAGGTATGTAGTCTGACAAAGAAAAGGCCCCTAATTAGGGGCCTAGTTCTTAGATCTTATTGGCGCCGGGGGAATACAGATCCATCACTTTCGACTCAATAAGAAGCAAGTAAGCACGCAAATCAGCAATATCATCAAGAATACCGTCTTCAGCACTATCATGGCACGCCTCGAAGATGTCGTAACCTTTGGCCTTACATTGGTTCTCAATGCGGTCCCATTTGCGGGCCGCCATCATGAAGGCTCCCACCCCACCCCGGTTGCTCCAGCTGGAGCCGTATGTCTTGCCCTTCTCTTGGAGCGTAGCTACATCGCTCTGAGCAATTAGGCTGATCTGTTCGTAGTTCTCAGTAGGCATTTTGGTTGAACTCCACTTCGGCTTCGTTAATGAGGTCATTCATGGTTGGGCCCAGATCGGGCATTTTGCGCAGATAGGCCAAATAATTCTCTCCAACCCACTGCACCGTTTTGTTGCCCATTCGCATCTCTTCGGTGCATTTCAGTAGCCCGTCAAGGTTATCGGCGAATTTGAGCAATTTGTACTCCCACTCGCTTAGTTCTGGGAACCAGCCGACATGGGCTTCGCGCATGGCCTTGTCTTCAAGCTCGTTGAGCGTGGCTCTCAGCTCTGGGGCCAGCTTCTTAACCGGGCTTGGGATGTCGCCGGTCATGTACTCGCCCATGTCGTGCGTAATGCAGGCCATCATCAACTTGTTGGTCATTTGCCGGTCTGTAAGTATCATCAGAATATTCAGCATATTGAACGTATGCTGGCCCACCTTCTCTTCTTTCAGCAACTCGCTGGTGTGGTAGCGCTTGACGTTACCGGCGATGCGGGCCACTTTAATATGTTTGAGCATAATCACTTCCTACGTTTATACCATTCAATGGTTGCCTTGCGCCAGTCCCAAGCATCAATGCACGATGCCTCGTAGAGCGCAGTGGCCTTGTCCCCTGCTTTGTACGCCCTCCATGAACTCAGCATGGGGGCCACGGTGTTATACATGAACAGGTCGTCAAAGTCATCTTCCTGCCCATCTACGAGAGCGTTGCACTCCTTGCGGAACAGTTGGGCCCCACCCTCGCAAATTGTACTATACGCCTCATAAGGGGCATAGGACAAGTGGGGGTTAGCCTGTATGCCCTTGGCGAGTTTCCAATGCCGCTCATAGAGGTGGGCGTTGTTGGACATATGGTTCCACTGACCAAGGTGCATGTCGCACGCCGAGGCTAGCCATTCGTGCAGAATGGTGAGGTGTACGAAGTTGGCGCCGCAGAGGCCCCACACCATGTCGTTGGAGCGGTTCACCGTGGTCATGTGCAGCACTGGCGTCTTGGCCTGCATGATGCAGCGCAGCATGATCTGAGTATTACAGGGAATGTCCTTGCTGGCCGAGTTCAGGTCTTGTGTTGCGTCCCACATGCTAATTACTACGCGCCGGTCATCCGGGTTGGCGCGTAGCATTGCGACCGCGATATCTAGTTGATCGTATCCGAAGTGGTTGGCCCAGCGGAATCCATACGCCGCGTTAAACGACGTACCGTCATCGCTGTACGAGGCAATATTGGAGTTGAATTGCTGAACGAACGCTGTATCATTGCGCCCAGCAAGCATCCAAAGAGACTCCATAAGATGGAAGACCGGGTTGGCATCACGTTTTTCATCGAATAGCACTCTACGTTTGGGCCAATTGCAGCGCATGAGTAGGGGGCCCGGTAGCGCCTTAACCGCTCCGTTGCGGCTGGAGGATACACTGCCCATGCGGTCAACCATGCGCACGATTTTGTCGTACGCATCATTCACACCGTTAACTTCAACTGTAAACATAAGACCATCTCCCATCTCGTTAGAGTCTTTAACCTTTTTGTCATACCACTCGCGGATTGAAGACACGGCGGCGTCCCCCCATCTTGTTCAGATACCGCCAGTATTTACTGAACTCGCATAGAGTGTTTTGAAGATCCTGCGCATGGAGCTTCATGGCGCGTATGTCTTCCGGCAATGCTTGCTGCAGAAACCCCATAAAGAGATCGTAGTTGCCGTCGGTGATCTGCTGGTCGAAGATGTATTCAAGTCCTTTCTTGCTGCCTGGCCCTGGACAAGACCAAGTCTTCCAATCATATGCTTCCGCCAGATATCGATCATTCTTGAGATCCGCCACAATCTGACCAGCCATGAAGGAGCCGAGACCATCCACGGAGCGCAACGCCTTGAATGCAGCAGCGAGGGAGTTTGTCGGTACAAATAATCCAGAGACCTCATTAGCGACGTCGAAAACATAGTCCACCTTGTCCATTGACTTGCCGCAAGTGCTAACCACATACGCGACATGGAATACCAGTTCGCCCCGTGCGCGCTGGGCCTTTACCGCTTCAACATGCCCCGCCAGCGCGTTGGAGAGCGTGCTGGCGCGGTTAAACAGCCGTGCCAATGCATAGGCATAGGGCAGCGCGTTAAAGGGCGTATTGGCGTCTACAACAACTTTACGCAACTCCTTGGTGACGCGGTCGTCCTCGCGGCGGTTATTACAGAAGTGATGCGCCTGTAGAATTGGATCCTTGGTCCAAGGAGCTGGGCCCCCAGCACGACGGAGGTCAAATATAGCTTGTCGCTCGCGTATGTAATTGAAGTAGATGGCGGCCGATTCATTGCTCATGTCCTATCCCCGAAGAAATTGTTTAGTGCCACTAAGCTGTTAGTGTACACCGCTGGGTCCATGATGCCTACACTAGATGCACCACGCCCAGTACCCAGATCGATGAATTGCTGGGCGATGGCCTTGCGCTCGAAAAGAGGTAGCAGATCAACAGCCTTCTCCATAATTCGCAGGTACTGCTCATATGGTAGATTGGCGTACTCCGTTGCCAAGTGGCCGAACTCTCCGCTCGTGGCGTCCCAAGGTATAACCAGACAGTTAATATTATCTTTGAATAATTCGTCATCGCCTGTACCTATCGCCAGATCACGGACGACCGGCATGGCCCCCATCTTGATGGCGTCAATGGATACTCGGTTGAAGTGGCCCCCGATCCCGGCGTACTTCTTGGACCAACTGGCGTCAATGAGTGTCGTCACGCTGCTCAGCAGGGTGTCTCGTTGGCCGTTATTAACTACATCAAGGTACTCCATGCCAGCACTTAGCGCTGAGTCCCACGCACCGGGCCACTTGCATTTGTCCTTGCTGGTCAAATAATAGTAGTCAATGCCCTTGCCAGCTAGGAGCTTGGTCATACCTACTCCCATATGCGGCACGGCCTGTGCGAGCTCGGGTACACGCTTCCAGGCTTTAAACGTTTGCAAGCTGAGGAAGCCCTTACGACGCCGGAAGAATGCCTCTCGGCTTAGATCCGGCCCAGCACCGATTTCCTGGGGGTTAACGATAAGAGCTGACTTGACGTCAATGCTCTTCGCAGAATTAAACGCGCAAGTATGAACACACGCGAGTCCTGACAGACGGGCGCGGATAAGAGATAGCCACGGGTAAGAATCGAGGAAGTTACCGTCATGAATGACCGCGACCTGAGGAACAGATGTCCTGTACAATTCAATCCAATCCGTATTGCCGCGATTCTCGGCTCGTTTAGTCGGAACTGCCACTTGCCAGATGATAAGGTCGTAGCCACTTGCGTACTCCTTCCAACGCGCCAAGTTCTCAGCGCCTTTGTACGGGATGATGTCACGCGCTATCCAGCTGTAGCCCTTGCGCTGATCAAACGACAGACCAGCGTGCTCCCATCCGTCATGGCCCCCAGCTACCGTCCTGGGGGCCGTATCACGCCACATGAGAAGCTTAACGGTGACATCATGGCCGAGCTCTTTGAGCCCAGCGCATAGCTGCTCGTTATGATTAGTTATTCCCCCGAAATCATCTATCGGGAAAAAGGTTATTAAAATCTTCATTCTTCACCTCGCGCTATGCGCCTAGCCTTGATTTCCCAGCGACGCGCCGCTTCCATACGCTTCTCAGCGTCCTTATGATCGCCATCTCGGCGGGCCATCCCAGCCATCTCCCACTCTTGGTTGGCCTTCCGCCAGCAATCATCTTCACTGTATTGTTTAGTCATGTCTTTTCAGTCCTCGAAGGGTCGAAAACCCGACCTAAGCCGGGTTTTCGCAGTGCAGGTGGAGGGCTTACTCAGCAGCGGGCTCGCCAACTTCGATACGAACAGACTCATCTTCGTTCACGTACCAAACAGCAAACGTGTGAACTACGGACTTGCCACCGCCAGCGGCGTAGTAGTCGCCGACAGTGATACCCTCGGCCGGGATGAGGTCGAAGTTCTGTTTGCGCTTGCTGCCTTCACGGTAGCCGGTGCCCTTGCCCTCAACCTTGAACAACTTCGCGTCGAGGGGGAAGACATTGGATTGACGCACGATTGGGTTGCCATCAGCGTCCAGGCGCGGGGCCTTGGCGGCTTTCGGCTCTTTGTAGCGAGTGAGATACGGGCCCATAACCGGCTCGCCAGTGTCAAACAGCGCAGGAGTGCCGTCTTCAGCAGCCTGCGGGTACAGCTTGGCTTCTTTCGGAGCCTTGGTCGGCTTGCCTTCGCCCATCACTGGATTGCCAGCTTCGTCCAGGATCGGGGTGCCATCGGCGTTCACTTGAGCGTACAATTTGGGGGCCCGAGGCGGCTTGACGACCGCGTTGCCTTCAGCATCCAGTTTCGGAGTGCGGGGTTTCTTGGCCTTGGGGGCAGCGTTGGCTTCAGTGGCGACAGCAGCAGCGGCCAGGAGTTCTTCTACGGTAGGTTCAACGGCACCATCAGTCATTTTGAATCTCCAACGTGTTTTAGAATAAGGAGTAGCTCTGTATTTATTGGCTACGGTGCAACTATAGCACCGTGGACCATCCTATGCAAGCAAATATTTACGCAAATATGCTAAAAATTGCGCCTCGCTGCTACGCTTGCTCTCAACAGCTTCCAGCATTGCATGCTCTGTCGGGCAGTCAACGAGTATGCGGTAGACCATGACAGATTCAGCCTTCGTACCATCACGGGCAATCCTCTTATTAGCTTGGTAATAGTTTTCCCATGACCAATCCATGCCGAACCAGCAAATGTTTCGGCAGTTGTCCTGCAGACCGTCGACTCCATGAGCCACTGATTGGGGATGTCCTGCCAGAAGGGGCATACCGCCAGCGCCGAAGGACTGACACCACGCCGAGCCTTGGTCCTTACTGACACCCGAGCCGATCCACGGGATACTATGCCCCAAGCGCTCAGCAATACGGGCGACGTCGTGCTTAAAGGCGTATAGCAAGAAGAGAGGATCACCGTTTAATTCCTCCAGTAAGTTCTCCAATACGTCCAGTTTCAGGTCATGGGCCTTCACATACGGGCGTACTTCATGCCCGAAGTGGTCAATAGACACTGGTACGTCCTTGGCAAACATATCAGGCTCATAATAGATGGCCCCCTGCGCAATTTGCCGCAGCTTGCCAAGCAATGCCGCCGAGGTTGGGGCCAATATTGTCTCGCCCTCGATCATAACCATGAACTGAGCGGCTAGCTCATCGTAAATAGCCTGAGCCTCTGGGGGCATCTTAACCCAGAGATCAACTATCTGCATAGGGATAGACTCATCGTCCTCCAGTTGCAGAGTGGTTGGTGCGATGATCTCGGCTATCTTCTCCAAGGCTCCAGGCAACGGGTAGATCTTGTCGTCGAATCCCTTATACATGAACTCGTTGCGGAAGTGCGTGATGTAGGCCCCCAAATCCTCACCCAAGTCCGTCAGGAAGCACTGCGCAAAGATGTCCTCCAACTTGTTCGGCTTAGGGGTGCCGGTCATAATCACACTACGGTGAATAAATGGTAGATACCGCTTGATGGTGTTGAAGCGCGCCGACTGGGGGTTCTTGAACTTGGTGGATTCGTCAATAGCCACCATCACTCGCTTGTCTTTCAGCCAGCGTAGTGCTTCGTCGTTCATGACGTAGCAACCACGCACCTTGCTCAGCTTCCACTCGCTTGACAGTAGGCCCTCAACGTTCATCAAGTAGACATCAGCCGCCGTGTCCATCGCCTCCAAGCGCGCCGTCTTCCCGCCATGTATAGTCACGTATGAAAGATGTTCGAAATCTTCCCATCGTTCCAGTTGGGAGGGCCAGGATGTTGCGATCACTCGTAACGGTGCGATGACAAGAAGTACATCTATGAGCCCCATCTTCTTCAACACGGAAAATGCCTTCAAGACAGTCGCAGTCTTTCCTTTCCCGGGCGGCAGAAATAGTCGAGATCCTTTGTTCTGCACTATTAGCTTCATACCACGGATCTGTTCTGGCCGTGGCAAGAATTTTTGCCTTGATCGACTCCAAAGATTTGGTGCGGTCATTGTGTACCTCAACTCGGAAGCCTAGCTTCTTAATGACTTTGTGAATATAGGGCTGAAGCGGCTCTGGGGCCCCAGTCAGCGTTTTATACTCTATGAATAGGCAGTTACCTCCCTCCCATAGCAGCAGACGGTCGGGCCAGCCCCTAAAGCCTAGCACGTTTAATTTAAGAAACTCGTGCCAAATGCCATTCTCTCGGCACCATTTCTTGAGGTCTTCCTTGACCCCAACTTCGATCTTAGACTCAGCGCGTTCCATACATCTTACTCCCAGTCTTGCAGCACTGCTTGCAATACTTCCCGCTGGCAGACCAAGTCATGGTCATGCCAGTGTGGGCCCACTTTCCGCACAACGATTCGCTATCTACAAAGTAGTGAGCCTTCTTGTTCGGGGCCCACCATCCGGGGTATTGTTTATCTAGCAGCACGGCAAGTTCCTCCTTTCCTCCAGCTTAGATGGCAGTAATAGCAGCCAGATCCAGGCTTAGGTGGGTAGACCATAGAGTTGCGTAAGAAGTCAATCTCTTCCGTCAGCTTAATTCTTTCGACCACAATTTTTGGAGCAAGGTAATCCCGTGTCTCAACGTGGGTAGGGATGTCTAGGTATACGAAGTGCGTGCGGTAGACTAGATATCTACCCGGCTCCATCGCGCAGTATGAAAGACCCTGGAACTCATGGTCAGGGTATATCTTGCCAGACTTCCAGTCGAAGATGTCGAGCACTTTAGGGTTCCCGTCCAGCTTAAGATCATATTTCCCCCGGTAGTTGGCGTTTGGATCGTTGAACGTGGTTTGGGACCAATCGCTTAGTACTGCCACTTCGCCCTCAGCGGTGTGGGGCTTAATGCTCAGCCCTTCCATAAAGCGCTGCCAAGGACGTAGAGTCTTGTTCGCCGCTGGGTATGGCTGGGCCCCAGTGAAGAACAGTTCAAGCTCCAAGTGCAACTCAGTGCCTCGGTCGCTAGCTGCCCGCGCTGGGGGGTAGTTCCCAGCGACGTAGCGGTCAGCCCACTTGAACGGGCACTCCTTGAACAGCTTTAAGCCCGATGGTGATAGTGCTTTGTTGTAGATGCTCATTTCGCCTCCGACCAGTTGGCCCCAGTGGCGATTTCCATGAGCATAGGAACGTCGCATGGAAGGGCATTGGCTGACTCGTTGATGATCTTGTACACTTCTTCGCGCTGAGAGGGCAAGTGCGACACGCTGTATTCATCATGCACCGTGCCGAGTAACCGAGCGCCTGGACAGCGGAGACGTAGCTGCGCATGGGCGTACACAAGAGCCTCTTTGGTCTCATCGGCTGCGCTACCTTGGATCAGAGTGTTCAGCGCCTTGTAATCCCAGCGTCGGGCCCCAGTAGGTGGCTCGCAGAAGTAGAAGCGGCCCCCAAGTGTTACGATGGGTAGCCCTGACTTGAAGCGCTTCTTGCACTGATTATCCAGCGCTACGATGTCGGGGATGGAAGCCTTGATACAGTTACGCAAGATAGTAGCCTCTTGCTCGCTGATGTCCAGCTTGTCAGCCAGCATGGCGATGCCCATCGCGTATAAAAGGCCCAAGTAGATACCCTTGGCCTTCTTCCGTTCCGAGTGCGGCATGCCAGCCACGTCACACAAGAAGATGTATGGGTCCAAGTCAGGATTGGAGTTAAACGCCGCCATGAACTTGCCATCTTCAAAATGCGCGGCGAGGCGTGGCTCTTGGTTCTTAAAGTCACCGGTCGTCCACTCATGCCCCTCTTCTGGCAGTAGGTACGAGCGCATCACTGGGAATGGTTCACCGAAGTAGTCAAGGAAGTCAACTACCGTTGGTACGTTTTGGAAGTTGGGCCCAGTGCTGGACAGGCGCCCAGTGCGTGTACCGTAGCCCTCGGGGTTGCGCACTTGGTTATAGGCCGCGTGTATGCGCCCGCCGTTGGCCTTGGCGTATTGCAGCCACGGCCACATAAAAGTGCCGGCAAACGTGGCGTAGGTGGCTCTAGAGCGAATCATAAGCTGGAGGTCTGGGTCGCCAGCCAGTACAGTCTCCAGGCTCAGCTTGGACATGGAGTCCTTACCAGACTTGGCTGTCTTCAGGAATCCCGTGAACCCGTTTGCAACCAACGCCGCACCAAGCTCGGCGTCACTACTGACGTTAAGTGTGGGAGCAGAGAGCCGGTTCCTAATGAGGGAATCCAGTTCACCCAGTTTGCGCATGGCAACAAGGTAGTCCGTCGCGAGTCTACGAACGTCGCACCGCACTCCAAGGTTCCGTATTTCGGAAAGTATGGGGCCAAGTTTGACTTCCCGTTGATAGGGTTCGACCATATCCGCAATGAGGGGCTCAACGTGGTTCCATAGAGCCAGCGTCCTTGTACAGTCGCCGACAGCATATGGGCCCACAAATCTAACCGGAGCCTTGGAGATGTAGGCACCGGCCTCTTTACGAGTGCAGCCGACATTTGCAACGAGCCAATCGTACATATCTTGTTGTTCATCTGGCGGGATCCCTAGCCAATCCTCAGCCAGATCCTTCAACGAAAGGGAGCGTGCGTGTGGGTTATGGAGATAACTGGCGAACAGAGTGTCGTCTGTGAGCAGAGGATCCCGCTCAGGAAGGTTGAAATGGTGAGCAGCGAGAGGAATATCAAAAGTGCAGCCGTTTTGTGTGAGTATCCGGCGGTGCCAGATGGATGCGAGGTATTCACGGAAATCCTCCTTGGTGCAGTTATTGCCCTCAGGATGGCCCCAAGAGAAGTAATGCCCCTCGGGGTATTTATCTGGGTCGATGATAGCGCAACCTACCGGGATCGGTAACAGTGGCGCCCCGTTCTCAATCTTCTCCGACTCAAAGTCGAGCACAATTCCATCGTACATTTTATCACCTGAATGAAGTGGGGGCCACTACGGCCCCCTGGAGCTTAGAACTTGGACTTCTTCCCAGCGGCCTTAACCCGAGCTTCCGCCTCCTCTGGACTAACTTCTGGATTAGGATCGTATACCTTCTCCATCAAGTCCTTGCAGAGCGCCCCCTTATCCATGAGCGCCTTGATGTAAGAGACATCAACCGGGCGCACTGGCTCAAACGTGATGTGGAACTGGTGCTTCATGTCAGGTACGGCCCCCACCGTAGTGACCATGCCAAGCGGCGGGCGCCCATACTTCAACGCGATCAGGTTGACATAGTTGCCCCAGAACTTGATGGAAGTGACTGGAAGACTTTGGATGGCGACTTCAGCCTTGTCGATTTCGTCAGCCTGTACATCGGCTGGGATACCGGCCAATTTACGACCATTCTTGCACGCCTTGCCTTTGCCACCTTCTGGATCAGACTTCCATTGGTTGGCCCAGCACTTGTCGCAGGTCTCGCACTGAGGCTTGGAGCTAGCCGGGTGTGGGGCCATGTTCTCACCGTCAGGGGAGTAGGCAAAGCAGACAGGGTTGGTGGGGTTGTCTGGGTCCCACTTCTCCTCGTAATACAGGTTGGAGTAGGTGCTGGCAATGACGATCATATCGATCTTATTGCCTTTGATAGCCTCGCCGTTCATGGTGAGGATACCGGCCTTGCAACCCAGTGTTGAGGAGCTTGGACGCTCGGTGGCAGCGGCTGTTTTCGCCATGCCTTGGAGCAACTTCTCGTAGTCTACAATCTCTGTGCTATCACTCATTTCTCAGTACTCAGTAATTAGATAACGATTTGGTTCTCGGCCTTAGCCTGGAACGCCTGCGCCAGCATGATGAACACTTCCTCGGCGCTTAGATCTTGGCCGCTGATCATAGCTAAGTTGAGCATATCAACGCCAGTGCGGCCAATGGGGCCCATGAAGGTAGAGCCGTTGATGGCTACACCACCATCGCGGTTCAGCGCGCTCTGCACCAAGAAGCCGAAGGGGATCTTGTTAGCGACCAAGAACTCACCCACTGGCACGAACAGCGCTTGCAACTCCAGGAGCTTTTCTTGCGGGAACTCGTAGGGCTCGTATTGAGCAGCAGCCCAGCCTTCCAGTGTCAGGTTTTCTGTTTGTTCAGTCACGGTTATATCCTCGTTGCTGTTAGTTGGTACGCTGTTATTATAGCGCAGTGCATACAATGGTGCAACTGCTAAGCGTGTCGGTGGTAAAACGCCAGCACGGTCTCTAGATTGGGCCCACTTGCGCTGAAGCGGGGGCCCACAACGAACCAGAGGCCGAGTTTTTGGAACGTGGTCACTGCCCATTACTCCCAGTCGCCATCATGGCGTCGTTTTCTTTAATGAAGACGCCGTCAACCATCTTACCTTTACGTTCCTTGATGATATTCCATACATCTTCAAGAATGTTTGCTGGGGTACTGCCACGCTGGGCGCACATGATGATGGCGATGACCATGATGTCACCGAGCGCATCATCAATAACCTCACTCTTTCCTCGCGCCAAACCGGCCGCCAGTTCCCCGACCTCTTCAACGAGTTTAACAAACTGCTTGTCGACCGTAGATCCAATGATAAGGTTCCGATCATTGGCCCACCCCAGGACTTTAGCTGTCAGTTCATCCATACGCATAATTATGATTTCCGATCAAAGAGTTCGAATACATCGGTGTGGCCGATGCCCGGTACAGCGACGCCATTCATCTCGCGCTCTTCAACAGCTGAGTTGGACAGGCGGAATTGCAGAAGATCAAGTTCACCGGTCTTCTTAATGTAGTCCATGAAGGCGGTCTTGTCTTCAACGATGGGCACTTCCTTCTTGGACAGGCCAGTAATGCGGCCCCCGATCAGCATGCCCTCAAACTTTTGCTGCTTGAATACTTCCAAGAGCCAGGAGCTTAGAGCGACCTCCTTCTTCTTCAGCTCTTCCATGATGCGGTTAGCTTCCAAGCGCTTAGTGCGCTGCTCCCTCCACATAGAGATGATTTCTTCTGTCTGAGCACGAGTCGCTTCCAGCACTGGAACTTTGATGATATCAGTCATAGCGGTGAAACTCCGAGATGATGCGGTTATGGGCCAAGCGCACGGCCTCATGGTCAAAGAACACTGAACCCTCTGGGGCCCCAGTTAGGAACAGGCCATCCATCTTGACGTTAGGGTTCTTCATGGTACAGAATACCATCTTTCCACCATCGCTCAGCAAGAAGGTGCGGTCATGCTGGCACCAAGCGCCACGCGGGTCAATCTTGGCGAGTATGGGCCCAATTTGGGACATATCGCCAGTGGATAGCACGACGTACGCCTTACTCCCCGCGCTGGCCGCGTGCTTTGCAGCAGCAAGCAGCATTTTAGACGTACGGCCCGACCGTCTATTGTCATATTTAAGGTCTGTCATCGCTCCTCCGACATCTTAGCGAGTAGTCTTTCGGCGTTTCTCTTAGCCTCTTCACATCTACTTATCTGACATAGAAGAATTCCTTTTTGACTATTCTTTCTGCAGATAAATGACTTCAAGGCCTCTTCTCTACTGGGGTGGGCGTACTTCTTAACATGATTATGTAAGACAAGTCGTGCGACTCCGCCAAAGAATGAGATCCTCACCCCCTTAGGAGTCACCTTAACTACGTCATACTTATGAGAGTGCAGGGCCATAAATCCCGGCCCCACCGGCTCATCAAATTCGTCTACACCAGATGATGTCAATACTGCTTCATATCTATACCATACATCACCCACTTTATGATTCATTATTCCACCCTCTTAACGAATACGCGAGTACCATTTAGAGCGCTACGTTCCCAGAGCAGGGCCTGCAGACTGCGGCCCATAACTGTGACGTCGTGCTTGTTTGGGGCCTCACCGTAGATGTCGGCCCATAGTTGATCAGCGTATATGATGTAGTGCTCAGCACCACGGAAGTTGCGTTTGTACTCAGACAGATCAATCACTGCCAGTTTAGCTTCGAGTTCAGCAGTGTAGATCGGGTCTTCCATTGGGGAGATAGCCCGTTTCAGTCTCAGATTCTCCGACTGTAACTCTTCGTATGTAGGTTTCATGATACTAGCCCTTGGTTAATTACAGTGCAACTATAGCAGGCTTGTGGCCGGGGTGCAACTAGGGCGCGCAGTGGTTCCCTGCATTGTACCGATTGCAGTAGCGGCGCCCATCGTCGGCGTTAGGGGGCCCATACTCTGCCCCGCACGAGCACTGAACTTCATCTAACTCCTCAGCGAACTCTGCGTATACGGGCCTCTTAGGTTCTGGCTCGTGGTTCTGAGACTCTGCTAACTCCTGCGTCCAGTCAGCAAATGATTTCATCAATCATGCTCCTTGAAATCACGGGGATTGATACCTTGGTTCCACCCGACGCGCTTGGAGATTGCAACAGCGTCCTCAATGCTGAGGATCTTGCGGCAAGCCTCCATGCGCTTACGGTAGGCGGCCCCTACTTCACCCTTGAACCAAGGGGAGCCGATCTGCTCAAAGCGCCACTTACGAAGCAGATCCTCATAGGATGATTTAGCAATCCAATCGAGCATCTCGGCGGTGTTCATTGCAAAGTGTCCTTGTCGGTTTTGGGGACCAGAGTCAGCGTGGGCTTCTCTGGGTCCAGGTTGAGCAACTTGTCGGCGTTCTTGGTGTACTGATCCCGGTCCACCTTGCCCTCAATGAGATTGAGGGAAATGAGCGCTGTCATGTCGGACTCTGGGTCGTAGCCGCAGACCACGATCTTGGCAGCAGTCGGGTCCATAGCGGCGTGCAGGGCCACTAGTGAGTCGATGGCGAGCATGGTGAGTTCGCGGATTTTGTCGTTACTAGTCATCACAGAGATCTCCTACCAAGTGGCTACGCATGACGACCGCAACGCCCAGATCCTGGCGCACCCAACTACCGGCGTCAAAGTTGCATTCGAAAACGGTGTGCGTCGCGCCCTGCTCTACGGCGTCTTCCCCGAACCATACATCTTTATGGATCGGCTCAGCCGCCATGCGCACCACCAGAGCGGCGGGCCCAACGGCGTAGATATCGGCGCTGATGATGATGCCCAGTTCTGTGAACCAGACTTTGGCTCCTGTCTTTATGCACTTGCTCATTTAAGAATCTCCTTCTGTATGAGTTCGCACAACTCGTTAAGAACCTCAGGGTTGAGGCGCGCACCGCTTGAGTTTGGCACGAATGCCCACTCGTCGTGGTATCTCTTTAGGAACCCAATCACCTGACCCGTTACGGTCCTTACTTCTAGGGAGTTGGCGTCATCCTTAAATGGTATGACCTTTAGGAAGCTCATAATACACGCTCAATGGTGATCTTCACCGAGTCGAATACGATGTTAGCCAAGTCCAGCTGAGCGGTTGGCCGCTGTAGGATAGGAAGCGCAGCAGCATCGTACGCATTGAAGATATCTTTGGCTTCAACTTCCTGCGAAATGATCTCGCGGTTACCTTCGTCCCACCACGTTACGATAAACTTGGTCATGCTTGATCCTCCTGACAGAGTTCTTTGCGCACGGTGCGGATTTCAGCCAGTGCATCACGGGCCCCACGCAGGCGGCTGGCAAACTCTTTACGCTCACCGCTGTCAATTTCCATAGTGCCGAGTTTCGTTGCAGCTTCCTTGATCAGCCAATCGAGGATTTGCATGGTGCGAGCAGATATCATTGCCATGTTACGCCTCCAACTTGTTGGCCCCTTCGCGGGCCTCTTCGTACTCAGAAACAAAGAAGTTACGCTTCGGCTGAGCTTTACGCTGGGCCTTGGCTTCGTTCCGCGCTTGGCGCTCGGTCAGCTTGTCTTGCCAGACAGCCGTGCCGTTTTGCAGGTCGTTGACCATAACTCTGAACGCTTTCATTGATCTTCCTCGGGGTAATCGTTGGGCTCGGCTGGGTCATCATCAACCGGGGCTTTAGGATCTTCCTCCTCGGCCCCATCCATGCCCTCTTCAAGCCAGCGGTCATGCGGTGTCATTTTACGTTCCTTTGGCGGCGCGCCAGTTGTGCCACGACGTGCTCAGTGCTGAGCGCTCGGCTCAACTCCAGCTTGCTGAAATCACGGACGTACTGCTTAGCGCTCGGCACGGCTATATTAGCCTTGGAGTGGCGCAGGAACAGGATCTCAACGCTCGGCACTTTGCGATTAACACGTGTCTTAGACATTTTGTAGCCCCTTGCTGGAGTGGTTTTGGTTGGTACGGTGCAACTATAGCCCAGCCTATATAGTAGTGCAACTGCTTTATTTAATCAAATTATAAAATAGTGGTTGCACTGCTTATATAGGCTGGGCTATAGTTGCACCACGTTAACCAAAACCAAGCAAAGGTGCCTCAAATGAAACAGTTTACCAAGCCTCTACCCACTAAGCTCTACCTCCATCTGTCACTGCAAAGCTGGGGTGAGGACTGGACTGTCTTTACCGACCCCTGCATGCGGGACTCAAAATCTAATAAAGAATACCCATTCATTGCTGAGGTAGAAGTCACTTGGCCTGTGACACTTGAAGACGTACAGGGCCAATACCATAATATCAAGTTGGGGGCCCTGTATAAAAGGGCGGGCGAGGCTCAGCACGCTCTGGACAAAATTAACGAGGAAATCCGTAACATGCTCGCCATCGGGCATGACGAGGAAGAACACTCTAAGGAGCAGGTCCTTGGTGATGAAGATATCTTCGACGACGACATCCCATTCTAGGAGCTAAGCACATGGAACTCAAAATTAAGCTCGAGGCTCTGCGGCAATTAGATGGAATGAGCGACTGCCGTAACGAATCAGTAGCTACACTCTTCAAGCTACGCTGCGAAATGGCGGCCATCATCAGAGCCGGGGCCCGAAGCAACGGCGTGTATCTGGACCCAGAGGCGGTGATTTATAACGTCGATGCTCTCATCGAAGAAGCGTTGAAATGATTTCCTGCTACTGGATTAATGGCCTCGTCCTGTGGGATTATACAGACAGAGGCCATACTGACCCATACTACCAGTTCATTGATGGCTGGTGCTGCCCCATTAAATTCGAGGATCTATAAAATGTGTGATACTCTGGTCGTAGAAGGGAAGCAAGTCAATCCCGGGCAGAGGTGGTATCTGCGGGGCGAGTGGTATGCGGTGTGCTACCTGGATCAAGCATACCTGTTTACCAACGGGGATCCTGAAGCTCGGTACTTATCTCTCGCACGGGATAGGGACTGGAGTAGATTCATCATCACGCATAAGGCGTTCATCCGTGAAGCCAAGTCTAAGCCAGATCCAGTGGTGCATTACATCACTATCGGGCAGATTATGGAGGCTGGGCCCTGCTCTAGCGGCCTTTGGGATCTGGTGGAGATGTTCGGTACTGACACGTCGCCGGAATTAAGCGACATAGCATTAGCTTATCGCATTACCACTCACCTGACGCACAACGGCGATATATCTCGTAAGTTCACTGTTCAAGAGTTATACGATAGATTCGTAGCCCGCCACAAGTATCGGCCCGTAGCAGCTCGGTTGTTGTTCATCGCCAAGGTGCTGAAGTTGGTGCCAGCTACCAGTGAAGGTCCGGGGCGTGCTACACTGCTAAGGCTGCTAGGCATCGAGGAGAAATAAAATGTGGTGGATTATCGGTGTGGTTGTGTTCGTCGTCCTAGACCTTGCCATTGTTGATATGATGAACAAGGTTGAAGAACGTGGTTATCAACGCGGGCTGCATGAGGGTCAAAACAATGGCTGATATTATCGCAATCGCACTGGGGTCCATCTTCCTACTGGCGCTGATAGAAGTGTTCTGGGAGGACCTATGAACAGCGGGGATGAATGGTTGGTGTGGGCCCTTGCCGTAATACTGAGCCTAAGCCTCTCCGTGACCGCTGTGTGCTTAGTGGCTACCGCTTTGCACTGGGCGCTTGGTTAGCGCATACTGGGCGCCCCGTTACGCAATAAAAAGCCCCACTAGAGCGAACTAGTGGGGCGAAGGCGTACAGCAACGAGCAACAAGCATACCCCCTGGAGCCATAAATGGCAACTAAATTTTTTACAGATGCCGGAAGTACCTATTTACAAGAGGCAGCTGAGTATTTAGAAGCTCGGTGCCTTACCATACAAGATTGTCCCATCATTCCATTCTGCACCAAGAACCACGGGCTCAGCCTCAAGGATGGTACTGACTATCCATTGCAGGGCTGGGCCTTTATGGTCAAGGGCGAGGACGGCCTACCAGACGATACCAAACGACATCTACGGGTCTGCAACTACCCCGAGCAGGCCCTTTATTTTGTGCGGGGTAAACTGGCCCAAGTGTACGCCGACCGCCCCAAGTTCTTGCAGATGTTCAAGGGCGAGTTCCTACACTTCACCAAGCCGAAAGATGTTATATGTCACGCTAACGTGGTGATGTTACATGAGAAGATTACGAGCGCGGAACTGGCGACGAAGTTTCTGGAAATACCGGGGCTGGCTATTAGCGGATGCGCCGGATGGTCAAAGAATGGGAAGATGGGTGAGCAACTCGAACACACCATCAAAAACATGGCACTTGGCGCAAAACTTCTTGTTTGTTTTGACGGTGATATCTCCTACAAGCCCGGAATTCAAGAAGCAGCTAAAGGACTTAAAGGCTGGATCAATCTCATTCGAGACGATATCAAAGTTGTGTTCCTAGAAGTACCAGAGAACGAGCGCGGTGTAGGCTGGGACGACTGGTGCATGGAGCAGCCCCAAGGGCAGATCGCTGCCAACTGGGCAATGGAGATACTACGACAGCAGACCGGCGTTGAGATAACTGACTTCGTACCTCCTGGCTTCCTAATAGCTGAGTACCAGTTAGAGACCAAGGAAGATAAGTTTCATAACATCAGCGCCGTCCATACCCTGGATAATTACATGCGATTGACCCGCTATCCAAAGTGGGCCCAACTAGCCATGGACATTAGTAACCAGATCTACGATATGAGCAATATTGACGCTGGGCCCAAGGACTTCGACTCGTTGGTTATGGACTTCCGTACTTGGCTAGAGACCAGCGCCTACCGTGGCAATGGAGAAAGCGTGCGCAACACCTTCGCCAAGGATGCCCTGAACTACCTACTCAGCACTCGCAAGACCAGCATACCGCTGGAGCTATTGGAGCGCCAAGAGCCAGTTACCGAGGACCAAGCATATGCTGCGGCAAATAGACTTATCACTGAGGGCATTAAAGTCACCGGTCCGCTCACTCAAGAGCAAACGGCTGAGACGATTATACGCATGTCACGGGATATCGTTGCACTTTGGTCGCTTGATCCTGATGTTGACGTCCAATGGGCCTGCGCACTTGTCGGCCCGTCTGGCTGTGGGAAGTCAAATTTTCCGCATTCCTTTATAGCCGCACTGGGCGACTGGGGCTACCGACCGAGAGTAGGGAAGCTCGCCAAAGATGGGGCCAAATCCGAACTCGGCGAGCTGTATAAGGCTTGCCGAGACAATCTATTAGGAGTCTTCGATGAATACAATCCCGCTGACGGCAATGCTAAACAGGTTGAGCAGAACATCTTTACCCTTAGCACGACACGATCTACGGATGTGCGAGAGCTCTATAAGGAATATGCGAGTGAATGCACACGACATTCCTCAATATTCCTCACTACTGTCGACACTAACAGAGGCTATATCAGATCTTCAAAAGGCGACGGAGAGCGTAGATTCATTACGCTTGAAGTTGTTGGAGTTCATCACTACTATGGAAGACTCACCTCCAACCGTGATGTCATCAAAGAATGCGGCGCTACCCTCCTGCGATACGGGTATCAACTCTTCAGAGCAGGGGACACTCGCTCAGCTACTGAGCACTCAGAGTCCACCGCCGAGCAATACATAAGCGAGTCTAATGTGGTGGGCCGCATGGGACAATTCTGGGCCAAGGCTGACATCTGGCAGATGCTTAAGAAGACGGGGGAGGAAGCATTCCGCGCCAAGACCGGTGACTGGCGCATGCAAATGTCGCTGCTCGTAGAGACCTTCATGCCTAGTGATGGAAGATTGTTGCCAAGACAGGAAAAGGCCGATCTCATTGCTATGATCAAGGAGTGCGGGGCCAAGGACATCGGCCAAGCCCGAGTTAGGATACAGGGCGTTGACGCTCTCAAGAAGGGTGTTGTGTCCATTGAGGACTGGGTCGCGTTCTGTGAAGCGATGGTGGCACGCTTCTAGTGATAAAATAATATTTGCACGGTGCAACTATAGGGGCTATAGTTGCACTGTACCCACCAACAACGCAGGCCCCGTCATGATCTACATCCTCATCTACGTCGTTCTTAGCGCTATCACCACTGTCTATTGGTGCGTGTCGATCTCTGCCTCTAAGCGCGGAGAAGATAATGTATAGCATTCAGCGCATAGATTGCATCATGACAGGCTACCACTACCTCTTGATACGGGGCCCCAAGGCCGCCGGAGCGCGTAGTGTGGTGTGGCGCGGCACCAATGCCCACCAAGCCTTCCTACAACTGTACAAAACGATGGCGGCGAACACATAATGGCTAACGTACCGATGCAACTCAACGACATCCCACTGGTCTATGCTGGGCCCTCTAAATCAGGACGCCCGCGCTACGTCAGGGCATACGAGGTGATGGTAGATCAGTTTCCGTATCCCAAACCGTTCATGCGTGCAGCAGCGATTCATTGGATCAAAACTCAGCTTCTCTGCACTGAGCAACAGGCGCACTACGCCTATTATCAGCTCTACGACTTGGGGTACATTCAGCGCGCTTAGGTTCTCCCCCAAGCCCCACCCCCTGGAAACGAACCTTGGTGGGGAAAGTCTCCTAACTGCGATCGCGACCCCCGGACACATCTGCATGAGAATGGAGATGTGTCTTTTCTTTGGTCTCAGCACTCTGCACCAAGATAGAACTCGGCACGCTAATTGCTAAGCGCTAGGACACGACTGCCCTTTATTATGCGCGCAGACGCGTAGCAAGGACCGTGCCAACTCGGCGCAAATTAATTTGCAAATAGTTTAAAAAATGACTTGCACGGTGCAACCGCTGTGCTATTGTTTACTCAGGCCAAGGCAATACCGCCTAGCCGCTAATACAGGTACACCGCCATGAAAACTGCATCTTCACCACGCGCCCCTAAAGTTGCCGCATTTATCGGCCCAGTATTTGCCGATGGCAGCATTAACGGCCCGGTTGTTGTGGACCACGCACCAAGCAACGCCATTATTGCCGCCGCGCTGGCCGACCCGGACACCATGGATTTTGGCAGCGGCGAAACAACTGCCTATGTGCATGTAGTGCCAGCCTTTAAATTGGCCGGTAAGGCCGCCCAGGACCGCGCCACCATGCAAGCAGGGGCCAAAACAGGTATGGGTATGGCTTGGCGCAGTGTGGCCGCCCCAGCTACTAATACGCGCCTTGTAGCACTGGCCCAGTTGCAAGCACTTGGCGATACGTTTACCGAAGGCGAAGCGCTCGCCGCACTGGCGCAGATTAAAGCCAAACTCGGCAGCGGCACACCACGGTCTTATTGGAAGGCTTTCACCACTAGCGGCTACATTGCTCAAGCCTAACCACTACGCACGGGGCCTCCGGGCCCCAAGGATGTGTGAAATGTGCAAATTAATGGGCGCCGTCGCTATCTACACCATCGTGCTATGGGCTGCGTTCCTAGCACTACGCGGATACATGCAACGGCCAAGACATAAACACTAGACGCCCAGCGCGTCGCACCAAGCCCCTTTATTGGGGCTTTTTGTTGTGTTGGATTAAGCACTGGGCGCCCAGTACCGTGGTGTACCTTTTTTACTGTACCCGGCGCGTGGCGCCACGGTACAGTGGCGGGGCTTTTGCTATGGTCGTGTTGGGCCCAATAGGCTGGGCCCATGATGGTGTACCGGGGGCTGGGTACTGTGTACCGTGCAGGGCCGATGGGGGGTACAGCGCGTAGGTGCCGTGGCGCAAGGCTCGTGGTGTTGTGTACCTTTGTGTACCCTTGTTTGTAGTAAGTTATAATGTAAAAAATAGTACTGTATGTATAACCAGTAGTGTAGCACTACGCGCCAGCCATAATACTTTGCTGGGCTGTAGGGTACACCAATTAGGGTACACCCCGGCGCGGGGCCCAACGCGCCACGCGCCACGCCCACCGAACCTAGCACCCAGCCTCCACGCCCCTAGAGCCTAGCGCCACGCCACGCAATGCCAAGCACCTAGGCAACCCTAGCGCCTAGCGCCTAGCGCGCCCTATACGCATCTACAGCCAAGCACCCTCCTCGATAACCGGCCATGAACAGATGCATCACTAGAGTGCAAGGTCGCTCTTACTTGGTGCTCAGCGCTCAGCACTGGGGCGATACGTTATAATGTAACGACCGCTGAGAGGGTGGTCACGCGGCGCTCAGAATCAACCCCCCACCCCCTATGAACCAAAAGTGGGGGGCCAAGCACTCGGGTCTCAGGCGCCACGCACAAAATGTGAAGTTTCAAATCACTAGTGCCACCACGCGCTGAGAGCTTGGTGCTGAGAGCTTGGTGCTGAGAGAGTGGTGCTGAGAGCTGAGAGAGTGGTGCTGAGAGGTGAATACCACTGTATGCCCATACAGTACTCCGCACCATGCAACAAGCGTGCCAACGCAAACCGCTTGCGCACGCGCCCATATCCATGCTACTATGCACCCACCATCTAAGCTCCACGCCCCATATAGCGAGACGGTCATGGCAAAACAGGGCCCACAAGACGAAGAGAAATTCCGGCTAATGGAGAATCTTCAATCCCGTTTGACGGAACGTCAGATGGCGAAGATTACGGCCCCGAACGTGACGAAGATGTTCACGCGGAAGATGATCCAGGATGCATTTCTTGAAACTTTCGAATTAGTAGGTGGCGTGTCGCGCCTCGCTATATGGGCGAACGACCCTGAAAATTACGAGACGTTCCTTCGTCTACTTATGATATTGGCCCCTAAAGAATCGAATAACAAAGTGGATGGTGGGAAGACCATCGAGTATCGTAGTATGGTGCCGCCATCTAATCTGAACCAGAACACCAAAAAGAAGTCTCCGCTTACGGTGATCGACGAGGATATCACCGATGTATGAGGATATTCATGATGACTGTCCGTCATTCATTCTGAGTCCTTATCAGCTTCGTGATGCGCGCGAGTTTCCTCTCGCTCACTCGATGTGCTACGATTTCCACGCTCGTGCTGAACGCTTCGCTGTGATGGTCATGCACCGTCGAGCGGGTAAGACAGTGATGTGCATCAACGACATCATTGATAAAGCGATACAAAACGAACTGCATATGCCACGATATGGATACGTGGCTCCATTCTATAAGCAGGCTAAAGAGATCGCGTGGAATTACCTGAAATTCTACGCGGCGCCGCTTATTGAAAAGATCATGGAATCCGAACTCAGCGTCCTACTCACAAATGGGGCGCTTATTCGCTTGTACGGTGCTGACAATCCGGACTCCCTCCGTGGTGTTTATTTCGATGGCATCGTACTAGACGAATTCGGTGACATGGCCCCGCGTCTATTTGGTGAGGTCATCGCTCCTACGATAACGGATCGGAAGGGCTGGTGCGTCTTTATTGGCACGCCAAAGGGCCCGAACCACTTCATGGAGCTTTGGGACGACGCGCAAGATGATCTGCGCTGGTTCAAAAGGATGCTTCGTGCGTCGCAATCAGGCATCATCGATGCTGATGAACTAGCGCTGATGGCAAATCTTCCAGGTTCTGATGAAAGTACCTTCCGCCAAGAATTTGAATGTGATTTCCATGCGGCTATCCGGGGAGCCTACTACGGACAGATCCTCAATGCGCTGGAAGCCAAGGGGCATATGGGATCATTCCCGTGGGATCCAGAACTTCCGGTCATTACCGCGTGGGACATTGGTTATAGCGATGATACTTCGATCTGGTTTATCCAGACGAATGGTAAAGAGTTCAAAGTGATTGACTTTTTCACGGCTAGTGGGCTGAGCGCTGATGATGTAGTGGATATTCTCCAAGAGAAACCCTATATGTACGGTGATTTTGCCCTCCCACATGACGCCAAGAACAAGTCGTTCCAGACTGGTAAGTCCACCGTAGAGCTATTCCGAGCGCGTGGCATGAAGAATATACGAGTCGTAGCGCGTCTATCCGTGCAAGACGGTATCCAAGCTGTGCGGAAGACTCTACCAAATGTCTTCTTTAACACTGATAATGAAGATGTTCGTCGCGTCGGTCTAGGCGCTCTGCGCATGTATCAGCGCGAATGGGACGATAAGGCGCGCAAGTTCAAGGAGGCCCCAAAACACGATTGGAGCTCCAACCCTGCGGATGCCTTCCGGATGTTCGGGTGCTTTATGAACCCAACAGCGACGAAGCGTAACTCAGGATCACTACAGACACACCAACCAAAGTCCGAGATCGTCAGTAATGTGATGCACCTCGAGGCTCTTTTTGCTGACCGTGAACGGTCCAAATCTGGGGGCAATAGGATATGAGCAAGGACTGGATGGACCAGATCGAAAAGTCGAAGAAATTCAAGGCTAAGTCGGTCACGCACGGTCGTAAGGTATACGCGCTGTACGAAGATCAACGCGATACGAACGCGGCATGGGTCAAGAAGGCGAACTTCTTCTATGCCAACGCTAACATCCTGAAGGAGTCGCTTTTCAATAGTCTCCCTAAGCCTGATGTTTCTCGGATGCAGAAGGGTAACTTCCTGGATGACGCGAGTCGCGTGGCGGCGTTGATCATCCAGCGTGGCCTGACGTACGAAATCAAGTGCGCTGAGAGCTTCGATGAGGCGATCAAAGCGGCCATTCTTGACCGCCTCGTACCGGGCATGGGCCAAGTCTGGCTACGGTTCGAAGTAGAGGAGGCTCCGGATGCCGAAGCCGTAGAAGGTGACGACACTGGCGGCGACGAAGTTGATGTAGAAATGCAGAACGAGCAGGAATCTGGGCCCATTGCTGGCACCGAGAAGATCTGCATTGAGCACGTCTTCTGGGAAGACTTCTACTATCAGCCAGCGCGCCTATGGTCTAAGGTCACTTGGATCGCCCGCAAGCTCAATCTCACAGAAGCTGAGATCAAGGAGAAATGGGGCGAAGATGCGATGTCTAAGGTGGGAAGCGTCAACAAGAAATCTGACGATACCCTCACTCCGGACGAGATCAACGAAGATAAATACACCGTCTACGAGATTTGGGACAAATCCACTCGTAAGGTGATCTTCCATGGTGGCGGTGAAGAGCCATTGTCTGAAACAGCTGATCCGTACAAACTGAAAGACTTCTATCCATGCCCTATGCCGTTGATCGCGAACGTCACCACGAACAAATTCTTGCCTGTTACTGACTACCACATCAGCCAGGACCAGTACGAAGTCCTGAACGTGCTGTACGCCCGCATCAACTTGATCATTGAAGCGGTCAAAGTGGCGGGGATCTACGATTCGCAGTCCATGGAAATCCAGCGTATGCTGTCTGGCGCTGAAAACCGCCTGATCCCATGCGACAACTGGGCCATGATGGCTGAAACGGGCGGAGTATCGGGCCATATTGAGTGGTATCCGGTAGAAAAGATCGTGATGGTGCTGCGCGAACTCCAACAGCAGTTCGAAGCCGCTAAATCGATCCTTTATGAGATCACAGGGATGAGCGACATCCTTCGTGGTGCGTCCAACCCGTATGAGACCAAGGGGGCCCAGCAAATCAAGGCTCAATTCGCGTCTGTGCGCATGAACGGCTACCAACGGGACATCGCGATCTTCGTGCGTGACATCCTGCGCATCATGTCAGAGTTCATGTGCCAGCTTTATAGCGTGGAAAAGCTGCAAAAGATCGTAGGTCAGCTTCCTCCTCCTGATATGCAGTTCGCTGAGCCAGCGCTTGCCATCATTCGTGACGATTTTGCTACGATGTACAGCGTTGATATCCAAGCGAACAGCCTGACGCAAGCAGACTGGGCCCTGGAGAAGGAACAGCGCATGGAAGTAGTCCAAACGCTGGGGCAAATGCTACAGGCAACAGTAGGTATGGCCGCGCAGGCGCCGCAAATTGTACCATTGGCGGTGCAAATGATTAAGTTCGCCATCGCCGGGTACAAAGGGGCCTCCGAATTCGAGGGTTACGTCGATCAGATCCTTGACGACATGCTACGCGAGCAGCAGCAGGCCAAGGCGAATCCTCAGCCTAAGCCACCATCGCCAGAAGAGCAGAAAGCTCAGGGCGAAATGCAGAAGCTCCAGATGGAAGGCCAGATGGCCCAACAGCAATTCGCGTCTGATCAGCAAATGGCTCAGATTGAAGCGCAGATGTCTGGCGAGAAGCTACAGGCCGAGATGGGCATTAAGCAGCAGGAAGCTGAGATGAAGCTGCAAATGATGCAAGCTGAGCTAGCTCATAAAGAGCAGATGTACTCGCTAGAAGTTCAGATTGAGATGTTGCGGCTGAAGGTGGAAGAGGCTCAAGCTCAATTGGCCATATCCTCACAAGCTGCTAGCAACACTCTGGATATCCAGCACGCCCAACAATCCCATGATGTAAAAATGCAGCAAGCCGCTGCTAAACCTACAGGAAATAAATGATGCCCATTTATACCTCTGAGTGCCCAGAGTGTGGACTTCGGTTCAACGAGTATCGTAGCGTGGCTGAATACCGCGCTACACCGAAGTGCGAGGCTTGCCACGGGCCCACGTTCAATGTTATGCTGGAAGCGCCACAAGCGTTCGTAAAGGGTAAGTTTGAGCCGTTCATTAGTTCGGTTGATAGGACTTTGATTAGCACTCAGAACGACCTCAACGAGCATAATAAAAGAAATAACGTAGTCAACGTTCACGATGGGTACAGCGAGCGGGAGTTGTTTGATAAAATGAGCGCCCCGCGAGATACGCCCAAAGTAGATAAGAAAGAAGTGGCAGCGGACATCGCTGAATCAATTAAACAGGTGCAGGCCGGATACAAACCGACCATAGAGGCTCAAGATGACTGACAGTATTCGCGAAGATATGGAAGCCACCATCAGAGAGTTGGAAGGCAAAGAGGAAACAGTCGTAGAGACTGCGGCCAAGCTTGAGCCCGAAGTCAAGGATCCAGAGCCCGTAGTGGAAGAGGGCAAAGAGCCTGAAGCCAAAGAGCCTGAGGAAGAGGGCAAAGAGCCCGAAGCCAAAGAGCCTGTAGAAGAAGAGAAGACAGATCCTCTTCTGGTACAGGACAAGGCTCCATCCGGCTGGACTCCTAAAGTGCGCGAGCAGTGGGCCACCATCCCGAAAGATGTACGGGATGAAATCCTACGCCGTGAAGATGCGTCGGCTCAGGGGGTTCGCAAGCTGCAAGAAGAGACAGCCCCGATGCGCGGGTTCGTGCAGCAGCTTGATCCTTTCATCAAAGAGGCGATCAATAATGGCGCTAATCCAGCGCAATACATCGGGAACGTCATGGCGGCTGAGCGCGCTCTCCGTGCTCCTTCGCAAGATGATCGTTTCGCAGCCCTGCTCAATATTGCAGATCAGTACGGCATACCCCTTCGTGAAGTCATCAACGCCTCGGTAGGCCGAGAAGTGCTTCAGAAAGCGGCCCCAAGCCAGCCATCCGTTCCGCCGGAAATCCAGCGTGAACTGGAAGAGTCCCGCAAGTGGCGTGAACAGCAGTCCATGGAATCAACCAACCGTGAGATCGCAGCGTTCAAGTCTGGTAAGGAATTCTTCGATGACGTGGCTCCGTATATGGCGAACCTGATGGAAGCCGGGGCGGCCACAACTCTACAAGATGCGTACGACCAAGCTATCTGGGCCGTACCAACTGTCCGTGAAGTTCTTCTCGGGCGTCAAGGTAAGACCAACGCCACCAATGACTTGAAAGAGAAACAGAAGGCAGCAGCCGCAGCCGGTATCAAGTCTAACGACACAATCGGCGTCAAAACCAAGAAGAAAGACGGGGAAGATGAGTCGTCCTTGGCGGATGACATTCGAGAAGCATTTGCGGCGCAGGCCGGTCGCACTTAAATAGGGGATAGGGTCATGGCAGATGCCACCGAAGAAATTTTCCGAAGGCTGGCAACTCTAGAGAAGGAAACTTACTCTATGACCCGTCAACTTAATGCTATCGAAAACGAAAAGCCTATCCAGCGCCTGAGCATGGTGGAGATGTCTGTTAAGCAGATCGCAACTGACCTGCTTAGCATGGAAAAGATAAGTGTTGAGATGTCGGAGAAGTTGACCAAGGGTATAGATGATCTCAACACTCAGGCCGCTGTATCACGGGCCCAGATGAAGTGGATCGTCAGCCTTGGCATAGCCACACTAGCCATGATAAACGCTTGGCCGGTCATACGTGAAATGCTGAAGGCGCTTGTATCATGAGAAAGTTAGCTGATAGTGACATAAAAGATGCAGCCGTGGCGCTTGGGGTTGATACAGCAGCGGTGCGGGCTGTGACCGAGGTTGAAGCTCCGGGCGGGGGGTATTACGATGATGGTAGGCCGAAGATCCTATTCGAAAGGCATGTCATGTATAGGTTGTATAAGACCAAGTTCGGTCAAGCAGCGGTGGACAAGGCTGCATTCATGTATCCTGAGATCTGCAACCCCAAGCCGGGGGGTTATGGCCCCAGCCTTGACCAGCCGATTCGCATGGAAAGTGCTGCGAAGTTACTCGATCGTGACTGCGCTTTGCAGGCGGCTAGCTGGGGAATGTTCCAGATTATGGGCTACCACTGGAAAGACCTAGGTTATATCTCATTGCAGGCGTTTGTGAACGCAATGTACGCCAGCGAAGGTGCACAACTACAGGCGTTCGTGGCCTTCATTGAAGAAAACCCAACGCTTCATAGAGCGCTAAAAGAACTCGCTTGGTCGACGTTCGCTCAGGGCTACAATGGCCCCGACTACGCGAAGAACAAGTACGACACTAAACTCGCTACAGCGTACAGGAAATTCCAGGGGGCATAATGTTCATCTTCCAGTGGTTATTTCTCTTCCTAAGTGACGTAATATTCGTCACTCTGGGCCCTATTATGGTCGCGCTAGCGCTACCTTTCGCCAAGGATGACTTCAGTGTTAGTGATCACAGAGTCATCAGAAACCTGCCAAAGTGGGCGTATTTCTGGGGAAATGACTTCGATGGCAGCCTTGGGGACAAGCATGGATGGTGGGCAGCCAATACCCCCTTCGGATGGAAAGTTGATTCATTTATGGCTCAGTGGTGGTGGCTAGCAATACGCAATCCAGCTAATAACATGCGCATGTTTTCGTGCTGGTCGGCCCCAGTGGCCGGAGCAACTTGCTCATTCAAGGGAGACGCAGCCGTAGCGGATAGTCCTGGGCGTGGTGGTTGGCAGTTCGTTACCTTCTCCTACCCGGATAAATTCTCTAGGTATGGCTTCTATTTAGTCAAACAGCTGAGCGCAACTCACGCATTCGTCATTCGTCTGGGCTTCAAGATAAGCCCGGATTTGGTGGGCACTGACGAACAGCCGAAGGGATACACCTTCAAAATCAATCCTGCAAAGAATATAGGGTGATATATGATTCCCATCGCGATCGTCAGCGGTCTGTTTGACATAGGTAAGAACCTGATCGATAAGCTAATACCGGACCCAGCGGCGAATGCTGCGGCCCAACTTGAGCTCATGCGCTTGGACCAGAATGGTCAGTTGACGCAGCTACAGCTTCAGATGTCCGCTATTCTGGCAGAAGCTAACAGCACTGACCCATGGACTTCACGTGCTAGACCATCATTCATGTATCTATTCTACATAGTAATTTTAGCTATGGTAGTCATAGCTCCTATGGTGGGCATATGGTTTCCTCTATCAATGGATATGTTTTTTACAAATGTGAGTAAGGGGTTCAATGCCATCCCCAGTGAATTATGGACCACATTCACTATAGGGTATGTAGGATATTCTGCTAGTAAAACTTACGAACAGACTAAGGGGGCTAAGAATCCTGGAAAGTAAATTCCCCGAAGTATTTTTCTTCGGCAGCCGCCCTAGCTTTTAGAGCGGCTTCTTCGTTTTCGAAACTCCCTAAGTGTATTGATTCTGCATTGACTTTTATGCGGGCATACCACTTATTTCTATCCGATCTGAAATACACTCCAGCCAATGAGCACATAGATCTATTCATACTATTCTGTGATCTAGTGGCTAATCTCATATTATCATCTATATTATTTAGACCATTTGTATCTTTATGGTCTATTTCGTATCCTTCAGGTATAGAGCCATGTCTCATTATCCACATTACTATATGTAGCATATAGCTCTTATCATTAATGGAAACCCTTAAATACCCCTTCCCAGCATTAGAACCAGCTTCCTTTCCCACGGATCTACCCCTAGACGGCATCTTCCATACTAGATGTGTCCCCATATCATGAAACATTTCTAATAGTTCATCTTGGCTAGGATATTGGCGCTTCATGGTAAAACCCTGTTTATGCGGTAAACCACCATAACGTGCTTGTATGTTCTGCGCAACTGCTATATACTAATGCCACCTACCTCCTTTGTACGCCGCTAACCGGCCTCTACATCAGGCTAACCCTCTAGACGGAATAGGCAAATAATCACTTTCTAGAGGAACGCCA
>Ga0302290_10000004_pt1 | contig 45617 bp, 66 predicted proteins | sample III_Fen_N1_3_FD_194547 | JGI IMG/M metagenome (GOLD analysis project Ga0302290, IMG submission 194547) | Peat permafrost microbial communities from Stordalen Mire near Abisko, Sweden - III_Fen_N1_3 | ecosystem: Environmental > Terrestrial > Soil > Wetlands > Permafrost | place: Sweden: Abisko... | reverse complement strand
CGACGCTATAGCTGTTGCAGACGCGAAGGCCAAAGCCGACGCGGATGCCAAAGCGAAGGCTGACGCGGACGCGAAGGCCAAGGCAGATGCCGACGCTAAAGCTGATGCAGACGCGAAGGCCAAAGCCGACGCGGATGCCAAAGCGAAGGCTTGATCATGGATGCCGCGCAGTTCCGCGCAGACTTCCCGGAGTTCGCCGACACCGCGAAATACCCTGATTCAACTGTGAACCTATGGCTGAACCTGGGGCTTAAAACGCTCGCGCCTGATCGTTGGTGCGACTACCTGGACGTGGGCCTTGAACTGTTCATTGCCCACAACATCACGCTGGCGGCCAACAACCAGTTGGCGGAAATGGTTGGGGGTACCGCGGGCCAAGTGAAAGGCCCGCTGACCTCCAAGTCGGTGGATAAGGTCAGTGCAGGCTACGACACGGGCGCTGTGGCGCTGGATGGTGGCGGTTTCTTCAACCTGACCACCTATGGCATCCAGTTCCTGCAACTTGCCCGTATGGTCGGCACCGGGGGGATTCAGCTGTGAGCCTGAAAATCAATGTGGACGATGTGGCCAAGGTGCTGGCGTCCATTCAGGACCTGGCAAACAAGCAGGTTCTGGTGGGCATCCCGGCATCGAAGGCAGAGCGCCAGGAAGGCGACGAAGAGCCGATCAACAATGCACAGCTGGGTTACATCCACGAATATGGCGCGCCAGCCTCCAATATCCCGGCGCGCCCCTTCCTAAATCCCGGTATTGCCCGGACGCAGGAAAGCATCAACAACCACCTCAAGAAAGCCGCTAAGGCCGCCATGGATGGCAATTCGGAAAAGGTGGATGTTGAGCTGAATGCAACAGGGCTCATTGCGCAGGCTGGTGCTCGAAACGAGATCAACAGCGGTGACTTCGAAGCGCTTGCACCAGCGACGCTTGCAGCGCGCCGTCGGCGTGGGCGCACGGGTGACAAGCCACTGATCGACACAGGTCAGCTGCGCAACTCCATCACCTACGTCATTCGCGAGAAGGACTGACCATGGCCCAGCTCGATGTATCGGAAATCTTGCTTGACCCGGATTTCATGGACCTCGGCCTGATCTGTACCAGGTCAATGCAAACCGTCGGGGATAACGGACGAACCACCACAGCGGACACCAACACGCCGTTCGCTGGCGTGGTCACCAGCGATAAAGGTGACATCTTGGAGCGCCTGGCGGGTGCCGAGCGCAAGAAAGGCTCGATCACCATTCACACCATCTTCAAGTTGACGGCCGGCGAAGGCGACACCACCGCCGATATTGTCACCTGGAAGGGCAAGCGCTATACCGTGTCCAACGTGAACGACTACAAGCACTTCGGGCGCGGCTTTGTTTGCGCCACCTGCGACATTCTTCCACTGGCGGGATAATCCATGGCGAACACATCAGCAACCGGCGGCTACCTCGCGCCGGCGGGCTCGCCTGCGCCAGCGGAAGACGCTGACCTTGAAGACGTTCTGCAGGCCATGGTGGTCGGTATCAGTGGCCTGACGGGGAAGTTCGTGCGGCCACGTTGGCAAACCAAGCCACCAAAACAGCCTGAACCGGACGTCAACTGGTGCGCCATCGGCGTCCACGAGACCAAGACCGTGGCTAACCCTGTCATTGATCACGATGGGTCGGATGACGGTCACGACCAATACCAGATGCACGAAGAACTGCAGGTTCTCTGCACGTTCTATGGCCCGCAGGCACAGGCCTACGCCTCGATTCTGCGCGACGGCATCTTCGTCCCTCAGAACAGTGAGGCGGTGAAGGTGTACCGGATGGCGTTCTACGGCGCTTCCGATATCCGCCCAGTCCCCGAGCTGGTCAACCAGCAGTGGGTACGCCGTTACGACCTCTTCATCTACATGCGCCGCCAAGTGGTGCGTGTCTACCCAGTCCTCAACATCCTGTCGGCGCCCATTACGATCGCTGACTGATCTACCCCGGAGAAAGCAATGCAGACTCTCGCCGTTTCGGACGTCGTGAACGTCCAGATCGTCATGTCTCCGAAGGCAGCTGCTACGCGCGATTTTGGCGCTCTGCTGGTCCTCGGTTCCTCGCCAGTGATCGACGTCACAGAGCGTATTCGTCAGTACTCCAGTCTCGATGGCGTGGTCAGCGACTTCGGCACATCGGCACCTGAGTACGCCGCAGCGAACCTGTTTTTTAGCCAGTCGCCACAGCCAGCCATCATGTTTGCCGGCCGGTGGGCAAAAACCGCAACTTCGGCACTACTGAAGGGCGCGGTGCTGTCTGCCACGCAGCAGGACATCGCCAATTTCACTGCGGTGACCGCCGGCGGCATGAAGATCACCATCGACGGCACGCTGAAAACGCTGACCGCGATAGATCTTTCTGGCGTCACCAATCTGAATGGGGTGGCCTCCGCCATCACTGCCAAGCTGGCGTCCGCTGGTGTTTGCGTCTGGGATGCCACCTTGAGCCGTTTCGAGGTCACCAGCTCGACCACCGGGGCGACTTCGACTATCAGCTACGCCGAGGCGCCATCCAGTGGCGTCGACGTTTCTGCCCTGCTGGGGCTTGTCACTGGGCAAGCCTCTGTTCCGGTCAGCGGCGCGGTCGCGGAGTCTCTGGTAGATGCCGTGGCCGCTCTGGCAGGTATTTCCAACGACTGGTATGGCCTGCTGGTCGCCGATCCAGCCCTGAGCGAAGCTGATGTTCTGGCGGTCTCTGCGTTTATCGAAGGTTCCGGCCAAAGTCGGATTTTTGGCTACACCACCCAGAATTCACTTGCTCTTGACCCGACCAGTACCACCGATATCGTCAGCAAGCTTAAGGCGGCGAACTACAAGCGCACGTTCGATCAGTTCTCCAGTGCAACCCCGTACGCCGCTGCGTCGATGTTCGGGCGGGCGTTCACGGTCAATTTCCAGGGTAATAACACGACGATCACCCTGAAATTCAAGCAGGAACCCGGCATTACTGCCGAAAGCCTCACTGCTGGGCAGGCAGCCACGCTCAAAGCAAAAAACTGCAACGTGTTCGTCAATTACAACAACGACACAGCCATCATCCAGGAAGGTGTGATGTGCAACGGGTACTTCTTCGATGAAGTGCACGGCCTGGATTGGTTGCAGAACGACTTGCAGACCGCAGTATTCAACCTGCTCTACACCAGCACCACCAAGGTTCCTCAGACAAACCCCGGCATCAACCAGATCGTTACAACGCTGGAGTCTCGCCTGGATCAGGCGGTTGCCAATGGCTTGGTGGCACCAGGGCAGTGGACCGGGCCGGCATTCGGCGCGATTACCTCAGGCCAGTTCCTGACCAAGGGCTACTACGTTTATGCGCCTCCTGTAGCAAGCCAGTCCCAGGCCGACCGCGAAGCGCGCAAGGCACCGGTTATTCAGGTCGCCATCAAGCTGGCCGGCGCCGTCCACTTCGTCGACGTCATCGTCAACGTCAACCGCTGATCGGAGCTGATCACCTATGGCTACTTATAGCTTTCTCGATGTAAACGCGACCCTGGTGGGCGCCGGTGCTGTGATTGACCTGGGCGCCGGCTCGGCCAACGCCGAAGAGGGTATTTCGACCTCAATGGCTGACGACAAGAACACCATGACCATCGGTGCAGATGGCGAAGGCATGCACTCGCTGCATGCTGGCAAGTCCGGCACGGTCACGGTTCGACTGCTCAAAACCTCACCGCAAAACGCCAAGCTGATGGCGCTCTACGACGCGCAGAGCCTGAGCTCGTCGCTATGGGGGATGAACGTCATCACCATCACCAATAGTGCCAGCGGCGATGCCATCGGGTGCCGCAGTTGTGCATTCAAGAAACGCCCTGACCTGAACTATAAAAAGGACGGCGACATTGTTGAATGGGTCTTTGACTCCATCAAAATTGACGCAATCCTGGGGACCTACTGATGAGCGAGTTTGAGCAGGGCACTGATACCTACCGTATCGGCAAGCTGAATGCCTTTCAGCAGTTTCATTTGTCGCGCAAGGTGGCACCGATCATCCCGACGCTGATTCCTATTTTTCTGAAACTGAACGCTTCGGGCGTTGATGTCAGGGCGCAACTGGCGGCATCAGTTGGTAGCAAGGACGCGGCCGCCAGCCCTCTCAGTGGCGACCTTGGGTCACTTGCCGAGGCCATGACGTCGTTCGCTGACGGCATCGCAAACATGCCTGATGAGTCGGCCGAGTTCATTCTCTCGACGTGCCTGAGTGTTGTTCAGCGCAGGCAAGGAACCGCCTGGTTCCCTGTGTGGAACGCACAGCAGAACACCTGCATGTTCGATGACTTGGATCTTGGTGTGCTGATCAAGCTGTCCATCCGCGTCATCAAGGAGTCGCTCGGCCCTTTTATAGCCGGGATGCTTTCCGGCCAGGGCACTCCCAAGGCGTAACGGTCGAACTGGCGTCGATGCCGGATGGCGAGGACTGGCTACTGATACCGGTGCACGAAGGCATGTGCCGGTATGAATCACTGCTGGATTGCACTCTCGACCTTTCCGACATCGCAAAAATGAATGATTCACTGATGGTTCGCGCCGAAAACAAGGAGCGGATGCGCATAGCCCTGGAGGACTCAAATGGCTGACCAAGACGTCATCAAGGAGTTTTTGGTAGGCCTGGGGTTCAAGGTCGACGAGAAGGGCGCAAAGGATTTTTCCGCCGGCATCGATGTGGCGACAAAGAGCGTTGTTCGGCTGGTTGCCACCATCGCCGGGGCATCGCTCACGGTTGCAGCTGGTGTGTCGGCATTCGCTTCAAACCTTGAGGGGCTTTATTACGCCTCGCAGCGTGTCGGCTCTTCCGCTGAGAGCCTGAAATCTGCTGAATATGCAGCCCGCGACCTGGGTTCATCGGCAGAGGAAGCTCGTGGCTCTATCGAGGGCATGGCCAAGTTCCTGCGAGACACACCGGGTGGCGAAGATTTCTTGAAGGGCATCGGCGTACAGACGCGCGACGCCAATAACAACCTGCTCGACACTACCGATTTGCTGGTCAATGTTGGCCAGAAGTTGAAGGCGATGCCCTGGTACCAGGCCAATCAGTACGCCGGCGTGCTGGGTATCAACGAGAACACCCTGCGCGTCATTCGGGACGACAAGTTTGGCGCAAAGCTGGAGCAAAACCGGAGAAAACTCAGTAATAGCGGGCTTGACCAGGCCACGAAGGACGCCCATGCATTCATGGAAACCCTGCGTGACGTGGGGCTTCAGTTTGAGGTCTTTTCGGTGCAGGTGCAGTCGGCGCTGATGCGCAAGCTTGGGCCAGACCTGCAGCGTTTCGCTGCATGGTTTGCTCAGAATGGGCCGATGATCGCTGAACGCGTGGCTGATATTGCCGTGAAATTAGTTGGTTTGGTTGAGCAGGCAGCCCCATATTTGCAAAAAATCTGGCAGTTTTTTGTAGATCTGGATGTGGCCACGGATGGTTGGAGCACCAAGATTATCGCTTTGCTGTGGGCTCTGAATGCGATAGGTGCGCTCTCTGTAGTTGCGGGGATTTCGCGGCTAGCCGGTGCATTCTTCACGCTTGCCAGTGGTATGGGGGCGGTAGTAGCTGCAAGCCTTTTACTCAAAGGCGACACTTCTGAAAGCTCGAAGGCTGCACAGGAATTAGAGCAAAAGGCCATTGACGGAGATCGCGAAGCCGCTGTTGTGCTGGCTCGAAAGCAGCTCGACAACCAATGGTGGCGAAAGCTGTTTGGCGATGAACCAACGGAGCAAGAAGTCCAGGGGCGCGCTGACTCCATCCAGGCGGGCGAACAATCAGGCCGAGCACTTCCGGGAGGGCGTGACAAGGCAAGCTTCGTTCAGGACTTTTTCGAAGCTCAGGGTTGGACCAAGGAACAGGCTGCCGGCATATCTGCAAACCTCGGCGCTGAAAGCTCTTATGACCCCAAGGCAATCGGTGATGGGGGAGCCGCTTATGGGCTTGCCCAATGGCACCCTGATCGGCAGAGGGACTTTGAGAAGTGGGCAGGTTTCAATATTAGAGATGCGCGCGCAGATCTGATTAAGCAACTTGAATTCGTCCATTACGAACTTACAGAAGGGAAAGAGTTTAAGGCCGGTAAACTGCTTAAGGCGGCATCCACTGCAAAGAAGGCAGGTGCCGTTGTATCCGATCATTACGAGCGGCCCAAAGAGAAGGTTGCAGCTGCCAAGATTCGCGGCGACGCAGCCGAAAGACTGGCTCGAACCCAAAATGAATCGGCTGGAGAGGTAGCGGTTGTGCCTGAACGGCTCCCCCAGCCAGAGCTTTCACCGGATGTTGCTGAGGCGCTGGCAAGGGCCCAGGCCAATGCTGGGCGAACAGCGGAGCAGATGATACGGGCTAGCGAAAACGCCGCATCAACGGACATCGCGGTGAGCAACTACAACACGTCGAAAGCTGTCGCGCCTGGTCAGGTAGCGCCGGCTCAGATTGCCATCAACCAGAAAACCGATATCCATGTGAGTGGGACGTCTGACCCCCTGGCAACGGCCAACGCCGTATCCAGTGCCCAAGGCCGCGTCGGTGAGCAGATGGCCCGCAACATGGGCTCGGCGGTGAACTGATATGCCAAACTTTGCAGGACTGATCACCATCGACCCAAAGCGGTCTATTGATAGCATCGTGGCCCATGTGACCATGGAAGAGGTGGGCACGGACGAGCTACAAACGACGGATCACCCGGTAGAGAGCAGCGCCGACATCACTGACCATGCCTTCAAGAAGCCCGCAGAGTTGGTGATTCGGTGCGGCTGGAGCAATGCCAGCCTGGCTGGTGTTATCGGTGCCGTGAAGGGGCTTATCAGCGCACTGAGTGGCGGAGATGCGTTCGGCAGTGATTACGTCTCGGGGGTTTACAGCCAGTTGCTGGCGCTTCAGGAGTCACGGATTCCCTTCGACGTTTCCACCGGCAAGCGTCTCTATACCAACATGCTGATGAAGAGCCTGACGCAGACCACCGACGAAAAGAGCGAATACACCCTCATGGTGACCGCTGTTTTCAAGCAGGTAATTATCGTCAACACCCACCTCACCACGCTGCCGCCGCGAGAAGACCAGGCGCAACCCGCTGCAACTGCCGAGACTTCCGACGCGGGTGTTAAGCAGACGGCCACGGCCTATCCAGCACCTGGCGGCTGGCAACCTCCGAACGGATGACCACATGCCAAACTTTGAGATACCGCTGACACCGGCACCGCGGACGTTCACCGTCTCTCTGTCGGGCGTCGATTATCGGCTGACGGTGCAGTGGCGTAACGCTGAGCAGGCCGGGTGGGTGCTGGATATTGCCGACACCAGCAACAACCCGATCATCCAGGGCATCCCCTTGGTGACCGGCACGAACCTACTGGAGCAGTACGCTTACCTGGGGTTGGGCGGCGTGCTCTGGTGCCAGACCACCGCCGATCCAGATGCGGTACCGACTTTCGATAACCTGGGTGCCGGGTCTCATCTGTATTGGTTTACGCCTTAACCTTTGATTATTGGTTCCGCGTAACAGCGGCAGGAATCTATCTCCGAGCATTGATGCGCGCCAGGATGATCATGGTCATGCTCCCAGGAAAAAGTGCGATCGGCTTTTGATTTGCAGTAATCGCATACGTCGCTATCGCCCGAAGTCCTCCAGCGGTAACGCCTCGCTCCCACAGTTAATCCCTGGGCTTTTGATCTTTCAAATGTCCATATACCGTTTGCTCGACGCTGATCTTTTGCGCGCTGAAGGGCTAGCTCGTACTCCTCGGGAGTGACGTCGCGCTTTCTAGGCATATTCGGTCTTGGTAGATCGATCCACCAGTTTTCCGGCTTGGTTGGGTCGGGGTGATCAGGGCTATCCGATTGCCGACTTGATATTTGAGGTTCTTGACTATTAATACTTTGTTGGCGCTTTCCGAGAAGCTTCTGGATAAGTGTCGTGATGCAAACAACTGCCAGAATGACTGCTCCAGCGATAAGTAACGGAGTCCTGTCCATGGTTTCATCCCATAGGTAAAAGTATGAGCGTACCCCAATACCTTCGCCAGATCAGCCTCAAGGTCGGTGACGCGGATGCTGCACTTGACCTGTCTGATATGCGTATCCGCTTTGCGGTGCGGCGTGGCGATACCAGGACGCCGAACACTGCTGATATTCGGGTCTACAACCTCAGCGAAAACACTGTTCAGAGGATACAGAAAGAATTTATCCGGGTTGTCCTTCGGGCGGGTTATGCCGGCAATTACGGAATCATCTTCGACGGCACCATAAAACAGGTGCGGCGCGGACGGGAAAGCCAAACTGACACCTACATTGATATAACTGCTGCTGATGGCGATAGCGCTTACAACTGGTCTGTTATAAGTGCCTCTCTCGCAGCGGGATCTACTGCCGAGGACCACACCCAGGCTGCCCTAGGTGCAATGGCGTCTCGCGGAATCACACAAGGGGATGTGGCGCCCTTATCGTTGAACAGGCTCCCGCGCGGGAAGGTGATGTTCGGCATGACGCGAGACTTTCTCGACGTCACTGGCAAGACACAGGACGTCAGCTGGAGCATTCAAGATGGAAAGCTGACATTAATACCTAATACCGCCTATCTGCCTGGTGAGCCTGTAGTGGTCACCTCTGCGACGGGCATGATCGGACTGCCGGAACAATCGCAGAATGGTATCAACGTAAAGACGCTCCTAAACCCAGGAATTAGGATTGGCAGGCGGCTCAAAATTGATAATGCGAGTATCCAGCGACTGAGGCTAAACCCTGCACCGCTCACGGAAGCGAACACCAGCCTTGCACTGGTTCAAATCGCCACCAATGCGGATGGAATGTACAAGGTTTTGGTGGCTAATCATTACGGCGACACTCGTGGAAACGAGTGGTACACCGACACGATATGTATATCTGTCGATGCGACTCTGACCAATCGCGGGATGATTGACGGCGGCGTTGGTATACCTGGCGCAATAGCTGAGCCAGGATCGGTCAGACCATTTGGCTAGTCCTGGCCTTTCAGGCACCACTGGCCTTTCTGGTATTTCCTGGTGCACGGCTCATATCTGTTCTTGTCGTAGATAGATTTCGTAACCACCGCGTTTCCGGTCTTATCGACGCTGGCCACCACATAGGCATTTTCCTGTGCTGGCTTGATCGATCCGTCTTCAAAGACCCGCAAAACCCCACCACCTAGCGTCCGCCCCCAGCACGCCCTCACATGAATGGCGATGGCTGTTGTTGTGTATTCGCGCATGTCCTTCGCGTTTACAACCGGAAGTTTGCACGGGCGGTCCTGGTACAGAACCTCAACGGCACTTCTGGCGCTGAATTCATCACCGACGAACATGTGCCCCGGTCCTGGCTCGACGAGAACTGTTTCTGCGAACGCAGCCGGGGACGCGACCACGATCAGAGCGAGAAGTATTGTTTTCACTTTGGAGTCTCCATGAACTTGCTTGAGAGAGTAGATGATCCAGAAGCCGTGCTGTCCAGTTCGTTGCAGGCGGCTCAGTCAAAAGTCTGGACTGCTTTGCCGGGGATTATAGATAGCTTCGATCCTGGTGCGATGACTTGCACGGTGCAGCCAGCGATTCAGGCATTTGTACGTGACGAAGCAGGGAAGCTTACCAGCACCGACTTGCCGTTGCTGCTGGACTGCCCGGTGCAGTTCCCGGCCGGCGGCGGATGCACGCTAACCTTCCCCGTAAAACTGGGCGATGAGTGCCTGGTGGTGTTCTCGTCCCGATGCATTGATTCGTGGTGGCAGTCCGGTGGTGTCCAAACCCAGGCCGAGCTTCGCATGCACGACCTTTCCGACGGGTTCGTGCTGTTGGGGTTTCGCTCCCAGCCGCGAGTGATTCCAGCCATCAGCCTGGCTGCAACGCAGCTGCGCAGCGATGACGGCGCGGCATTTGTGGAGGTTAACCCGACCACTCACGCAATCAACGCCAGCACCCCGGGCGTGGCGACCGTTTCCGCGCAGACGGGGATTACGCTGACCGCGCCGCTGGTGACCATCAACGGTGACGTCCAGGTCAATGGCAAGGTGAACACGACCGGTGACGTCATCGCTGGCGCGATCAGTCTGCAGAGCCATCTCACCAGCGGTGTGACACCTGGTAGCGGAACCAGCGGAGCGCCTGTGCCATGAGATACCGCAAGCTCGACGCCGCCGGCGATTACACCTTCGGCAATCAACAGGCCGACTTTCACCGCGACTCGCCAGAGGCTGCGGCCCAGGCAGTGCGCACGCGCCTACTGCTGGATAAGGGTGAATGGTTCATCGACACCGCCGACGGTACGCCGTGGGATAGGGAGGTGCTGGGTGAGCGGACCGTGGGTACCCGTGACGCGGCAATCAAAAAACGCATTCTCGGCACGACCGGTGTTACCCAGATCGACAGCTACGACAGTGCCTTTGACCCCAACACCCGCAGGCTGACCGTAACGGTGACCATCACCACCCTCTACGGGCAGACCACCATCAGCGAGACAGTCTAATGGCCTCACCGACCGCCCCAACCATATCGGCGACTGGCATTACGGCGCCGACCTATGCCCAGGTGCTGGACTACCTGAAAACCACTTACCGATCGATCTACGGCGCAGATACCTACCTTGAAAGCGACTCTCAGGACGGGCAGTTCCTCGGCGTGATAGCCCTGGCCATCAGTGATGCAAACGCTTCAGTGATTGCCGCCTACAACTCATTTTCTCCAAATACTGGCCAGGGGGCCGGACTTTCCAGCAACGTCAAAATCAACGGCATTGGGCGCGCGGTTTCGACGAGCTCCCAGGCAGACCTCACGATTATCGGCCAGGCCGGCACGGTCATAACTCAGGGGGTAGCGCTTGACGGAAATAACAACAAATGGGCACTTCCGGCAACTGTCACCATCCCACCGTCCGGCCAGGTCATTGTCACTGCAACCTGTTCGGTGTCGGGCGCTGTATCGGCGGGCGTGGGTCAGATCAACAAGATTTCAACGATGACCAGAGGCTGGCAAAGAGTGAGCAACGCGTCGCCAGCGAGTCCAGGTGCGCCCGTTGAAACTGACGCTGCGTTGCGTGTCCGGCAGAAGACATCAACCGCTCTGCCGTCGCGCACTGTTCTGGAAGGAACCACGGGCGCGGTGGCCAACGTGCCAGGCGTGACGCGCTATGTCACCTATGACAATGACACCAACAGCACCGACGCCAACGGCATCCCGGCGCACACCATGGCAATAGTGGTTGAGGGCGGGGACGTCGAGGCTATCGCGTCTGCAATCGCTGCCAAGAAAGGGCCTGGCGGCGGCACGTACGGAACGACCGTTGCGACGGTTCCCACTGTTTACGGCATGCCGATAACCATCAGGTTTTTCCGGCCGATCTATCGACCAGTTACTGCAGCGGTTTCTATCAAAGCGCTGAGCGGCTATGTCACCGCAACCGGGGTTTCGTTACAGCAGGCGGTTTCTGACTACGTAAACCAGGTGGCTATTGGTGGGGGGCTCAGCGGGACAGTGGAATGGGCCGATGCGCTTACCGTCGCAAACAGCGTCCCGAACAGTTCCACCTTCAAGCTGACCGCTCTCACGCTCTCCGGTCCAAGCGGTGCTGGAACTCCAGACGTGCCATTGGCCTTTAACCAAGCTGCATCATGCACGCCTACGAGCGTCGTCCTGACGGTGACCTGACATGCCTGATATCACGGATTACACCGGGAAAATCACAAGCGAGCATGCGAACCAGCCGAAGTATATGGCAATGGTTGAAGCGGTATCACAAGCGCTTCTGGGAGCTTGTGACTCGGCCAAATCACTGCCTGACGATTTCGACCTTGATAGCGCGATTGGCGCTCAATTGGATGATGTTGGTGTTTGGGTCGGCGTAACTCGATATGTGAACACTCCACTTCTAGGGATCTACTTCGCACTCGACACGGAAGGCCTGGGCTTTGACCAAGGTTCGTGGAGAGGGCCATTTGATCCGGAAGACGGAATAACCACTCTTGACGATGAAACCTATCGGACTCTCATTAGAGCAAAGATCGGTGCCAATCATTGGGACGGAACTCTTGAGCAGTCGCGCAAGATTCTAGATTTGGTTTTCAGTGGTGAGACGTTCGTTTTCATCGAAGACAATCAGGACATGTCGATAAATGTAGGCGTCGTCGGCAAGCCGCTAAGTGCAGTGGAGCTTGCGCTATTGACAGGCGGGTATATCCCAATAAAACCACAAAGCGTCAGAGTCAGCTATTACATAGTTCCAGTTGATGAAAGTCCACTGTTTGGCTTTGATGTCACCAACCAATACATCTCCGGGTTCGATCAGGGAAGCTGGGGTGTAATTTACACTTAGTAGGAGTACTTATGGCGACGAATGAATTCCTTCCCTTCGGCATCGCTGCGGGCGCAAACGTACTTTCACAATCTGAATATCAGGCTTTGGCGGCAAGGTCTAATGGGTTTTCGTCAGGTACAGCCAACTCAAAGCAACTTAATAAAGCTTGGAGGCAATCGTCTGTAATTGCATCGGTGATTGCGCAATACATTTCTGATAATGCTTCGGCGGATGTTATAGATGATGGCAATACCACATTGCTCCTCAGCACTCTTAGCCTCGCGATCTCTAATGTGGTCAAAGCCACAGGTACAAGCTGGGGCAAAGTCACGGACAAGCCAACGACTGTTGACGGATTCGGTATAACTGATGCGATGAAGTTAGGGGCGGGTGGTTTAATGACTGTTGCCCCGACCGTTGTCGGAAAAGTAGCTGACTTACCAGGTTCACAGTTTATCTTCACAAGCGATAATACGACTGACACACCGCCAGGCTTTGTATATTCCGTTGGCCTTCATATCAAAGGGCCGGATAACTCATCGGTTGATTTGTTTTCCTCACTCGTCAGCGAAGAATATGTTATCAGGCGAAATTATCCGACCAACCCTACGCCAGCTCGTCGTTTATGGCATGACGGTAACTTTAATCCCGGCGATAAGGCTAACAAAGCGACGACCCTTGGAGGTTACGGGATATCCGATGCCTATACCAAAAACCAAACTGACTCAGCTATCTCGACAGCGACATCTAACAAGGCAGATAAAGCAACAACCCTAGGTGGGTACGGGATCACCAATGCGTATACAACTGGTCAGGTCGATAGTGCCATCTCGAATGCGGTATCTGGAAAAGCCGACAGGGCAAATACGTTAGCTGGTTATGGCATCACTAACGCTTATACAATTGGACAGGTTGATAGCGCTTTAGCCCTAAAGTTTGATAAGTCGGGCGGTACTATCAATGGCGCCACAACGGTCAGTACTGCTGCGCAAAGTAATAGTGTTCCGGGTTTCACGGTATACACCCCTGGCGGTGCCGGCGCCTCTGCAAACCTGATGCTTTCTACGTCGATCAGCGGCGCATACCTGAGCCATGCGACTGGAAGCAACACGGTCTATATCCGAAATCATGCTTCTGGATATGCAGATGTCGACGCCGGAGATATCTATTCGTTCGGTGCTCGGTGCCATACGACCACTAGCTTCCTGAAGCCGGTGACGGGGCAGTGGGTTCAACTGGCAGGAAGTAACCCGGTTATTCCAGCAGGTGGAACTTGGGCCTACCAGGTGACGAATTACACCAGCGGTGGGGCCGCGACCGGCGCTATCGCGGGGATTGTTGCGGGCGGCACAGCGGTTGGCGGCGCTAACAGCAACGGTTTTGCTTGGAAAATTTCACAATGACATCGAAGACCGACGAGGTTCTGACCATGACCGAAAAAGTAATTCCTCAAGAGCCGAACATTGATGTGGGTGCTGCAAAGCCACCTGCCCCTGAAATTGAAAGCATACAGAGTAGAAAAGACGGAACGTACGTTGTCACCTTGAATGGGTATCCGTATCACGCCACGCCCAAAGAAACGCCGGAAGTGTTCAAGGTGGTGCTTGAGTTGATTGAGGCTGGGGCTGAGGTCACTGAACATGTTGAGCCTGAGCTTTACAAGCCAACGCCTGAGCAAGCGGCAATTGAAGAGTACGACCGTTTGCGTGGAGTGGCTGACTTCACCATCGCTCCGCTACAGGATGCAGTCGACCTCGATGAAGCGACCGCGAAAGAAATTGCCAGCTTGAAGCTATGGAAGCAGTACCGGGTGCTGTTGAGCCGAGTGTCTTCACAGCCGGACTATCCCAAAACCATCAACTGGCCTGTCGCCCCCGCGTAATTCATACCTGAATGCGGATACCGCCTTGTGCGGTTTTTTTTCGCCTGGAGAAAAGCATGCCGATCACTGAGCAGCAGTTGCTGCAAATCCTTCCGAACGCCGGCCGCCAAGCCGGCGTTTTTGTTCCTGTCCTGAACACGGCCATGAACCGTTACGGCATCGTCGGCACGCCGCGCGCCGCCGCATTCATCGCCCAAGTCGGGCACGAGTCGGGCCAGTTGCGTTACGTGCGCGAGATCTGGGGGCCGACCGCGCAGCAGGCTGGCTATGAAGGGCGCGCAGACCTTGGCAATACCGTCGCGGGCGACGGCTCCAAGTACCGTGGCCGGGGCCTGATCCAGATCACCGGACGTGCCAACTACGCAGCCTGCGGCGAAGCCCTGGACCTGGACCTGATCAATCAGCCTGAACTACTGGAGCAGCCGCAGTATGCAGCGATGTCGGCGGCTTGGTTCTGGTCTATGAAAGGGCTGAATACCCTGGCCGATGCTGGCGACCTGACAAAGATCACCCGACGCATCAACGGGGGGCTGAATGGTCTGGCCGACCGCCAGGCGCTATACGACAAGGCATTGAAGGTACTGGCATGAGCACGATCTGGCTGAAGATCCTCCCTTATATAGTCGCGCTGCTGCTGGTGGCTGGTGCGCTGTTCGGCGTGTACCACCACGGCGTGACGGTGACCAATGACGAGTGGCAGGCCAAGTGGAGTGAGCGGGATGCGCGCGATGAAGCCGCCAAGGCCACCAACGAGGCCGCCGAGCGCACCAAAGAACAATCCCGCCAACAGGCGATCAACAAGGTAGTCCAGAATGGCCAAGCTCTTATCGATACCGCCGCTGCTGCTGTCACTGCTGCTAACCGTGAGTCTGACAGGTTGCGCAGCGCAGCCGACGGCCTTGCCAGTCGCATCGCAGCCAGTCAAGCCGGCGGCAATTCCTGCACTGCCGCCGCAAGCGCGGCAGCTACCCGTGCCGTCATGGTGCTTGCCGACGTGCTCAAGCGCGCTGACCAGCGAGCGGGTGATCTGGCAGGATATGCTGACCAAAGCCACAGCCGGGGATTGACCTGCGAGCAAGCGTATGATGCTTTGGGGAAATAGGGGGTTGTGTTCGGTCGGCAGGACGCCGGGGGAGGGCGGGACAATCCTGGGACACTGGATGTCCCATATACCGCTGTATGAATACACAGCATGTTTTACAAAATACCAATGAATACAGGTACTTGATAGTAGAGGACCAATGAAATAGGGGGCCGCTAACGGATTGCAAATCCGCCTACGCCGGTTCGATTCCGACCTCGGCCTCCACTCTCGAAAGCCCCGCAGCCATTAGGTTGCGGGGCTTTTTTTGTGCCTGCGGATTTTGTTCTGCGCGGTAAAGGGGACAATTTTGGGACACCAAGATTGTTTGCATGTCCCAGGGGCGAACGGCAAAATCCGCTGCATGGCGACTATAGAGCAACGTCCCAATGGGACATGGCGGGCGAAAATCCGCAAAAAGGGATACGCATCGCAATCAGCATCGTTTGATACGAAAGCTGAGGCGCAACGGTGGGCTTCTGAAATCGAGGGGGATATGTCGCGTAAGCGCTTCGTCGATACGCGGGAGGCAGAGGCCACCACTGTCGCGAAGGCATTGGAGCGATACGCAAGGGAAATATCAAAGAACAAGAAGGGAGAGAGGCAGGAGCTCACTAGGATAAAGACGTGGTCAGAAGGGAAGTATGGGTGTAAGTCGTTGGCTACGCTTCGATCATCCGACCTTGCCGAATACCGAGATGCGCGCTTGGCGGAGGGAGTGTCCACTAACACCGTGCGATTGTCGCTGGCGCTGATCAGCCACCTTTATACGGTGGCAATCAAGGACTGGGGCATTGAAGGTCTGAGCAACCCGGTCGCCAAGCTTCGGATGCCCAAGGGTAGCCGAGAGCGTGACCGCCGACCGACCGCCGCGGAGTTGAAAGCCGTGATCAAGGCCGCCGGTGCAATCCACGCGGAGATGCCGGTGATCATCGAGATTGCCGTAGAGACCGCCATGCGCCGCGGCGAACTGCTGACACTTCGGCGCGCCGACATAAAGGGTAAGCACGCACTGTTGGAGGACACCAAGAACGGCAGCCGCCGGCTGGTGCCGCTGTCGATCCGTGCGCGCGCGCTGCTTGATTCATTGCCAGCGCGCATTGATGGCCAGGTGTTCTCCCTGGCCCCGCACTCAGTCAGCCAATATTTCCTGCGTGCCTGCCGGGCTGCCGAGGTGAAGGATCTGCACTTCCATGACCTACGGCATGAAGGAACGTCGCGGCTGTTTGAGAAGGGGCTATCGATCATGGAAGCGGCTTCTGTGACTGGACACAAGACCATGGGGATGCTAAAGCGGTACACCCACCTGTGCCCTGACACCCTGGCCGACAAGCTCGGTTAACCTACACGGGCGAGCGTCGGCGGGGTTTGGCGTTTGCGCCCAGGGCGCGCCGGCGCATGCTTGCCTTCCTCGAATTCCTGCAAGAACTTGCGCACCGTGCTGACCCTCCAGCAGATCCGGCTTCCCTGTTTGAAGAACGGCGGCAGCCAATACGCACCGGCCTGTAATGCGCTGCGGATAGATGATTCCGACCGGCCAAGCATCTTGGCCAACTCCGGGACATGAATTACTTCCGGCTCCATAGTTTCCTCCCACAGCCCATTCCGGGCCGTGCTGAATTGATGGTCATTTAGTGTCCTTGCCGCGCTGGGCGGCAGAAGGTGGGTTAGGGTTTGGCGGGGAACCACTCTGTGTCGTATTCGTGCTGGGTAACGCGTTCTATCTCGATGCTCGGCAGTTGCCGGCGGAAGGTCTCAGTGCCGAACGGCTTCTTCACGTAGTCGGCGGCCTCTTCCATGAATGTTTCCTTGAAGATGCGCAGAAGGTGATCGGCTGCTTTCTCGTACTGGTCCTCGCGATAGTTGGCAATGCACGTGCTGCTGCAGCAAACCCGCCAGATCGTGCGCTTTGGCTGTGCCTCAGCCGCCTTGATCTTTTCGTCCATTGCGGTACGGGCATAGCGCATCTGGTCAAGGGTCAGCGTGGCGACCCAATCATCCGTGCTGATTCTCTGGATGTGGCCCTGGTGACACTTAATTTCAGGCATAGCGAATACCTCGCCCGCCGCTCACCGGCAGGCATGTAGGGGGATTGGGGTTAGGGGCGTTTCATAAACGTGATCCAGTGCGTTTTCTCGCGCTTACCGGACTTGTGGCCAAACAGCGGCTGCTCATCGGTAAGGGCAAGGATTTCGCTGACCCGGATCTGGGTTTCGTTCCACTTGAAGATCAGGAACTGGCCGGGCTTCAGAACGCGGAAGCACTCGGCGAACCCTTTGCGAAGGTCGTCGCGCCAGTCGTCGGTGAGGATTCCGTACTTGAGCCGCAGCCAGCTTTCGCGGCCGGCGCGCACCAGGTGCGGAGGATCGAACACCACCATGTTGAAGCTGGCGTCGGGGAAGGGCAGGTGCCGGAAATCCATGATGACGTCCGGCTCAACCTTCAGCACCCGGCCATCACACAGCACATGCTCTTCATCGCGGATATCACCGAACAGAGCGCGCTGGTCGGCTTTATCGAACCACATCATCCGGCTGGCGCTGCAAGGGTCGAGGACTTGCGCGTTCATGGCCTCGGCCCCTTGTAGATAAAGACGTAGGCGAACCAGAGGGTGGCGATCATCAGCAGTATCCCCAGCCCAGGCCCTGGATGTGCTCGTTCGGGATGGTCAGCTTGTCGGCGGCGGGGATATCGTTCACCGACAGATCACCGAAGTAATCCAATGCCGCGCGGGCACGCTCCAGAGTGAGTTCGGCATGCCCTAGCTGACGCTGCTTGCGAATCTTGTAGGAGCGGAGAGCATGCGCCTTGTCCGGGTAGGCGAAACGCTTGCCGCCAGAGTCCTTTGATACCCGCTTGCGCCGCTTCTTCACGGCCTCAGCGGTCCAGCTGTGCTGGTAGCCATTGATCATATTCACCGTGTAGTCGTCGGCGATGTACCAGCACTGCGCCGTTTCACCAATCACCTGGTAGGTGACGCACTGAATCTCAAGGCCGTCCGGTCCGATGTCATCGACGTAGCGAAAATGGTCCGGGCCGAGCTTTTTCTTTTCCATGGGCACACTCGTCCTTGCCGCTATAGCGGCTGACTTTGAAGGGGGAGGGGTTACAGGTTTTGCGCTGGAGTACGGATGTGCTCCTATCGGGATTTGGCAGACTCAGCCTTCACGGCCAGGCCCGATACGGCCTTGCTGTAGATGAACTTGATCTGATCCCACGGGATGGTGTGTTTCTGCCCGTACTCGCCTTCGCCGTCGCAGATTGAGCAGCCTTCGGTTGGCTCTTCAAGCTCGCAGCATTCATGGCATTCTTTGGTGACCAGCAGCTTGAACTCGCCGAGCAGCAAGGCTTTGGCGCCATTCTCAGCGGTAAGTTGGCGGGGCATGATGCAGTAGCCATCGGGCACCACCACTACCGGCGCGCGCTGCTCTGCGTAGAGCATCACCTGCTCACCATGCTTGACCGTGACAGTGCTGGCGTAGATCGCATGGGTTATGCCAACCGAAGTCATCACACCTTCAATGATTGCGTCCGGTTGGCGCTCCACCGGCTCGCGCTGGGGTTTACCGTCTACGCTGTAAGACTCAACCAGTTCCCCGCGCAAGCTGACGATAAGGTTCTGCTGCTGCTCAATGATCCCTTTCTGTTCGTTTGCCACGCCCTTCCAGTTGACGCCATCGCCCTGGGGCTGTGCGGCTGCATTCTCACCTTTCACGCGCTCGATGTAGGCAGGCAGCAGTGTCGGCGGGAACGTATCTTCCCATGGCTTTACGTTGCGTTTGGCCGAGTCCTGGAGTTGAGCAACATGACCGACCAGTTCGCGGACAAGTCCGGCCCAGTCCTCCACGTCGTAGAACTTGCAGAGCACTGGGTCGGGCGCTGGGCTTGCGCCACGCTCGGCGACAGCGCGGTCGATGTCAGCTTTCGGTGGCGCGGGGGCGGCAGCGAGCATGGCGGCCCAGCACAGTTTCGCGCGGAACGCCGCTTGCTGGCAGCCGCTCATCTCTTGGTACTGCTCCCAGACTTCTTCATCGGAAAAGCACTCGTCCGGCTCCGACTCGAAGCCGTTTATCACCATGGTTTCAGTCGGCTCAACCGGCACCAGTTTCCATTGATTGCTCATACAGCCTCCCTCGTTACCAGGTCATGGGCATTCACAACCGTCATGCCGAGGCGCTCGGCGATCAGGACTTCCAGGCGGGCGCCTTTCGAGGTGTGCCAGCCGGGAAGCCTCGCAACGGTGTCGCAGTCCATCAGGGCGGCAATGTCGCGGCGCATACAGTCGGTCCAGGTGCCGCCGTCAGGGTTGATCTCGGCGGGGTTGGTGACGGTGTGCCCGGCGGCGCGCAGGTCGGCGGTCATGGTGTGGAAGGCTGCGAAGTTGAGACCTGGCAGGCCGGTCATGGGGCCGCTGAGGTAGATACGCTTCATGCGGCCTCCTTGTCATGACCTGGGCAGCCGCTGCCGGCGAAGTCGAAACCATCACACGGCGGCCCGAATGGCAGCACCTCTTTGCCCTGGGCCAGCGCTTCGAGCAGATGATCCTTCGCCTCGTCGGCAGTGCATTCGCGACCATCCACGCGGAACATGCCTTTGAGCTGACGCTTGCTGAAGTCACGAATCGCCCCGCGCACGCTCAGGTGAATGTGAAAGGTGCGACCGTTCGGCCCGAAGGGATCAGCCGGTTTGTTTTCTGTAGGCATGGGAAGTCCTTGCCGGGCCATGCCCGGGCGGTGGAGTGGTGGAGTTACTTCTTCTGGTAGGTCTGGGTCAGCGCCGCGTTGACGCTGTTGCCGCGCTTCAGCACGACGCGGGCGAGTGCTGCCCGGTCTTTCTGGCTGTGGCTGGCCTGGCTGAGCAGGCCGAAGTAGCTGTTGGCTGTCTCGCGCAGATCCTCGGCCGGCGCCGCGGCGGTACGCTTCAGCGCCTGGGCAAGCGACCGCTTGCGAGTCGAGCGCCGCCAAGGCTTGATCACGTGCCCAACGAAGTCGACGCCGCGATCCACTGGCTGCAGGATCGTCTTGGTCGGGTTCAGCTTGGCGCCGAGCCTGGGTAGGAACGCTTCGACCTCAGTCAGCCACCGGTTGAGCTGCTGCGGCGACTCATGCAGGAACACGAAGTCGTCGACGTAGCGGATGTAGTGCTTGGCGCCCAGACGGTGCTTGGCGAACTGGTCCAGGGCGTCGAGGTAGACGTTGGCGAAGAACTGCGACGACAGGTTACCGATCGGCAGGCCGAGGTGGGCAGGCTGCGCTACCAGGCGCTTGTGCTGTGGCACCCGGTTGAACAGGTGCGCGGGGCTGCGGGTCTCGTAATCCTCACGCGGGTCGTGCATGAGGATCTGCGTGGCCAGGGCCAGCCACCAGGGTTCGGTGATCCGAGTTTCCAGTTGCTTGCGCAGCACCGCCTTGTCTATGGCGACGAAGAAGTTGGCCAAGTCGAGCTTGAGATACCAGCACGGTTTCGACCAGTTATGCGATGCGCTGCGGATCTTCGACTCAAGGCGCTTGGCGGCGTACAGCGTGCCGCGCCCAGGAATGCATGCGCAACTGTCCGCTATGAAGCTGGCGTAGAAGCGCGGTGCCACATGGTTGTACAGCAGGTGGTGGACGACGCGGTCCCGAAAGGCTGCTGCCCAGACCTCGCGGGCTTTCGGTCGGGTGACCACGAAACAGATGGATCGGCCTGGCCGGTAAGTGCCGGCAATCAGGTCGTCGTGTAACTGGATCAGGTTCCGCTCGAGGTCTATCTCGAAGGCCAGCGCGCTGTCGCTGTTGCGCTTGGTGCGTCGGCAGTCGTAATAAGCCTGAACCAGATCCTGAAACGGGTAGGGACCCAAAGTCGAATCTGCGGACGGGGCGGACACGGAGCTCGTTGTTCTTGTCGTTGTTGTTCTGATTGCCATCATCGAAGTTCATGTTGAATGCGTTGTTGGCTGAGCGCTGCGACCTATCGTGCTATCTACGTCGCCGAGCCGAAGGCAGAGCCGATCAGCAAGGCAACTGCGCGAGACCTACACGGACGCTTTAGACCGGCGGTATCTCTTTTGCGCATGGCGGTGACCCATCAGGTCAGCGGCACGACCAGATTCAATTCGCACAGACCAGAAAGCCGTAACCTTCAGGTAGCGGGCGCGGTTGGGGTAGAGCGTTTCCAGGCGTTGGCTTGTTTGCCGATAGAGGTTGTAACCTCGATCGCCTGGGCATGTTGCGAGATGCTGATGAAGCGGCTGTCTTTGAAGAGCCGCATCAGGAACTCGACCACCTGGACCTTCTCGATCAGCAGGGTCAGGTGCGGGCGCTTGTCCTGTGTGGCGTTTGCACGGGCGATCAGCATCAAGACCTCGATGCATTCATCGATCACCCGCTTACCAAGCGACTGCTTCAAGTCGCGCGGGATGTTCCTGGTCATCGTTGTGGCCATGTGTAGAAGCCCCATCGAGGCCTTGTAGATCTGCAAGTCCGTGTGCATCGCCATGAGGCTCGCTCTCCAAGAGCAACCGGCCGCAAGCGGCCGGATTAAATTAACAAATTACTGAATAAGCTCGCTGCGGACGGGGCGGACACGGAGCTCGACGTGCTTGACGAGGCTGTTCTGATGGCCATCATCGAAGATCATGTCGAACGCGTAGTAGGCTGAGCGCTGCGAACTCGACCAGTACCAGGTATCTCGGAAAGCCTCTGCGCCGCCCTCCTGGAACGCCGCGTGAACGGTCTGCGCCGGGTCTTCTTCGCTGTACAACAGTCCCACTGGCTCGCTGTTCGGGTTGTCACCGCTGCGGGCTCCTGCCCAGTTTTCTTCGGTGGTTGGCTTGAAGTGGCGGTACTGCAGCTCTTGCACGTCGCGCGCCGGGATTGCCCAGTCGGTGAAGCCTTCGATGCTCAGTGCCAGGACCTTCGCTGCCAGTTCGCTGCCTGCCGCCGCCATGGCCTGGGTGTTGGCCCGGCTGTCGGTGAAGCTGTCGGCGCCCTCGATCTTCTCGCCGTACTCGCCCCACTTGCCGACCAGCTCATGCTCGGCACCAGCGGTGATGTTCAGGAAACGCTGGCCGGTTACCGGGTCGCGGGTAATGCCGGTGACGAAACCGCCGCCGTAGGCCTGGCCGATGGCTGGGGTGGTTACGGCCGGTACTGCTTTCTCAACTGCGGACATGGTGCTTCCTCTTTTCGAAGGCAACAAAAAAGGCGCTGTGCGCCCTGGTGTGCCGGATCAAGAACGAATGGATGAAGGATTAAATAAAGAATCTGCGGACGGGGCGGACACGGAGCTCGTCGTCCTTGCCGTCGTAGTGCTGAAGGCCACCATCGAAGAGCATGGTGAATGCGTAGCCGGCTGAGCGCTGCGAAGATGACCAGTAATAGCAGTCCTGGGCGAACACTTCGGGGCAGTTCAGCCAGCAGTGATACAGCTCGGCAGCGGCCGGCAGGTAGAAGTCATGATGACCATCAGCCTGGTACTCGGCACAGGCATCAGCCGCCGGATATTTGCGCTCGTCGTCGTTCCCGATCAGCACCTGGGTGTTGGTGTAGCCGTCAGTCTTGCTGAGACCCTTCACCTCGACTCCACGGCCGCCCCACTCAAGGCTGCCAACATCCTTCGCAGCGATGATCAGGTAATGCGCCGGCACATCGCCACGGGCATGGACGAAGCCTCCGTTGATACCGCCCTGGCCCGGCCACGGCTTGCCGATCTCCGGGGCTGGAGATTGGGGCGCTGGCTGAACATTCGCCGCCGGCGGCAGCACCTGGGCGAACACGCTGGCCATGGCCAGTTTTGCAAGGGATGAAGCGGGCATCTTGATAGACGCGTCACCGTGCTTCAGGGTGATCATTTCGGTTTTCATGCGGTTACCTCAGGTAAGCGCCGCCCTCCGGTTACCGGATGCAGCGAGTAGGGTGGGTTATGCGGGCTCGATGATCTCGTCGCCCGGGTCTTTCTGGATGGCGAGCAGGCTTTTGTTTCGGAATTCCCGCGCCACGTTTTCGGATATCTGGATTTTGTGGCGCGGCGGATCAAGCAGGAATGTGGCTTTCGATCCCAGCGCATGCAGGTGATGAATCATCAGCGTCATCGCCTCGCCTTGCTCAGTAATGCCTGACCACTCCATCAGGTCGGCCAGGGCCTGACGGGTGCCGGGGCGAACCCTGAGCCTCAATTCCTCTTCGGCATTCGCTACGCGCTTCCTGGCAGTTTTGGCCGAGCGTTCCTGCGGTGTTTTCGCCATGGCCTACCTCTTCTATTCCGCTGGCCGGCAGTGCGAGCCAGGTTTGACGTTTGCGTTGCTGGTGGCGGGCTATGCGGCGCATGAATTGGTCACGCCGAATGGGCTTGCTTAGGGAAGAATGCAGGCGCTGGGCCTTTGGTTGCCTTCGGGTAGTCGATATCGAACTTGGCCAGTAGCCGTTCGAAGTTTTTCCGGTTGGTCTGGATGCTTTCGCGCGCCTGGTTCCTGCTGAAGCCTCGCCCCAAGAGTTCGCGGATCAGTGTGGCGTTTCTGGCGTCACGCTCTTCATCGACAAACCGAAGATCCTTCTTGCCTCGCGTATCTGCCGGCTGGAATTTGAATCCGCCAAGCTGTGCAAGCCGCTGCAATGACCGTATGTGCATGCCGGTTCTCAGGATAGCCTGGGTATAGGTCATGGTCTCGGCCAGCCCCCTGATGTGCTCCAGCTCATCCGCTTTGGCTTTCTCGCGCATGATCTTCCTTTCATCGCGCTCGATGTCCCGGAGCGCCATTTTGTCCAGGAACTTGACTGGCTCCGCGATGCACACTCGGGCCTTTTCCTTTCTTGGCTTCGGTTCTGGGTGATGCCTAGCAGGTGGAGGCTTAACAACCACTTCCAGTACCTGGATAGTCCCTCCTTTACTCAAGAAGGCCTCAATGTTGTGAGCCAGTTCGTTCGATGCTGGCCGAAGAGCCTCGACCATGCCTAGGTGGTTGCTGATCATGCAGCCGCCTTGGCCAGTGTCACCCCGGCCATGCTGAAGGTTGATCCCTGCGCTGCGACCATCGCGTCGAGCGCTTCCCAGTTGACCGAAAGGACGCTGATCGGCGCTTGACCATATGCCACGGCTTTCACCAGGGCCTCGAAGTCCGTCACGTTGGCCTGCAGCGCTACCTGCTCCACCGCTTGGCTCGTTACTGGCTTTGCGGCCTGGGTGACTGGTGCCGCCGTCTTGGCTGGTGCGGTGCGGATAGGCTCTGGCGTCGCCACTTTCTCTACGACCGGCTCTGGCTTGATGGCTGCCAAGCGTTCCGCTTCCTGCTCTTCGGCGATACGCTTCGCTTCGGCCTTTTCTCGCTCCACCTTCTGGTGTTCGGAGATTCGGAATTTGATCAGCGTCACCAGGTCGTCATTGGCCTTGGCCACCAGTTGCTGCACATCGCTGAACAGGAAGGCGTGATCAACAGCGAGCTCGGCAAGGCTGTTCAGATTCAAGCGAATGCTGTCAGCTACCTGGCTGGCATCGATCTTCGCCCGGGCCAACTCGGTATCAACTGCGTCCTGGAGGCTAGCGATTGTGCGCTTGTTCTTCATGGCGCCGGCGAAGTCGACGTGCACATTAGGCAGCGCCACCTGTCCCAAGGTCCTGTTGATCCCGGCAATATGCTCCGCCAGGGCGAGCTCGGCCTTTTGCTTGATGGAGGTCTTCACCAGCAGCTCTTGAGCCTTCACCAGCTTATCGACCTTCAGACGTGTCTCGCGGGCATGGGCGCTGATGCGATCCAGCGACGAAAATAGTTCGTCGATGCTTTGGGTCTGCGACAGGGCCTGTTTCTTGGCGACAGCGACAGCTTCCTCGACTTCGCCACACCACTTGACCGCCTTCTTGGCGTCGGCGAAGTCCTGGTCGGTGGAGAGCGTTGTTTTCACCGAGTCGATGACAGCCAGCGCGGAATCTTCAAACACCTTTAGATTGCTGGCGGTGACCATGCCGGTCAGTTCGATGCGCAGCGCTGGCAGCTCGTCCGGCGCCTTGCCGACGACAATTGATGGCGCGTCGGCCATTTCGAAGTTCGCCAGGTCCGCCTCGAACTGTTTCCAGCCCTCGATCAACTGGGCCGCGCGACCGGCGACGGGCCGGTACTCCATGTGCACGAAGTTCTCTGCGGTGCCGTCCGAGCAAACAAAGATCACTCGCTCAGCTCCGCTGACCAGCAGTTGCTGCTCAAGCTGCCAGTAGTAGTGCGGCGCCAGATCGCCAGCTTTCACTTGGGCCACGACCGACTCATTCCACAGCTTGTGCTCGAACAGGGTCTCTCCGAGCATTGTGGCGCCGTCCATGGAGGCGAGCAGGTTGCCTTTAGTGCCAACGATCGGATACAGCTCTTCGCCGATCAATGCCTCGGTCAGTGGGCGCGCCAGGGCTTCGGTTGCATGCCCCTTGTCGAAGACAAACTGTTGAGAGGGCGTGACGTCCTGTGTGATGCCTGTCTTCTTGGACGCCAGCAGATCGGTGCGCGTTTGGTACTTCGAAGCGCCCATCATTGCCGGGGCTTCGGAAGCGGTGCGGTACTGGGCGCGAAGGGCAAGCCACTCGGCGGAGCCTTGAGCTACGTTGTGAATTTTCATGCTGCATCTCCATCGAGGGCTTTGAGGTTGGTGATTTTTTCAATCTGCGCCGGGCTCAGCGTGTACTTGCTGCTGATGGTCGCAATGAGGTGTTCTGGGCTGGTGCGGTTCGAGTCGATCAGTGGCTGCCACTTCGCGATGTTCTCGGTCAGCAGGTCGTCGGAGTAGGCGGGCAGCGCTTCCTGCTCAGGCTGGGCGTGATGCCGAGGGGTGACGTCGCGCGCTGGCTCCTCGAATGCCTTGCCTTCCATCTCGTCGGCCGTTGGCGCCGACCCGACTTCGGGGAATGCTTTGCGCAGGGCCTGTGCCTCGGCGCATTTGGCGAGCTGGGCAAATGCTCGACGCTTCCACATGGCGTTGGGTGCCGCGGTGTCCTTGCTCGATGTCGCGTAGTTCTCAAGCCATCGCTCGTTGGCCGTGTATTCGGCAACCAACCCGTTGCTCATCTGCCGCTTGACCGTCACGCGGCACCATTCCGGATACGTGACCTCTACGCCGCTCAGCTTCGCCGTTACTGGAGGGCCATATTCAGGCTCGCTGATTCCGGCGTATTGGCCGGTGCGCGCGGCCTGAATGCGGTACAGGCCGATGCCTGGCATCACCGTGTCCTGCATCTTTTTCGTCTTTGAGTTCCAGATCGGAACGATGTGCACCGGCTTCAACATTGGGTCTAGGTGCGCCGCCTGGCAGTAAGCCAACACCATCACGACTGAGTTCTTTTCTGCGCCGGGGTAGAGGCTGCTGCTCAGTACTTCAACGAGCGCGGCCTCCGACATCGCAGGCGTGTTGTCGTCCTGCTTCATTACTGCGGACATGGGGATTCCTTGCCGCGATGCTCGCAGCGATTGAAAGGGGTTGTTATTGAGTGATTCGATCAGCGAGGGCGCCGAGCAACATCAGGAAGGTGCAGACGGCGAGGGCAGAGAAAGAGCCGCGCCAGATGAGCATGCGCCGGGTGCGCTGGTGGGCGGTCATGGTGCTGACTGCTTGCGGTAGCCTGCGTCGTAGAGCTGAACAGCCATAATTCGTCGGTCACTCATGATGCCCGTGAGGATGTTGGTATCGGCGATCATCCCCTCAATCGCCTTATCGCGCTCATCAGCCGCGATCTGGTGGGGCGTGAGAATTGGGCGGAAGCAACCATGCATACCTTGCTCTACACAGGCATTGCCGCGTGAAAGATTGCGAGGGTTGAACGTAAACGCCGCCAGCTCGCTTTCGCCATCCTTGAAGTGAGCGATGATCGTTACCTCGTCGCCCTCCTTGAGGTCTTTATCGAATGGATCTTCTGGGCAGTTCGTACCGCCAGCAAACTCACACACCGTCCCAACAGGCGGCAGGCCTTCACCGGTCCAAGGAGTTGGGCGCGGGGTAACGAAGCTGAAAGACTCACGCCGGGAGTTGTGGAAGGAGCCGCACGAAGGATCGCCGCCGCCATACGGGAACGATTTCGCATGCTCCATGTTTTGGTGCTGCGTTTTGCCCAGCCAGAACTCTTTGATTCCAAATCCAGTTTCGTGCAGGCCGTGCGCGACCGCCCAGTCAGGTGCTTTGCTCCAATCAATGTCCATGACGAACCCTCACCGCGATGCGACCGCCTTTCATTGTCGGTGCCAGGCGCTGCGGCAGGTCACGCACCAGCTCTTCCCGCTTGCGGCCGATTAGCTCATTGAAGGGAAGGCCAAAGCCCAGGATGGAAATACGGCGCTCAATGTCGTCGAGCTGCTCGTCTACGATCGTTTTCACTGGTGAAGTGGTCATGCGGCGGCCCTCTTGAGCTGCTGGTTGCGCTCGACGAACTTTGCGTCCAGCGCATCGCGGTAACGGTTGGCGGTGCGGGCGTCGATCAGGCCGGCAAACTCCGCCATTTCGATCATGCCCATGACGAAGGTTCGGTCCGGCACCGGGGTGCAGGAACGCTTCATCTTGGTGATTTCCAGGCCCAGGCGGGCGAGGGTGGTCGGGTTATTCATAGGTCACCATCCGCGTCGTCCTCGGCCGCTTCCCGCTCTGCTGCCACCGCGTCGGCGGCGTATGGCCTGAGCAGCGCGATGGCGATCCGCTCAGCGGCTTCGATAGGGCGTGGCTGGCCGATCAAGTCAGCAGCATGGCCGCGTGAATCTGACTGGCTGCCGAGGATCGAGGATAGGAACAGGCGGGCGAACGAGTCGCGCTCGTCCAGGCCGTCGATCTGGCGCTGATTCAGGATGCCTTGCAGGTAGGTGCAGTACCGGTCAAAGGTCACCACCTGCGGACGACCGAAGCGCCGCTTCCACTTGATGTCGACGCCGCACACCAACTGCTCCGCCGAGTTCTCAAGCCACTTCTGTTCCGGGTTCGCCTCGCTGATCTCTGGAGGCAACTGGGCGTCGTAACGCTCCTGGCATATCTTCAATGCTGCGTTCATGGTCGCCTCCAGGGCGGTGAAAAAGGGTGCAGGCGCCGAGCGCTACCTCGGACGCTTCTGGTCTGGCTACGGATGTTCGTAGGCCCAGGAATCACCTGCATGAAAAGCAATAAATGAATTACTGAATGAATCTGCGGACGGGGCGGACACGGAGCTCGCGGCCCTTGCCGAGGCTGCCCTGAAAGCCACCATCGAAGTACAGGAGGAACGCGAAGTTGGCTGAGCGCTGCGAACTCGACCACACCCAACCTCTCAACTTGCCGTTCAGGTTAAGCCAGATCTCGTACAGCTCGGCAGCGGCTGGCAGGTAGAAGTCACCATGCCCTTCGGCGATGTGTCCGTATGCGGCAATCGCAGCCGGGTATTCGCCGTCAGCGTTAACCAGGGCTTCGGTGTTCGCCCGACCATCGATCAGACTGGTGGCTGGCGACTCATCGCCATACTGGCCCCACTCCGCACGCTCCAGCTCATCACCCAGGATCAGGTGGTAGCCCTCGGCGCCGTTACGGGCCGGGATGAATCCGGCGTAGATGCCGCCCTGACCAGGCCATACAGCACCGATTTCAGGCATGGTGATTTGTGCTTGCTCTGCTGCTTGCATGGGTTATTCCTCGTCGGGGATGTTCGTTTGATTTCCCGTCAGGCCCTCTTGCGAAGGCCTGCCAGTGAAATCTGCGGTGTCCGGCGTAACCGCTATCTCCCATTTGGTAGGGAATTTCCCGCCAATACATCTGGCCCGCCCCCAGCTATTTTCCTCAAGCTGGCTTGGAAATCTTTCTCTCCAGCCGCGGGCCTTTCGGCTTGTTCTCCCGCTGGATAACTGTTCTTGGCGCTTTACGCTGCACGCCCGGGTCAGTTGCCAACCCTCTGAACCGTTTAGGCCGGTTCATCGCTGCCTTTGAATCTGGGCCGGTGGTGATCCGGCAAGGGGTGTAACCAAAGAGCGGCGGGCCGTGAGGCCCTGGCGAGTCCCTGTTGGGTGACTCGATGTAGTGAACATTACGCGCTGTAATAATCATCGTCAATACTCGATGTAATAAATTTTTGAGCTTCTGTAATAAATTACGCCAAGGCCGGGTGCCGGCCGAATTGCGGGCACAAAAAAGCCCGCTCAGTGGCGGGCCTTGTTGGCGGGTTGGGTTACTTCTTTTTCGGAGATCGGCGGACGGTTGACCACCAGAAGACACGGCCAAGCATTTTGACCTCGTGCCGGTATTGCTCCGCGCTCATTATCTCATCCGGGAACTCTTCAGCGTTCTCGCTGCGGATGCGGATGGCGCCGCCTGGGAGCCGGTACAGGTATTTTACGCGCAGCATCCCCTCGTGGTTGAAGGCGTAGATCTCGCCGTCGATGACTGATATGTCGGCGCGGTCGAAGCCGATGGCTGCGCCGTCCAAGATCAGTTTTTCCATGCTGGTGCCGCGAATCCTGGCCACCGCCGCGTTCTCGCACTCAACACCTGCTGCTCTCAAGGTGGCATTGCTGAAACGAAGCGTCCTGTCTGCGACCTCCATGACAACTGTCATACCGTCTCCACCGGCAAATTCGACTTCTGCATAGTAGGGGACCGCGCACTCGTCATCTTGTAGAGGATCACCATCGCTCCATACCGCCATATCGCCCAGGTACTCAGCATTTGCCTCAACTGGGCGACGCTCGGGCGGCCCGGCGCCGTTCTCGCGGAATATTGAGGAAAGCCCCAGATACTCCAAAAGGGCGCCGATCCTTTCAAGTGATGGCTCTCGGCGACCGCCAAGCCAATGAGCGACCGCGCCCTGGCTGACGCCCATCTGCTCGGCGACCTGATCCTGGGTGATGTCGAGTTCCTTCATTCTGGCCTTTGCCAGTTCGTACCATTTTTTCATCTGCCAATCATTACGCCCTGTATGTCTTCGCACCAGTCACAGTGCGTAATGCCGCTTGCGCAATAAAATTACAGAAAGTAATATCCGTTCAAGAATACGGAGAAACCCTATGTCCAACATGAAGACGATTCGCGAAAAGGTCGGTGTCACCCAGGCCGCCCTGGCCAAAACGGTAGGCCTGACCCAAGGCGCTATCGCTCATTACGAGAACGACCGCCGCAAGCCAGGCCTTGAGGAGTGCCGACGCATTGTCGACGCCCTCAATGCCAGCGGCGCCGCCGTGACCCTGGATGACGTTTTCCCACCACTGAATATCCCGGCCCTTACCGCCGCTTAACCCTTTCGAACAACCAAGGAGCCTCACCAATGGCATATCACGACACGCGTCACCTGAAAGACCGGGAGATCAAGTCCCGCTATGACGACGAAACCTACGAGGCGCTGAAGGCTGTTGCGCGCCTGCACAAGCTCCAGCTCGCGGTTTTCGTTCGTATGTGCGTCGAGGAAAAGCTGGAAAGCATCGTTGAACTGGATGTTAGCGGGAAACACATGCAGGCCTGAAGGCCCTTAAGGAGGCTATGTGCCTGAAACCACGATCTGCCACGGGATCGATGGGCGCCTCTACGAAAAGCTTGAACGGTTGGCAGCAGCGGCAGGGATGACCCCTGACGAGTACGCCGCAAAGCTTGGAGCAGAACGCTTTTTCGAGAAGACCAGGCCAAGAGGGGCTGGAAAGATCCGGCATCTACCAACAACAAGGCGTGACCCGCCGAAGGCCGGAATAGGGCCTGAAAAAGGAGGGGCTGATGAAGACCCAAACCCATAAACCCAAATCGCAGGCACAAAAAAGCCGGGGCGCAATCCCGGCTCTTTTTACAGCACTTGCAAAAACTGTATCAACGTGGAGCTGATTATGCATACGTCTAACACCGATGTACAGGCCCTCAATAATCCCGCGCCACGTTTTTCGCAATCAGAAAACGTGGCGCGGATTAAGCCAGTGACTCCTTTCGACTTCCACGGTTTCCCTGTCCGCGTAATTGACGACGGTCACGGGGAGCCCTGGTTCATCGCCAAGGACATCGCCGAAGCCCTCGGCTACTCCAACACGTCGAAGGCGATCAATGCTCACTGCAAAGCGGTCAGTACCTGCCATACCGAAATGGGAGGTCAGGTCCGCGCAGTGCAAATCATCCCTGAGCGCGATCTCTACCGTCTGGTGATGAAGTCCAAGCTTCCGGCTGCTGAGCAGTTCGAAGAATGGGTGGTGGGTCAGGTGCTGCCGACCATTCGGAAGACCGGCTCTTACACCGCCAAGGACACGAACAACTCCAAGGTCATTGGCGAACTCGCCATCCTGGAATGCTTCGATCGCCTACTGAAGCCGGCACCCTCCAGCAAAATGATGATGCTTGCGCAGATCGCCGCTAATAACGGACTGGATGCGAAATTCCTCCCTGGTTATGCCATCGACGCCGCTCCAGACGCTACCGGCGGATCTTCGATGGAAACCAAGCCCATCACCGACCTCATCAAAGAAAACGGGATAGCCAGCACAGCCACGGCCTTCAACCGCTTGTTGGCCGCCAACGGCTTTATCAAAAAGTGCCAGCGCAACAGCACCAAGCGCGGCGTCGTCGACTTCTGGTCGGTGACTGATAAGGGCCTTCGATACGGCAAGAACCTGACCAGCCCCAACAACCCCCGCGAGACAGCCCCGCACTGGTACGTCGATCGCTTCCTAGAACTTGCCGGCTTGGTCGGCAAAGGCAGCAAGTAATGGCCGGAGACTGGATAAAAATGCGAATCGATCTTCAGACGCATCCGAAAGTTTTCCGCATTGTGTCCGCATTGAAAGCGGACAGGTTGCGGGTGATTGGCGGACTGCATGTCGCTTGGAGCATCTTCGATACTCATTCTGCTGATGGCGTGCTGCTGGGCTATGACTGCAATGCGATGGACGCTGTGATCGGCTGGCCTGGGTTTACTCAGGCCATGATCGATGTGCAGTGGGCGTCTATCGATGAGGCTGGAAGCCTTGTAATGCCTCGCTTTGATGAGCACAACGGGGCAAGCGCCAAGCGCCGCGCGAACGACAATGAGAGGAAGCGCACCGCACGAAAGTCGGGAAGTGTCCGCAAAATGTCCGCAAGTGATGCGGACGAAATGCGGACCAGAGAAGAGAAGAGAAGAGAAGATCAAAACCCTCTCTCTGCGCGGGAAGCTGTCGACCCTCGTATGCCCAGCGAAATGACTCTCGACTGGCACCCGGACGACAAGCTGCTGAAAACCTACTCGGTTCACTCTGGCGTTGCGCTGGATCTGTTCACCGAAGATGCGCGCAGGGCATTCACTGCCCACTACGAGCCGCGCGGCCAGGTGAACACCCAGGCGGAGTGGGTGCAGATGCTAGTCAAGTGGGTGCTGAACGACCGAAATCGCGCAGCATCGTCGAACGTCAGGCAGTTCACGCCGCGCCAGAGCAATGAGCCCGACTTCGATAGCAATGCGTGGGCCGAAGGGCTTGTGGTGAGCCCATGAAGCCAGTCAGCCAACTGATGGCGACCATGGGAAACCTGCCGCCGTCAATTCAAGCCCAGCCGCTCCAGGTGACGCCGCAGACGGCAGAAGTGGTGAACGACCTGTTCCGCCGCCTGCGCGGGATCTTCCCGGCGTGGCGCCAGGCATGGCCATCCACCGAAGCGCTCGACGCCGCCAAGGCCGAGTGGATCAAGGAATTCGCCGATGAGGGCATCCGCACTCTGGAGCAGATCGAGTTCGGTATCCAGAAGTGCCGCAAGCTCAAGAAGCCATTCGCTCCGAGCGTGGGTGAGTTCATCGCCATGTGCGTGCCGGGCCCGGAAGACTTCGGCATGCCTTCGGTAGCCGGGGCGTGGATGGAGGCGCTGATGGAGACCTACAGCCATGAAGGCGTGAAGATCGCGGCGGTCGCAACCGGCCTGTTCGACCTGCGCGCCGCCAAGCAGGAAGACAAGGGCCTGCGCCAGCGCTTCGACCACAACTACGCGATCGTGATCCGCCGCGCCCAGGAAGGCCAGCCGCTGGACGGAAAGATCCTTGCCGGGATCGGCCACGACAGCCAGAAGACGGCCTTCGAGCTCGCCAATGAGCTGGCCGACCAACAAACCCAAGCACGAATCCTTCAGCAAGGCATCCCGGCCGACGGCAAGTCAGCCCGCGCACTGCTACTCGCGAAGTTCGGCAAGAACAAAACTCAGGAGCAACGGCCATGAAACGTGCAAACCCAGCCCAGCTACGCCAATCCCTTGAGGTGGCCCATGGTCTCGTAAAAGCCGGCGTTCGCTTCGTGTGCATGCCGGTGGTGGATGAGGCGGACGGTATGAATCTGGCCAGTCAGGCCGCCGAGCGCCTGGAGCGTATGGCAGTGATCGCAGAAGCAGGGGAGAAGCGGGCATGAGCAATCACACAAAAGAAGAATGGCTGGTAGATCGCCAGGACTACTGCATCAGCGTAGAGCGAGACGGTGAGCCGCTTGAGATAGCCACGATTGGCGCGATGGACCACAACGGCATCAAGTTCGTGATCGCCGAAGAGTCGTGGGCCAACGCCTACCTGATCCGAACTGCCCCGCAAATGCTCGCAATGCTGGAAGAGCTGATGGCCAAGGCCTACAAGCAGAACTGGAACGATCAGTACCCCGAGCTGGTAGAGCGGGCCGAGAAGGTTGTTGCGCTGGCGAAGGCTGGAACCCCGTCTGACTTTGATGATGAGGCTGAGCTATGACCGACAACGCAGAACTGAAGCGTCTGGCCGAGGCCGCACCAGAAGGCCCATGGTTTGGGCCGGAGTATGCACCGGGCACCAGCTACGTCTTCGACGTGGATCTCGGGACGCTGCTGGAATACCAAAGCATCGATACAGAAAAGGATGCATGCCTGCGCTACGTGGCCGCCGCCAACCCCGCCGCAGTCCTAGCCCTGATCGCCGAGAACGAGCGGCTACGGGCCATCCACGCTGTCGGCCCGGTCAAAGTTGCATTTGACGTGATGGACGAGCGCGACCAGCTCCGCGCCGAAATCGCCGGCCTCAAGACCGGCTACGAAGCCTACGAGCGGGTGAATGCTGAGCTGAAGGCTGAGAACGAACGTCTGCGCTCCGGCATGAAGGGCGATTACGACCTAGACGCATGGCTCGACTGGACGCGAGAAGTGGAGGCGCTGCGCAAGGCTTTTACCGAGTGCGCCGACTCCCTGCACGGCGAAATGCTCCAGAAGTTCGGCGGCCAACTGCCGGACGACATGCACCCAGTGACGCGCCGGGAGTACGACCGCGATATGGCAGAGGTGGCCGGGTATCGCGTCGCCCTTGGCCAGGGAGAGCAGTCATGAGGCGTTCAGTTGCGCTTATCGGGCTTGGATTCTCGGTAGTCGGCGGTGCGCTTGGTTTTTCTGAGCATGACGGATATGCGATTGGTGCTTTGGCTATTGCCGGCGCGATCCTTTTTGTCTCGCGGAGGGTATGGCCATGACTAAGCCCGCCAAGCCCCGCCCAATGCCCGTGTACCTGGTTCTGCGCCGCCTGGTCGATCCTGCCACCGGCAAGGAGGTTGCAGCGTTTGTGCCGTCCTCCGACGCCGACCGGTCGATCCTGCGCGAGCGTGAATTCAAGATGAACGCGAAGATCCGCGCAGACCTCAAGCAGCCGCGCAATCCACGGTTCAACGGTTTGGTCCACGGCCTGGGCCGGGTGCTGAGCCAGAATATCGACCGGTTCTCTGGCAAACAGTCCCACGACGTCATTAAGGCCCTGCAACTGGAGTCGGGCGTTTACTGCGACGAGGAAGCATTCGACATCCCTGGCCTGGGCCAACTCACCCGTAAGACGCCCCGCAGCCTTTCCTACGACTCGATGGGGGAAGAGGTGTTTCAAGACTTCTGGCGCCAGTGCTGCGCCTATCTGGTGCTGCATGACTGGCCGACGCTTACCGAAGAGCGCCTGACCGAGATGGCCGAGTTCGAAGCATTCAAGGAGGTGGCATGAAGCGCACCCCACTGCAACGCAAGACCCCGCTTACATCCGGCGGCCCACGCCGCAAACGCTGCCCAGAGTGCCGAGTGATGTTCGTGCCCTCCAGAAGCTCGCAGGCGGTGTGCGGAGAGATCGAGTGCGCCATCGCTCATGGGAAGTCGGAGAAGGGGCGAGCGATCGCCGGGAAAGCCTTGGCGGAATTAGGGCGCCGCGAGATCAAGGTCCGCAAGGAGAAGCTGAAAACCCGGGCGGATCACCTCAAAGACACGCAGCACGCTTTCAATGCCTGGATACGCGCCCGTGACGCCGGACAGCCCTGCATTAGCTGCGGGACCACAGCGGATGTTCAGTACTGCGCGGGCCACTACAGAACAACCGCCGCAAGCCCAGAGCTCCGATTCGAACCGCTCAACGTAAACCTTCAGTGCAATCGCAATTGCAACATGGGCAAGTCCGGAAACCTGCTGGGGTATCGCCCTGGCCTGATCGAGAAGATTGGCATCGAGGCTGTCGAGTGGCTGGAAGGCCCTCATGAGCCCAAGAAGTACACCGTCGAGCAACTGAAGGCGATCACCGCCGAGTACCGGGCAAAGACCAAAGAACTGAAGAGGGCTGCAGCATGATCTATCGAGACGTTATTTCCGCAGTGATCCGTGCCTTGGCGTCCGAGACGATCAACAGCGCCGGCGGTTGCGACTACACGCCAAAGGTCCAGGCCAACAAGCTGAAGGGCGAGATCGTGGGCAAGGAGGCGGCCTTCCTCACTGATTGCTGGGTTTTTGGTCGGCTTCACTCTTGCCTCGCGCCGAAACACTGGATGGCCTTGAACGCCTGCTACTCGACGCACATGGCCTCAAAGGTGGGCGCCATTGGCCGGATCGTTTCGCATGTGTCGTCACCGGCGCCGCGCCTGTTCCTGACCAAGGCAGTCACGGCTTGGGCCTATCCGCAGTTGGGTGGCGCCGAGCGCGCGCCCGCCGGGAAGGTGTCGCTAGAGATTGATGATGATGCTCCCGCCTGGAGGAAGGCAGCGGTAGCCAAGGCGCAGAAGGCGATCAACACCAAGCTGAAGCAGCGCCAGGAGGCTCCGTGCGAAGGGGTGATCATCTTGCCGGCCCATAACTACGACATGAACACCTGGGATCTGGACGGCACGCCCGAGCGCACTCGTCGTGACTGGCGCAGGAAGATTTTTAAGGGGCTGGATAAGCTGGTCAATGAGGCGCTTCTCGAAGCTGGCGAGATCCTGACCAAGGAGGGCGTCTTCTTCGGTGACCAGGATGCCGCATGAGGGCCTTGACAGGGCCTGCCGGTTCGCCGATTATGTGCCCATCCTGTCGTACTTGCGCATGTAGGTGATGCAAGCGACAAACAAACCCGGCCACTGCGCCGGGTTTTTTATTGCCTGAAATTCGCCGTCATAGCTCCAGCGGTAGAGCAGTCGCCTTGTAAGCGAATGGCCCGGGGTTCGAATCCTCGTGACGGCACCAAATTGGCGAGTAGCACAGCGGTAGTGCAATCGGCTGTTAACCGATCGGTCATTGGTTCGATCCCAATCTCGCCAGCCAGTAACAACTGCAGCCAGGGCAGCCCTCGGGAGGCCTGGACGCTGATAAGCCGGTAGTGCAGCGCTACGGAAAAGCACCGGCAGCCCGCGCGCCCTGACCTAACACGCTTTCAGGGTGGTGCGAGACCGAAACAGCGAGATCGATGCACTTGGGTGTCGACGCCGTGATGGTCTTTGGCTGGCAGCGTGGGAAGACACGCAATTGCGGGTAGCGCAGGTCGCTAGACAGCCTTCCAAGCTTTCGATCAGGGTTCGATTCCCTGTATCCGCTCCAAATCTGGCCCGAAGCATTGACGGTTGATGCGCCCGGCTCATAACCGGGGGAAGAGGGTTCAAGCCCCTACGGGCCGACCAGGCATGGGGCCTCAAGCCTCTGCGGTGTAGATCTGAGATCTCTTCAGGGAGCCAAAACAACTTGAGCAACCGAGGGGGAGTGCCTCGGTGCCTTTTCAGGGCCTCGACATTGATCGGGGCCTTTTCGTTTTCGGCCCCGCCACACCCTTCGCTCTGAGCTGGGAGTGCTGCAGGGGCTGATCTATTCGCCGCTGCTCCCCAGCGTTTGGCCGCCACCTGACGGCCTTTTTTATTCAATCATGCAACTGAGAGGTCGAGCGCATGGAATTCCTGCATCGCTTGCTCGACAAGGCCGACCTGATCCTTGCCGGGGTAGTCGGCGCCATCATCGCGAGCTGGTGGAGCAAGGACGACCTCAAGGATCTCTGGTCCTGGGTCATCTTCCTGCTGACGGGTATTGCCTGCGCCCTGTACTTGACGGGCATTGTTTGCGACCGCCTGGCTGTGACTGACCCTAGCAATGTGGCTGGTGTTGGGTTCCTTCTTGGGGCGTTCGGCGGGTCACTCCTGACCGCCATCAACCGGGCCATCAAAGCCGCCGACATCTGGGCGCTTATCCGCTCGAAGCTCGGAGGGGGTTAATTCATGAGCCTTCAAACATTGAGCACGGCTTTCGTCTCCATCATCGCCATCTGGGCGACCTGGTGCGTACTGAGCCACAAGGTGAGAGACGGTATTGTCGGCAAGATCATTTACGCGGCGATCGCTGTGTCCGGGTTTGCGATTGCTACCCGGGGCGAGACTGTGCTCCTCAGCCCCAGCGCTGCAGGCGTCACCTTCCATGGAGCTCTCGCATTGGCTGGCCTAAGACACTGGTTCGTCGCCAACCACTGGCCGCGTGTCAAGGGCTGGCTGTGCCGTCACCTGAACTGCGAGCGCTGCCTGAGCTGCGACAAGGCGCCGGGTGGTGTCGAGCGCCGAGGCAAGTAACCCGCGCCACGTTTTCGAATGCGCCAAATTGTGGCGCGAAAGGATTCACATGACCGACAAGCAACCCACTGACTGGGAGCGCATCGAGCAGCTCTACAGGGCTGGCGTGCTGTCAGTGCGAGAGATTGCTGCTACCTGTGGCGTTTCTCACACCGCAATCAATAAGCGCGCCAAAGCCGGCGGATGGGATCGAAACCTAAAGGCAAAGATCCACGCCAAGGCTGATGCACTGGTTTCCAAAGCGGAGGTTTCCACCAAGGTTTCCACGGAAACTCTGGCAACCGAGCGCGGAATCGTTGAGGCGAACGCTCAGGTCATTGCTGGAATCCGAATGGCGCACCGCACTGACATTGGCCGGGGGCGCCGGCTCGCCAACAAGCTGCTGGATGAGCTTGAGGGGTTGACCGATAACCGAGACCTGTTCGATAAACTCGGTGATCTGCTGCGCTCGGAAGACGACAACGGTCAGGACAAGCGCAACGACCTATACATGAAGGTCATAGACTTGCCGGCTCGCACCAAGACTATGAAGGAGCTCGGCGAGACGCTGAAGAACCTGATCGCCCTTGAGCGTCAGGCGTATGACCTGGGCAGCGACGGTGCCAGCCCATCAGATGCGCCCAGCTCTGCAACCAGCGACGACCCTATTGAGGCCGCCCGTATCTATCAGAAGCTCATGTCAGGCGGTTGAAATGCCCATCCCGTTTCAGTTCGACTTCAAGAACCCGGACTATGTACAGGTTTTCGAATGGCGAACTGAGCGGCTTGCGCGCATTCGACGCGACCCGACGATGCTTCCGGCCCTGCGAGCGTTCTACCGTGATAACCCTGCCCAGTTCATCATTGACTGGGGTATGACTGCCGACCCTCGCAACGTTGAGCGAGGCCTTCCTGCATCCATCCCGTTCCTGCTGTTCCCCAAGCAAGAAGAGTGGATTGAGTGGTTCATGGACCGCTGGCGCAACCAAGAGCCAGGGATCACTGAGAAGACCCGCGACATGGGCATGTCCTGGCTCACTATCGGCCTCGCTTCAACTGTTTGCATGTTCAACAGCGGCTTTGTGGTGGGCTTTGGATCCCGCAAAGAGGAGTACGTCGACAAGATTGGATCGCCTAAATCTCTGTTCGATAAGGCGCGGACGTTCATGCGGCTGCTGCCGAAAGAGTTTCGCGGCACCTGGGACGACCGTAAGCACGCGCCGCACATGCGCATCCTATTCCCGGATACCGGTTCTGTGATCACTGGAGAGTCTGGTGATGGCATTGGCCGGGGCGACCGGACCAGTTTCTACATCGTGGATGAGTCGGCGTTCCTTGAGCGTCCTCAGTTAGTCGACGCTTCGCTGTCGGCCACCACCAACTGCCGACAGGACATCAGCACGCCGAACGGTATGGGCAACTCATTCGCCCAGCGCCGACACAGCGGCAAGATCAAGGTGTTCACGTTCCACTGGCGGGATGACCCGCGCAAGGACGATGCCTGGTACGAGAAGCAGGTCAACGACCTGGACCCCGTCACCGTGGCACAAGAGATCGACATCAACTACTCGGCCTCGGTTGAGGGTGTAGTGATCCCCTCTGCCTGGGTGCAGGCGGCCATCGGCGCACACATCAAGCTGGGCATTGAGCCTTCCGGTATGCGTCGAGGCGGTCTCGACGTTGCGGATGAGGGTGTCGACAAGAATGCGTTTGCCGGTCGTCACGGTTTCCTGCTCGACTTCATCGAGTCTTGGTCCGGCAAGGGTGGCGATATCTACGCAACCGTGGTCAAGGCGTTTTCGATCTGTGATGAGCGTCGATACGAGACGTTCGACTATGACGCCGATGGTCTTGGTGCCGGGGTGCGAGGTGATGCTCGGGTAATCAACGAGTTGCGCCATACAGCCGGCACGCAGCAGATCAATGACCAGCCGTTTCGCGGCTCGGGTGGTGTACACGACCCAGAAGGACAGATGGTCAAGGAGCGCCTCAATAAGGACTTCTTTGCCAACGCCAAGGCCCAGGCCTGGTGGGCGCTTCGTATGCGGTTCCAGGCGACATACCGCGCCGTGGTCGAGGGGATGGCGTTCGATCCGGACGAGCTGATTTCGATATCGCCGGACCTGGCCGAGTTGTCGCTCCTAACTATGGAGCTTTCGCAACCCACTTACACCATCAACGCCGTGGGCAAAGTCGTCATCGACAAGGCGCCCGAAGGTACGAAATCACCCAACCTCGCCGACTCCGTGATGATCTGTTATCAGCCGGCGGCCAGGTCCATCGACATCTGGAAGAGACTCGCAGGATGAGCAGAAAACATCAGTTAAACGCTCGGGCTGCGAAGGTAAACCAGCAGACCGACGCAGCGCGAAAGTCGTTCATGACGAACGATAGTTTCCAGAACTTCACCGCGCGCGTCGGCCTTGGAACCCAGAACCAGCATAGCGACAGCAGCTACGGTTTCAACTTCGTCAGCCGCAACCGTATTCAGATGGAGGCCGTGTATCGGTCGAGTTGGCTTGCCGGCCGTGCCGTGGATTGCCGCGCCAAGGACATGACCCGCGAGGGGATCGAATTCAACTCGATTATGCCGCCGGAGGAAAAGGACAAGCTTTCGCGGGCATTTGAACGCCTGCAGATCTGGAAGTCACTTGGCGACAACGAAAAGTGGTCGCGGCTCTATGGTGGGTCCATCGCTGTGATGCTCATCGATGGCCAGCGGCCTGAAACACCCCTGCGTCTGGATACAATCGGCCCGGGTCAATTCAAGGGGCTGCTGGTGCTCGACCGCTGGCTGGTTCAGCCGTCGCTGGAGAATCTAGTCACTGAATACGGACCGGACCTCGGCAAGCCGAAGTACTACACCGTGGTGGCCGATGCCCAGGCGCTGATCAACCAGAAGATCCACTACACCCGCGTGATCAGGCGCGAAGGCGTTGAGCTGCCTTACTGGCAGCGCATTGCTGAGAACGGCTGGGGGCAGTCTGTACTTGAGCGCCTTTGGGATCGCCTGGTAGCGTTCGATAGTGTCACGTCGGGCACCGCCCAATTGGTCTACAAAGCTCACCTGCGCACGTACAAGGTCGAGAAGCTGCGAGAGCTGATCGCCACAGGCGGACGCACCTTTGAGGCGCTCCTGAAGCAGATCGACATGATCCGTCAGTTCCAGTCCAACGAAGGGCTGACCCTTATGGACTCGACCGATGATTTCGAAACGCACCAGTACAGCTTTACCGGTCTGTCAGATGTGATCGACAAGTTCGGCGAGCAAGTCTGTGCAGCCGTTGAGACACCCGACATTATCCTGTTTGGTCAGTCCCCTGGCGGTATCAGCAACGGTGACGACACGTCGGTGCGCATCTACTACGACAGCGTAAAGGCCGATCAGGACTCATGTATGCGCGCTGGCGTTACAACCCTGTGTGACGTAGTCAGTCGATCGGAGCTTGGAAAGCCGCTGCCTGATGGCTTCGCATTCGACTTCGTTCCGCTATGGCAGCTCAGCGATTCCGAGAAAGCCGAAGTTGGTGCAAAGGATACGAATTCTGTTGTCCAGGCATTCGACTCAGGAATCGTAGATCGCGGCACTGCTCTCAAAGAGCTGCGCCAGTCCAGTAACACTACGGGGCTCTGGTCGAACATCACTGACGACGAAATCAAAGAGGCCGAAAGCGAGCCACCACCAGTCCCTGGCGAAAAGGACCTGATCGATGCGCCTAATGACCCGGGACAAAAAGCGAAACCGGAACCCGGTCAGGGCGAGTAGAGCCGAGCGGCAATACCAGTCCTCTCTGTCGCAGGTAGCGCGCCAGGTGGGAAGCATCATCAACGGCTTCCCGCCTGGTGACCCGGCTGCTGAACCTACAATCACCACCATGCTCGATCGCTACGCCGATCTGCTGAACGATTGGGCGGTGTCCACGGCAAGCAAGATGCTCGTCGAGGTCAACCAGCAGGACCGCAAGGCCTGGGCGGTGATGACCGAAAACATGTCCAAGGCGCTGCGCGACGAAATTCGCAACGCGCCGACGGGCCAGGTCATGCAGGGGTTGCTCGCCGAGCAGGTGACGTTGATCAAGAGCATCCCGCTCGACGCCGCCAAGCGCGTGCATGAACTAACGCTGCAAGGCATCGAGGACGGCACCAGGGCCAGCGAAATAGCCAAGGAAATACAGCGCTCGGGCGAAGTGTCCGAGAGCAAGGCCAAGGCGATTGCGCGCACCGAGGTATCCCGCACCGCATCGGCGCTGACTGAGGCCCGGGCCATATCGGTGGGCAGCGAGGGATACATCTGGCGGACCTCTGGTGACAGCGACGTTCGCCACTCGCACGCGGAAATGAACGGCAAGTTCGTTCGCTGGGACTCGCCCCCAACCCTGGACAAGATGACCGGCCATGCCGGGTGCTTCCCGAACTGCCGCTGCTACCCCGAACCAGTCATTCCCGAGTAACCCAACTATGAAAGTGAGAACCCAGGACGAGGCCGGGCGATGGTTTGCGCCTGAGCGCTTGAGCGCCCGGCAAAGCATGACCCCTGAAGGCTTCTTGTTGTGCCAGGCGGTACCAATCGCCCGCACCGGCACGCTCGTTTATGACGAAAGCGAACTGGTCAACGAGGACGGCCCCATTGTTCAGGGGGGCGCTGGCGGCATTGTGACCATTGAGCGTAACCCCGACGAGGTCTTCCGCGCCGAGACCATTGCCAGCTTCGAAGGCAAGCCGGTGACCATGAGTCACCCCGAAGACTTTGTGACACCCGCCAACTGGCGCGAACTGTCGATGGGTATCACCCAGAACGTGCGCCAGGGCGACGGTATTGAAAGCGACCTGATGCTGGCCGACCTGTTGATCACCGATTCGGTAGCAATCGAAGAAGTGCGCAGCGGTCTGCGGCAGGTGTCCTGCGGCTATGACGCCGATTACGAACAACTGGCGGTCGGTCGCGGCCGCCAGATGAACATCGTGGGAAACCACGTAGCCCTGGTAGAGCGTGGCCGCTGTGGCCCGCGATGTGCAATTGGAGATTCCGAAGTGGCCAAGACGACTGATGCAAAAACGAAACGTACCTGGCGCGACCGGGTAATGACCGCCTTCCGCGCGAAGGATGAAGCGGCGTTGGAAGAGGCGTTGGAAGGCGCCAAGACCGGCGATGAAGAGGAAGAAGAGGAAGGCAATGAGAGCGGCAAAGGCAAAACAGCCGATTCTGCCGCCCTCGCGTCCATCCTCAAAACGATGCGGTCCATGGACAAGCGCATGGCCGACATGGAAGCCGAGGTGAAGAAAATCACCGAGGACGACGATGGTGAGGAAGAGGAAGGCGGCGAAACTGTCGACAACCTGCTTGAGCCGGAGCCCGTCAACAAGACTCCCGAAGCGCTGGGCACGGCTTACACCGGTGACGCCGCAGTCATGACCGATCTGCGCTCCCGGGCTGAAGTCCTGGTGCCGGGTATTTCGCTCGCCGCCCGTGGCGCGAAGGTTAAAACGGCTGACCACATCTGCAGTTGCCAGCGCGCCGCACTCTCCACCGCCATGCAGACCGCCGACGGCAAGACCATCGTCGAACCCTTCCTGGTGGGCCGCGATCTGTCGAAGCTCACCGCTGACCAGGTATCGGCCGTGTTCGTTGGTGCTTCCGAGCTGGCCAAAGCCCGGAACAACAACGTCGGCACCCGCACCACCCACGTCACCAAAGACTTTGGCCGCGCTCCATTGAGCGTGGATCAAATCAACAAGGCCAACAAAGAGTTCTGGAACCCAGGCCGCAACTGAGGATTGACCCGATGAGCAATGCATTTTTGTACCGGATGCCTGCGGGTATCCCCGGCGACGTCACACGCGCCAGCCAGGCAACGATTGAACCCGTCTTCTTGAACCCGGCACTACCGTTCGCCGGCTACGGCCTGTTCGGCAAGATTGCCGCCGGCCAGTTCGTGCCTTTCGGCGCCGGTGACGCTGCTGGTGCTGAGTACGGCCTGTTCGTGCGCCCATACCCAACCACCGGGGGCGCCGCCTCCGATCCGCTCGGCACTGCGACTCCGTTCACCAAGGGCGTTGCTGACGTTCTGCGTCGCGGCTACATGACCGTGAAGCTCAATGCCGGCACCGCCGCCAAGGATGGCGCCGTGTACGTGCGCGTAGCCGCTGCCGCTGCCGGTAAGCCCATTGGCGGTATCGAAGCCGCCGCCGACAGCACCAACACCGTCGCGATCACCACCGCGTCTTTCATGGGCGCCGCCGATGCCACTGGCGTTGTCGAAATCGCTTACAACATCTAAGGGGAACGCTCGATGAGCAAGTTGATTCTTCCGCGCCATATCAAGCGCGCACACACTCGCGACGGTCTCATGACGTTTGACGCCCAGACCATCGACTCCACTGGCGTGTTCTTGGTTGGCGAGCTGGAACGGCTCGACCAGACTCTGCATGGTCCGCTGGCCACCGTAACCTGGAGCCGAGACATTCAGCTGCGTGAAGACGTCAGCATCGCGGATGAAGTGTCCAGCTTCACCAACAGCACCTTTGCTGCTGTGGGCGGCACCAGCACCACCGGCAAGGCCTGGATCGGCAAGGACTCCACCTCCATCGCTAGCCTGGCGCTGGACATCGGTAAGACGCCGAAGCCATTGACCCTGTGGGGCATGGAGCTTTCCTGGACCCTGCCTGAACTCGCCTCGGCTATGCAGCTGGGCCGCCCAGTGGACAGCCAGAAATTCACCGGCCTCCAGCTCAAGCACAACATGGATACCGATGAGCAGGTTTACATCGGTGATACCGAACTGGGTGAAACTGGCATGACCAACTCGTCGGTAGTGACCAACGTCAGTAACGCCCTGACCGGCAACTGGGGGTTGAGCACGACTTCGCCTGATTCTATCCTGGCTGACGTGAACGACCTGCTGAACAGCACTTGGGCAGCATCGGCGTTTGCGGTTTGTCCCGCAGAGCTGCGCTTGCCCCCGGTTCAGTTCAGTCAGCTGGTAAGCCGTAAGGTTTCGGACGCCGGCAACATTTCGGTGCTGGAATATCTGCGCATCAACAGCCTGACCAACGCCTTGACCGGTCGCCCACTGAACATCCAGCCCCTAAAATGGCTGACTGGCCGTGGTGCCGCTGGCAAAGATCGCATGATGGCGTACACCAACGAGAAGGACCGCATTCGCTTCCCGCTGGTGCCGCTGCAACGCACGCCGCTGGAATATCGCGGTATCCGCCAGATCACCACCTACTACGGCCGCCTGGGCGTCACCGAAGTGGTTTACCCGGAAACTGTCGGCTACCGCGACGGCATTTAACTGGAGAGCACCATGAAATTTCTCAACGTGCTCCAAAGTTTCAAGCTGAACCTGGCCGACGGCATCCGCGACTTCGAAGCCGGCCTGCAAGAGGTTGAGGACGAAATCGCTGAGCATTGGTACGTGAAGGCGAACACCGAAGAGCTGACCGCCAAGCAGGCCAAAGCCTTGCAGTCTGGTACCGGCGGCGATGACCAGGCCAAAGCCGACGCGGATGCCAAAGCGAAGGCTGACGCGGACGCGAAGGCCAAGGCAGATGCCGACGCTAAAGCTGATGCAGACGCGAAGGCCAAAGCCGACGCGGATGCCAAAGCGAAGGCTGACGCGGACGCGAAGGCCAAGGCAGATGCCGACGCTAAAGCTGATGCAGACGCGAAGGCCAAAG
>Ga0302290_10000002_pt1 | contig 69317 bp, 75 predicted proteins | sample III_Fen_N1_3_FD_194547 | JGI IMG/M metagenome (GOLD analysis project Ga0302290, IMG submission 194547) | Peat permafrost microbial communities from Stordalen Mire near Abisko, Sweden - III_Fen_N1_3 | ecosystem: Environmental > Terrestrial > Soil > Wetlands > Permafrost | place: Sweden: Abisko... | reverse complement strand
CAACCCCGGGGACCGCAAGCTGGTGGTGGCCGACTGCACCGAGGCGGTGAAGGCCATCGAGCCGATCCTGCTGAAGTACGTCGTGCCGTTCGACTTCGAGGCCGACAAGCACTTCGAGGCGGAGATCATGATTCGTCATCCTCGTACAGGAGAGCCTGAGCAGATCATCCTCAACGGCTACATGGACATCCTCGTGCGTGACGACAAGGGCCGCTGGATCGTCTGGGACGTCAAGCACACCCGGGACGAGTCCTACTGGCGCAAGACTGTCGGCCAGCTCGGGTTCTACGACCTCGCCGTTGAGCTAATGTTCGGTCAGGCCTCCGCCATGACCGGGCTCCTCCAGCCGCTGTGCAAGGAGAAGGTCAAGGCCTACAAGCCCTCGGTCGATTCCAGAAACCAGCTCTTGCAGCGAATCCTTGGAATGGCCAACGACGTCCTGCTGGACATCAAGACCCCCGTCGAGGGAACCGGTCCCTGCGGTTTTTGTCCTACACGTCATGCGTGTACCAAGTTCGAGCCGATCATCGACGCCAAGGGAAAGAAGCGGATGGCGCTCTGAGAGGCGTATCAGGGAAGTAGAGAGGAGCCACCATGGCCAGTACCGAAGATCAGATTCGTGAAATACGCGGTTCCATCGCGCAGGTCCAGAGCAAGAAGGTCCGCGCCGCCGTCGAGCTGGAGAACGCCAAGGCCCGTCTCGCTGATGCCCGCAAGGTGCTGAAGTCCGAGTTCGGGGTGTCCACCACCGAGGAGGCCAAGGCCAAGCTCGCAGAGCTTCGTGCTGAGCTGGACGCCACCGTCGTGGAGGTCGAGGAAGCCCTCGCACTGGCGGGGGCATGATCACCGAGTGGATCTCGTGGGGTGCGCTGGCTGTCGGGCTCACACTGGTTCTCTGGGTGGCCAGCACGATGAAGCCGGGGCCTGCCGAAGAAGAAGATGATGAGGACTTGACTCTTACTTAGGACAGGTCCTATACTAGAGACGTCAACCCAGCTTTACGAAACAAGGCGGTCACCAATGAGCAAGGGCAAGTACGACAAGCTGCGGAGGGGCCTCATGGCCAATCCCATCCCGGTCACCCGGCGTCTTCCCGGCCAGCCCCCGGCACCCATCACCGAGCCTGTGCAGGACAAGCTCCCGCTGGCTGAGGACTTCTCCGACCTCAAGATCTCCCTCACTGACGGGATCCTCGATGTGTCTGTGGCCGAGATCCACCCCGACATCCAGAAGGTGATGGATCAGCACTGGTCGAAGGTCAAGGTCGAAGGTCTGGCCGAGGGCCTGCGCCTGAAGGAGGAGGGCCAGACCAAGGCGCTCACCGGAGCAGCGTCGTGGGCCGAGCGCGCCAACACGTGGATCGCCGGACTCCCGACCGGGCGGTACTTCACCTCCAACGACCTGTTGCAGCACGTCGACCTGCCACACCCGGACGCCGCCAAGCCGAACCAGAACAATGCCGTCGGCGCGATCTTTTCCTCCGCCTCCAAGCGGGGCCTGATCCGCAAGACCGGTGACTACGAGCCGAGCATCCGCGCGGCCAACCGTGGTGCTGTCGTGGCCATCTGGGTCCGGTCGGGCAAGCTGTGAACGGAGACCCGAACGTCCGCTGGCTGGTCGTCACCAACGCCGAGGCCAGCACCGTCAAGCGGTACCTCTACAGCAGCGCCGTGCTCGTTTCCAGTTTCGACAGCTCCTCCCACGACTACCCGGTCCACCTCGTGGTCGTGATGGCGCGGAGCAACGTCGAGTACTCCGCCAACTACCAGTCCGACCGGATGCTTTCCGGCCTGATGGGATCCAAGGTCTACGAGACCTACATCGAGGCTCTGAACGCCATCCTCACCATCGCGACCTGAAAGGAGGCTCGTCATGAAGGCTGCCATCTTCGACATGGACGGCACGCTCGCCGACGTGACGAGCATCCGGCACCATGTGCTGGGGTCCATCAAGAACTTCGACGCCTTCCACCGTGCCAGCGTGGACGTGCCCACCCACCAGTGGGTGGTTGATCGCGCTCGGGCTCTGCACGACGACGGAATCGCCATCCTGATCGTGACCGCCCGCAACCACATGTGGCGTCACCACGCAGTGTGGTGGCTGGCCCTCAACGACGTCCCCAGCGATGCGCTGTGGATGCGCCACGACGACGACCAGCGCAAGGACCGGCTGGTGAAGGAGGACATCTTGAAGCGGATTCTGGAACTGGGGTTCGAACCCATTATCGCGTTCGACGACAACCCCACCGTGATCGACCTCTGGGTGGAGCACGGCATCCCCGTCGTCAACGTGCCCGGCTGGGTGTACTGATGGCTGACATCGCTGGTGTCGACCTCCTGTGGAACGCCGTCCGGCTCAGTGCCGCCGACGCCGCCATGGGAGACCATGTGATGAACCAGCGCGAGATCGTTGAGGCAGCGGTGAAGGCCACCCTGAACTGCCTGCTCGGTAACGGTCTGGTCACGCTGGTCCCTTCCGAGGAGTGGCCGATGTGGCTGAAGATGCACCCGGAAGTGGATGAGGTAAGCCATGAGTGACCAGATGAGCCTGCTCGAACTCAGCGAACTGGAGGACGACCTCGTCCCCGAGATCCTGCCGTCGACGGCGTCGCTGTCGATCAAGGCCGACGTCACCAAGCTGAAGGCGCTGTTCTCACGGGCCAGCAGCGTCACCCCGTTGAAGGAGATCATTCCCGGCACGGCCTACGCGCTGTTCGAGGCACTCCCAGCCACCTCCGATGTGGTGTCGCACCTCCGGATCACGGCCAGCGACGGAGAGCAGACGGTCTCGGTCGTGGAGGATGGGGTCTCGGTCAAGGTGCCGGGCTCGGTCCTGCTGCCTCCCAAGCGGGTGCTGGACATCCTGCGGCTGGCTCCGACCACCACCGTCGACATCACCGTGGTGGGCTCCACCGCGTTGGTGCGCTCGGGCCGGGCCCGCTGGACCGTGCAGGTGCCGGTGGGGGAGATCAACACCTTCGGGCTGGACGAGGTTTCCGGAATCAAGCTGGCTCCGGTGCCGGTGGTGCCCTTCCTGTGCGCCCTGATGGCCGCGCGCAAGGCTGCCTCCACCTCCGCTGCCCGGGTGTCCCTGATGCAGGTCAAGGTCAAGGACTCCGCGATCCTCGCCTGTGACGGGGGACGGCTGCACAAGGCCACCGTGGAGGGGCTCGACCCGACCATGGACACCACCATCCCGGTGAGCACGGTGGACGAACTGATCAAGGCCCTCGACGGGGCCACCGACCTGCTCATGGGCTTCGACGAGCACCATCTGGTGTTCCGGGCCGGGGCCGACTCCATCGTGGCCCAGCGGATGCTCCTGCCGTTCCCGGATGTGCAGCAGCTGCTGCTCGGGCCGCAGGTGACCAACACCATGGGCCTGCTCGTGGACCGGATGGAGCTGTACGAAGCGATCAAGCGGGTGCGGATCAACGCCGACCCCGACATCGCCGTGGTGACCCTGAACATCATCAGGGGGGCCCGTAGCGCCGACGACTGGGCTCTGGAGGTCAGGAGCAAGGACGGGGCCGGGAACACCGCACATGAGGTCATGGAATGCCAGTGGAAGGGCAAGCCGAAGGAGGTGTCCTTCAACCATCACCACCTGACCGACCTGCTGGAGGTCTGCGTGGCCGACACCCTGATCCTGAAGCTGGGTGGCGACACCAAGGCGAACCGCACGCCGCTGCTGGTCGACGACACGGACGCTGGGGTGATGGGCATTGTCCAGCAGGTGACGAACCACTGGCAGTAGGTTGTGCGTAGTCGCGTTGCGACGACTGGGAGCCCGGAGGTGTTTCGATCCCTCCGGGCCTTCGTTTGCCCGGCGATAGGTTGATTCCTGAAACCAGTTGACATGCCCACCGGAAGTGACTATAGTTAGGGACAGGTCAACAACCCACAGGAGAACATCATGGCTGCCATTCCCACCGGTCTCACGCAGGCCGATCTCGACCGCTACGCCCAGCTCGACGCAGGCATCGCGGCGCTCTCCGAGGAGCACAAGGTCCTCAACGCCAAGATCAAGAAGGCCCACCTCGACGCAGGTCTTTCCGGAAAGAAGACGCTGGTCTACCCCAGCTCCAAGTACGGCTCGATCATCGTCAAGCTCAACGAGCAGCGTCGGTTGAACCTCGCCGACCTGACGGAGAACTACCCCGAGGATGACTTCCCGGAGTTCTACTCCTCCGCGCTGGACACCAAGAAGGTCCCCGCCGACGTGCAGGACGAGTTCCGCACCGTCATCGTGCAGACCCTGTTCATCGACCGGGAGAACGCCGAGCCGGTTGTCTCACCGAAGCGCGTGCAGGTCTGATGGTTGAGACCATGACGGTTCGCAGCGAGGTCCGGGGAACCGGGTCTCAGCTGCGGATCTTCGCCCGCATGACGGGCACCCAGACCCAGCGCACCCTGCGCATGGACGGGAAGCGTTCCCTCACCCAGAACCTCACCACAGCAGCGCTGATGGTGGGCCGGGTGGAGGCCAAGAAGCAGGGCACCGATCCTGCCTCTGTGCGGGTCGTTCAGCAGTTGGAGGATGGCTATGGGCACGTCGCCCTTCTGGAGGGGCTGTGAGGTCGGCAGGGACCATGGTCGAGACCTACACCTGTGCTGACTGCCTCGACACGCTGATACTGGCCATGCTGGAGACCTACGGGAGTGCCTACGTCCTCAACATCAAGACCGAGCTGGAGCTGCCCTGCAAGAGCTGTGGGCTTCCCGCCATCGCGGTGGTGACTCGGCTGTGAAGTTCCCATGGCAGCACAAGCCCACTCCAGCCGAGCTGGCGGTCGAGGAAGCCATCTCGCAGGCTGTGCACGAGGTGTTGTCCAAGAGGGACGCCATGCTGGAGGAGATGTGCGTCCAGATGCTCCTCGAAGGCAAGAGGGGCCTCAGGGTCGTCGAGTACGCCGACAAGATCACCGCTGAGCTGACCGATGATGTGCCCTACGGGGAGATCCACTGGCATCAGGATCTCTACAGTCCGGCGCTGCTGCACACGCAGATTTTGTTCGAGCCGAAGTCGTAAAGCTCTATGTAACCTTTAACTAACTACCCCCGTAGGGGGAGTAAGGGATCCCAGATCGTGGGGCTCTGATCGAGCCATGGTTGAGTTTTCGTGTCGCTGCGGCGTATCAACGAACGTGCGCCTCTTCCCATACCCCAGCTCCGGAGACAGTACGGCTGTCATCGGGTGGATGAAGGGCAACGCCAACCGGTACCTGCACACGTTCCGCAGGACCAGCACCCCGCTGCCTCCGGTGGAGCTGCTGGAGGACTGGATCTTCGAGGTCAGCGTGAAGCTCCACCGACCTTTGGGCGCTACCGAACGGTCCTTCCTCCACACCGCCAATCAGGCCCACGATGCTGCGGTCTACGCGCTGGAGAACTACGACCCGGAGCATGAGTGCTTCGAGAAGGCCCGTCGCGGTGGCTGCCGGTCCAAGCGGGTCTCACCCCTGCTGGGGATCGTGCGGGATCTGGCCTACATGAGCGCGGCGCAGGTGGCTGCGAAGCTAGGGATCTCCCGGCAGCACGCGACCCGGCTGCGGAAGCGGGTGGGCTCCAACCCTCCACAGGACGTTTCCGAAAAAGAGATAGATGCGCTTATCGGGCACCCGGGTTGGGTTGGGACCGAAGTCAGGCGTATCAACAGGTATGGACACACTGGATTCGCTGGTCATCAGGGCCCGCCAGCGCCGCAGGCAGATCGACGTGGCGCAGGGCGAGGTCCGGGCGGTGCTGACCCGGGGCAAGGAGCTGAGCGCGGAAGTGGCCTCACTGGGCCAGTCCGTGGAGGAGCTGGACCGGGTCACGATCCTGCTGAACTCGCTCGGGGAGGAGCGGCAGCTCGCCGCCCAGTCCAGCATCGAGGAGCTGGTCACCCGTGGCCTGCGGATGATCTTCGACGACACCCTGAGCTTCCACATCACCCAGTCCGTGCGGGGCAAGACCCCCGTGGTCGAGTTCGTGGTGCGGACGACGTTGGGCAACGACGTCATCGAGACCCCCGTGATGGACGCCCGGGGCGGTGGCCTTGCCGCCGTGATCGGGTTCCTGCTGCGGCTGGTGGTGGGTCTGATGGGGCGCGATCCCCATGACGCCTCCCTGCTTGTGCTCGACGAATCGTTCGCGCACGTCTCCGCCGAGTACCTCGAACCGTTGGGCCAGTTCCTGCGGGAGGTCGTCGACAGGACCGGGGTGCAGATCATCCTCGTCACCCACCAGCCCGAGTTCGCTGAGTACGCCGACCGGGTCTACAACTTCTCCACCACCGACGGCAAGACCATCGTGAAGGACGTTTCCTGAAATGAACTACGTCTACGGCTGGGCCTACCCCGACGACCTTGAGGACATGGTCGTGTGCGGCTTCCTCAACGTGGAGGCAGCTCAGCGTTGGTTGAAGGTGTGGTCTGATCCGGGGGAGGTCGTGATGGTCCGCGTGGTGACCAGCCACGGCGAGTGGGACATGTCCACCGTCGAACTCGTGAAGGGCCTGTGATGCCCAAGAGCTTTGACTCCGGGATGCCTCGCAGGGTCTTGCGCTGGGCCCACGAGCACGGCGGTGTGCACAACGACTGCCTCATCTCCGGGACCCCCTGTGAGAGCTGCGAGACGGTCATCATCGCTTCGTTCGACCACTTCTACGGCCACGCCTCCGACATCGGTGCAGTGCTGGCCATGGTCATCGCGGACTATCGGCAGGACCTCCTTGCCGACGAACAGGAAGACCCCTGTGCCTGAGAACATCAAGATCCACGCCTCCTTGCTGGTGGCAGCTGCACTGGTGGCAGCGATGTGCCTGTACGGCTTCTGGTTCTACAGCCACTGCTTCTACGCCCCATTACAGGACTCCCCTGCCGGGTGCCTCGGCTCCTTCGTGAGCGGCAAGTGATGAGCGACGCCGACACAGCCCCGCTGGCCCTGAAGTACCGGATCAATGATACTGTGCTTGGAATGAATGACATTGTGTTTCAAGGCCACATGGTTGAGCGCGGAAACAAGGACCCTGAGGTGTGGTTCTGGCCATTCGTCGTCAAGGAAGACTCAGGGTGTTGGACGTGGTCCAGAGGAACTCGGTCGGGCGGAATCGGCTCAGTTCGGGATCGCCGTATCGGAGGAGACAAGCCAGCTCACGCAGTTGCCTACTCATTGACTCATGATCTGGACTACGACGACTTCGGTCCCCTTCGTCGGCTGTGTGTCACCAAGCTCTGCTGCAACCCGGATCACTACCGTCCGAGGCTGACTTCGATGTTCGATGTGGACGGGGTGCGGAAGTGCTTCCGCTGTGGAGAATCTAAGGCGCTGGATGAGTTCACACTGAACAAGACATGCACCAGCGGTCGAACTTCTATCTGTAAGAGCTGCACCAACACCTACCACAGGGAGTGGGCGGACAATCCAGAGAGAAAGATCGAGGCCAGCTACCGGAACCGGAAGACTCACCTTCTGCGCTGGTTCCATCTGACTGAGGAGCAGTTCGATGCCCTCCTTGCTGCACAGGACGGCGTCTGTGCCTGCTGTGGCACAGACCAGTGGGGCAGCCCTAGTGGGGTGCCCGCTGTGGATCACGACCACTCCTGCTGCCCGGGAAAGCGGTCCTGCGGGAAGTGTGTACGTGGCTTGCTGTGCATGTCATGCAACACCTTGGCTGGAGCGTTCGAGCATCCGAAGAAGGACATGATTCTGGACTATCTGGAGCGCACCCATGGAACCTACTGAGCCTCTTGCATTGCGTTATCGCCCGACCCAGTTTTCAGAAATGGTCGGACAGAGGATCAACGCTTTGGTCCTGCAACGGATGGTGGACACCGAGCGGGTGCCACACGCCCTGCTCTTCTCCGGCCCGAGCGGGGTGGGCAAGACCACAGCCGCTCGGGTGCTCGCCTCCCAGATGGGAGCCTCCGACGTGATCGAGGTGGACGCGGCCAGCAACGGTGGGGTCGACCAGATCCGCAAGCTGCTGGACGTCACCCGGTTCTCCACAGGTGGCTTCCACAGGCTGTTGATCCTCGACGAGGCGCACAGCATCACCCGGCAGGGCTTCGAGGCCCTCCTGAAGACGCTGGAGGAGCCCCCCGGCAACACCGTGTTCGTGCTGGTCACCACTGAGCCCCACAAGATCCCCGGCACCGTGCTGAGCCGTCTGGTGGAGTTCCAGTTCCGCTCCGTGCCGGACGCCGACGTGCTGGACCGGATCATGGTCGTCTCCCAGCAGGAGGGCATCCACGCCGAGTTCGACCTGATCAACCACATCGTGCGCAAGGCAGGCGGCAACGTCCGCACCGCGCTGATGGCGCTGGACCAGTCATGGAGGGCTCAGGTGACCACTCTGGTCGACTACCTGCGCCTGACCGGTGAGCACGACCCGGCACCGTCCCTGCTGGAGGCCTGCTCCTCCGGTGACCACGCCCGTGTCTTCGAGGTGCTGGACTCCCAGCTGTCCTCAGTCGGCTCACCGGGCCAGATCACCGCCGAGCTGATCTCCTGCCTGCGGGATCTGCTGGTACTGCGCGCCGGAGGCACCCTGAAGGCCACGGGGGAGGACTACGAGGTCCGTCACGGGCTGGCGATCAAGCTGGAGCCGGAACGGCTGCTGGCCGCGATCCGGGTGCTCTGGGAGGTCAAGACCAAGATCCGCTCCGACGACCCCAGAGGGGTGCTGGAGATGGCGCTGGTGCTGGTCACCGAGGCGTTCACCAAGGGCCGCGACATCATCCCGAAGGTGATGAAGCTGCCGGAGTCCGGGACTCCCCCGGTGCTCACCAACGGCGCACAGACACCCCGCAGGATGAGTCTGTCGGATCTTCAGAGGTTCACTCCTGCCTCCTCTGTGAGCCCCTCATGAACGTCGTGCTGACCTCCCTCCTGACCAAGGAGGTCGATCCCATGCGGGGCCGGAAGTGGGATGCTGACCCGTCGATTCTGGAAACGTGGGCAGCGTCCATCAAGGGCGCAACACCTGTCGTGATCGCCGATGAACTCACCACAGCCCCGCAGGGGGTGCAGCTGGTCAACTCCTCCGTGCTGGAGTCCCCCAACGTCCCCTCCGGAGGCCCGTACTTCAACCGGTGGGTCTACTTCCTCCAGTGGCTCTACCTCAACGCGCACAGCCTCGAATGGGTGTGGCTCACCGACGGTTCGGACGTGGTCATGCTCCGGGAGCCATGGGACCAGATGAAGAAGGGTGTCCTGTACGTCGGCAGCGAGGAGCAGCACCTCGTGGGATGCGACTGGATGCGCAACATCAACCACCACCCCTCCTCCGCTGAGCAGCTGTTCATCGACAACCACTCCTCCCTCCTGCTGCTCAACGCCGGGCTGGTGGGCGGTCACGTCACGACCGTGCAGGCGTTCCTCGCTGCACTGCTGGTGCAGTGGGCCGGGGCGGGCTTCCCGGCCAAGTCGGACATGGCGATCTTCAACTACACGGCGTACTGCAACGCTCCCGACCCTGTCATCACCGGAGAACAGGTACACACCACCTTCTGGGCCAACGCCGACAACGGCACAGCGTGGTGGCAGCACAAGTGATCACCCCCGAGAAGGAGTTCTGATGCACCAAGAAGCAATGCGCTGGGTCCGGCAGTGGGAGACCCATGATCCTGAGATGATCGTGGTCGAGCTGGGCTCCCGCAACACCAGTGGCAGAGGAATCCGCCAGTTCTTCAAAGGCACCCAGTACGTCGGGATCGACGCGGTGGCTGGCCCCGACGTGGACATGGTCGTCAACGCGGCCACCGTGCGTCTCAGCAAGCCGGTGGATCTGGTGCTGTGCTGTGAGCTGCTGGAGCACACCCCGTACTGGCGCGAGATCCTCAACAACGCCTTCTTGATGCTGAAGCCGGGTGGGCGTCTGGTCGTCACCTGCGCAGGCCCTTGGAGAGCTGTCCACGGTGTCAACAACGACGATCCGGACCAGCCCGGCTGGTATGGCAACGTTCCCATCAGTGCACTGAGCCGGGTGATGGAGGCGCAGGGCTGGGGAGACATCTGGGTACGTGAGGTGGAACACGCCTCCACCGAACTCGGAGGCACGGACAGTCAGGCGACGGCGGTCCACCCATGACGACCAAGGCCATCTTCCTCACTGCCTACGACCGGCCCGAGCTGCTGGCTCGCACCATGCGGTCGTGGGAACTCGTCCGGGGTGTGCTCGGGCTGCCCTTCCTCGTCATGATCGAGCCGGGACCCAAGGCGGAGGAGTGCGCCGCTGTCGTTGAGGCCTCCTTCGTTCGGATGGGCCACCTCGCATCCCACGTCGTGGTCAACCCCACCCGTTACGGAGTCCTCCACCACCCGTGGGTGGGTTTCGAGAAGATGTTCAAGAACTACGACTTCGTCATCCGGGCGGAGGACGACCTGTGTGTCTCCGATGACGTGCTGGAGTACTTCGACTGGGCGGAGGCAGCCTTCAGGGACGATCCTGCTGTGGCCACGGTGCACGCCTACTCCGACGGCCCCGGCTCCGATCCCGAGGTGGTGCTGGTCCTGCCTGAGTTCAACCCATGGATCTGGGGCACGTGGGCGGACAGCTGGCACGGTGTGATCGGCCCGACATGGGACCACGACTACTCGACCTTCAACGGGACCCCCGGCAACCAGTCGGGATGGGACTGGAACCTCAACACGCGGATCTTCCCCCAGTACCACCTCACAGGGGTGTTTCCTGAAATGAGTCGTGTTGACAACATCGGCGTCCATGGCGTCCATGGCACAGCGGAGAACTTCCGCACCGCCGAGAGCTTCAGGCCTCTCCACGCGAGTGGGGGGTATCAAGTGAAGGGCCGATCTTCAGAGGTGTGACGAGTCTGCCTCCCGAAGATGGTGCCCCCGAGCTGGGCCCTGCTTTCCGGCTGCCTACCTACATCATGGACAAGCCCGAGCTGGTCCAGATCTTCGAGGAGTCCGTCCGGAAACTTCAGGCGGAGTCCCGAGGGATGCCGATGCACACCGTGCAGGAGTTCCTGCTGGAGCGGATCGCCACCAAGTATGTGCTCCTGAAGTACCGCGAGATGTACGGCGCGGAGGCCAACGGCCACTACGTCGGGGTGAACGCCGAGAAGGACGCCAACGCCCACTGGCTGGATCTGGTCAAGGAATGGGACAAGGTCTTGGCCACTGGACAGGAGCAGATGCGCGACGCCTTCCTGAAGGAGTTCACGAGCATCGCCCTCCGTGGTGTGGAGCTGGTCGAGGACAAAGAAACGCGGCAGATGCTGACGCGCCACTTCAAGGAGCAGTTCGCTGCTGCTGGCTACTGAAAGAGGATCCATGGACGCAAACGAGACTGACCTGATCCTCAAGCTCGCCGCTGCGGGCCCGTGCTCACTGGACTCCTCCCCGAAGAAGAACTGGGTCGAGAAGGCCGGGGGCCTGCCGAACTACATCTGCCACATCGCCAAGGGCATCATGAAGTCCGGCAAGTCCAAGGGACAGGCTATTGCCATTGCCGTTTCCCGGGTCAAGGTGTGGGCAGCGGGTGGCGACAAGGTGGACAAGGACACGCAGGCGAAGGCCGCAGCTGCTGCGTCGGAGTGGGAAGCCCTGAAGGGCAAGAACGCCTCCAAGAAGATCGTCAAGGCCTCCCGTCACGACGGATTCCAGTACCTGATGCTGACCAACATCGGCTCGTTCAACACCGACATGATCCGCAGCGCGTGGAACGCCCGTGAGCGCGAGATCCGCAAGGCCAAGGAAGCTGCCCACCGCGCCGAGAACGGCGACGGGCCGTTCTCCATGGAGGCTGCGGCCCCAATGCACAACTACAGCTGGATCCGGGAGCTGTGGACCGACTACATCATCGTCGAGGTCGAAGGTCACGAGGGCACCGAGTTCTACAAGGTCCCCTACACCGTGGAAGGCACCGACGTGGAGTTCGGCGACCCGACCGAGGTCAAGCAGGAGTGGGTCGACTCCCCCGAGGAGGACAAGCTCTCCGAGGCCGAAGAGGGCCTGCTCGAAGACGTCATCAACATGAAGAACAGCGACCCCAGCTTCCTCGCGAAGATCCAGAAGATCGCGCAGCGGGGGTAGCCCGCGTGCTGTTCAGTGGACCCAACGCTCTGACGACCTCCTTCGACGTCGAGGTCGAGTACAAGCCACGGTCGGCGGCGGAGGACCTGTTCGTGGAGGAGCCGGTCCCCCTTCAGGTGTTCGTGCAGGACAAGGCCTACCTCGGAGCCACCGACTGGATGCTCTCCGACATCCAGTACGAGCTGGTCCGGGTGATCGAGCGGGTCTACCTCCAGCAGACCTTCACCGACATGGGCTCATGGTTCGGCGGCTACTGGGCCAAGCCGTACCCGATGAAGAACCTGATCGTTGCCGAGTGGGGCAAGGGCGGTGGCAAGGACTCCACCGTGCGGGTCGCAGCCATGCGGGTCGCCTACCTGTTGATGTGCCTGCGCTCCCCCCAGCGCTACTTCAACATGCCGGAGGACGACTCGATCCACATCCTGAACATCGCGGTCAACTCCGCACAGGCCAACCGCGCCTTCTTCGAGCCCCTGACTCGGATGGTGAAGCGCGGCTGGTTCAAGGACAAGGCCGAGCCCAAGCGCGACACCATCGAGTACGCCAAGAACATCACTGCCATCTCCGGCCACTCCGATGCGGAGTCGCAGGAAGGCCTGAACATCATCCTCGGGGTCGCCGACGAGATCGACGCGTTCAAGGCCAAGGGCGAGATGATCGGGCAGGGCAACAAGGCCCGGGAGGCGAGCACCTCCGCCGAGTCGATTCTGAAAATGATCAAGACCTCCGCGTCGACCCGTTTCCCACAGAACTACAAGCGGGTCGCGATCTCCTACCCCCGCTACCTCGGTTCCACCATCCAGCAGCTAGTGGCCGAAGCCGAGCAGGACATCGCTGAGGTCGGATCTGAGCAGTCGATCTACTTCGCCTCCGGCCCATACGCCACATGGGACGTCAACCCACGTATTTCTGGAAAAGACGCCTTCGCGTCGGACTACCGCAAGGACCCGGAAGAGGCTGCGGCCAAGTACGAGTGCCGCCCCTTCCGAGCCACCGACTCCTACTTCCGCAACCCGGCGATCTTCCGGATGGCCGTCGACCGTCCGGACCAGCCCATTCAGGTCGACTACGAGGTTGTCGAGACCACCAGCAAGGCCACCGGCCAGACCGTCCGTGGGTGGGAGCCGGTCTTCACCTTCGCCGCCGACTTCCACCCTGTCGCCGGAGCCCGCTACGCCATGCACGGTGACCTCGCGGTCACGGGCGACCGGGCCGGGATCGCCATGAGCCACGTAGAGCACTGGGTTGATCAGACCGAGACCATGGAGGACGAGACCGGCTTCGTCTCCGCCTACACCACCACGGCCCCCCACGTCCGCAACGACTTCACCATCAGCCTCTCCGCCGACATCGCCGCCGTCGACCACGAGCGGGGTGAGGTACTTCCCCGGGAGATCCAGATCCGCTGGGCCCGCAAGCTCTGCTTCGAGCTGATCAAGCGCGGCTTCTGGATCGGGTCCTTCACCTTCGACGGCTTCCAGAGCGTCGACACGATCCAGATCCTGACCTCCCACGGCATCCTCTCGGAGCGCGTTTCCACCGACCTGAAGCCCGACCTCTGGAAGACCCTGAAGGACGTGGCCAGCGACAGTCGGCTCAAGATGCCGTTCAGCCAGCGGCTCCAGAACGAGCTGGAGGGCCTGTCCCGAGTTAATGGCAAGGTCGATCACCCCGTGAACGGGTCGAAAGACGAAGCAGACGCCTTCGTGTGCTCTATCGTGGGGGCTATCGGTATAGGCGGCGAGGAAACCCCCGACGGCGAGGCCATCGACTCTGGCGGCTCACTGTTCATGTTGGGGGAGCAGCTGGCTCCACTGGAGTATGGACAGGGAGCCTTCGAGCTTCCATTCGGCATGAAGGGGATGAGCATCGGTGTCTAGTACCGCTGTAGAGGACAAGAAGAAGCCGTCCGAGCTGTACTCCGAGATCCCGGAGTTGGGCTACGAGCAGGGTGTGGACTCCTCCTTGGCGTACACCACCCCGTTCAACCCCGTCGCCATGGGCCTGAAGAAGACCCCCTCTGAGGACCTCAACGAGGTGCTCAAGGACGAGTACAACGTCACGCGCCCCACCACCCGCCAGCTCGTCACCATGCGCCGTCTGGACGGCCACGCCCGAGCCCTGTACCGCCTCCTGACGCTGCCGATCCGCGCCTCGCTGGTGTCGGCCACCTTCAAGCCCGCAGACGGCGGAGAGGCCGAAGGAGAGTTCATGGAGGCCGTCTTCCGGACGGCTCCGGCCAACGGGGGCATGACCACCACCTTCCAGCGCTTCATGGGCCAGATGCTGGGAGCCCTGTTCGAGGGCTTCTCCTGTTTCGAGAAAGTGTTCTGGGTTCCCACCAAGGGTCCGCTCAAGGGCAAGTACACCCTGAAGAAGCTGGCCTACCGTCCCTCCGACACGATGACCTTCGTGGCTGACAAGACCGGTGGGTTCGCCGGGCTCCGCCAGCGTGCTGTCGTCGGTGGCAAGGTCACCGACGTCTTCATCGAGCCGGAGTACGCGTTCTACTACTCCGCGCAGGAGGACGAGCGCAAGTTCTACGGCGTCTCCTTCTTCGAGTCCGCGTTCCCGCACTACGACGCCAAGGCCAAGGCCTACTTCACTGCCCACCTCGCAGCCCAGCGGGCAGCTGTAGGCACCCGGATCGGCACCGTCCCCCCGAATGCCTCCCAGAACGCCAAGACCGAGTTCGCGCGGAACCTGAGCAGCCTCGCGCTGGCCCAGTGGATGATGATGCCCGAGGGCTTCAAGGTTGAGGTGCTGAAGGAGGGCGGGACCTTCGACTTCCTGAACCTCATCAACCACCACAACCACATGATGAGCGAGTCGATCCTAGCGGCCTTCTTCGACGCCGACACGGGCGGTGGCTCCGGTGAGTCCGGCTCATTGGTGAACTTCGCCACCCCCGGTGACGACATGTTCGTCTTGATGCTGCGGGCGATCATGGACGACGTCGCCAACCAGATCAACCACTACATCATCCCCCAGCTGATCGATTACAACTTCGACGGTGGCAAGTACCCGACCTTCACGTGGGGCACCTTCACCGACGAGCAGCGCTCGGCCATCGCAGCCACCTTCGACAAGCTCGCCACCTCCGGGCAGTCCATGAACGTCTCCGAGGAGTTCATGCGCGAGCTGGAGAAGACGCAGGCCAAGGAGATGGGGCTGGAGATCGACTGGGAGCTGGTCGAGGCCCGGGAGGCAGAGGAGAAGGCCGTAGCAGCAGCCCAGTTCGCTGGCGGTGGAGTCGGCCCCGATGGTCAGCCCCTGCCGGGAGCCGCACCCGATCCTGCACTGGCAGGAATCGCCGGAGCACCCGGAGATGTCACCAATGCCGAGCTGGGTGGCGCACAGGACCTGACCGACGTTTTGGGAATCATGGCCAAGAAGGCAGACAAGGCCGCTGGCGCAGGATCCTCCACACCGCCCCCCGCTGACCCAGCCCTCAAGGCGAAGAAGACGGTGAAGCTGTCTGGCATCACCGATGACATGTTCGACTGGGCGCTCCAGATGGTAGGGATCGCAGGAGAGGACTACAGCGATGGCTGACGCACCCACCCCGGCAGTGGGAGTTCGCCGGGTACGCACCACCGAGGGGGCCCGGTTCTTCGGCCTCCCGGTCGGAGGCGAGATCGGCAACCGCTACGACCCCAACATGAAGGCTGCCAAGCGGGCTACCTCCCTCACCCGGCTGACCAGCCTCCAGCGCCAGTTCGCAGTGGCCAAGAAGACTGGCAACCTCTCTCAGATGCGCTCCGTGCAGGAAGAGTTCACCATCGCGGTGAAGGACTACGCAGCCACCAACGGCCAGCTGACCGACGTCCTCAGCGCGCTGGTCGGGTCCCGGGGACGGTCGGACATGGCGATAGACAAGCAGAGCCTGAAGTCCTGATGGCCAGCTTCGGGGAGCAGTTCGAGGCTTCCCGGAAGACCAACCAAGCCATCAGGGCTCTGGAGGTGTCTGTCCGGATGCGGATCGCAGAGGCCTTTGCGGATTGGGTAGACGGCAGGCACAGCGACCAGTCCGTGCGCTGGGCGATGGAGGCCATCATCCGTGACGCCTACCGCTCCGCCGCAGCTGTCGGTCTTGCCCACCTGTCTGCACAGGCCGGGGTCCCCCGATGGAAGCCCACCGGGATGAGGGTCGAGGTGCTGCGCTCGGCGTACCTCGACGGTCTACTGGAGGACGTCCGCAAGAACCTTCGTGAGTACAAGGCCGGACCCCACGACGACGCCGCCCGAGCACGCTTCGTTTCCAGAATCGCCCACAGCGCTGGAGTGGCAGCCAGCAGAGGTCACACCGATGCTCTCCTGCGAGGAGCCCGGGAGCTGGTGGACACCTACGGCTTCGTCGTGCGCAAGGTGTGGCGAGCCAACTTCGTCAACCATGTCCCCTGCGAGCTGTGTGGGGCACTGGAGGGCACGGAAGTGGGTCTCGGGGAGGAGTTCCCCTCCGACAATCGGCTGAAGGTCTACGGGGACCTGAAGGGCCCCCCGCGCCACCCCCGGTGCATGTGCTGGCTGGTGATCCTGATCGAGGGGCTGGAGAACTACAACGACTCGACCACCGAGGACAGCACCACCTCTGAGCGGGAGACGTTGTCCACCGATGAGGTCCAGAAGATGAGCCCCGGCTTCTTCGTCAAGATCGTCCACTGGCTCCGGAAGCTGGTCAGGACGCTGAGGAGTGCAGATGAGTGAGCTTCCACAGGCCCATGAGACCGTCCGGGTCACCTTCGACACCTACCTCGGAGCCGCTGAAGGACTCCTTCTGGTGCTCGAAGATGCCCGGGTCACCGAGTGTGTCTACAGCTTCACAGGGCTCTCCCCGAACAGGATTCTGAAGATGGGCCTCACCCTCCAAGGTGACGTGGCCGATCTTCTAAGGCGTGTGGAGCTGATTTCGGGTTCTCACACGGAGTGACTTCCAGTGCTTTCAGAATCTCTCTGCTGAGGACAACCACATTGACCGGCACAACTGGCGACCCGCTGATCTTGGAGCTGGCCCGAAAGGTCACCCTCGCAGCTCGGGGAAGCAAGACTCGGTACGTCCGCACCCCTGAAGGCTCCCGCAAGTACGGCCTGCCCATCGGTGCACCGATCACACTGGATGCGGTCAAGCGCGCTGCGATCAGGCACCCGGGCATGGTCGCCCCCGAGGACAGCGCCACCGGGAACGGTTCCTCGACGAACGCTCCCAGCTCCGCCGCCTCCAAGCCGTCCATCGAGGCCCTCACCAAGGCCCTCACCCTGCCCGAGTCCGACAGTCCGAAGATGGTCACCCCCAAGGGAGACCAGAAGGTCAGCGTCGGCGGAGCCACGTTCAACTTCCCCTCCGGTTCCAAGGTCTTCCGGCCCAAGAAGAACCCGGATGGCTTCGCAGTGGTCCGGGACCCCAACTACGATCTGGTGCTGATCACCTCCAACGGCACCGCCAGCGACATCTCCGGTGAGTCCGAGCACGTCCTGAACGCCCGACTCGACGACATCGGCCCGAACGACTCCGAGTTCAGCTCTGAGGAACTCGGTGCTCCCGCAGGGGATGCTGGGAAGCCCTCAGCAGGGTCTCCAGACCCCAACGCGCCCGACACGGCGGATACCACTGACTACGCCCAGTTCCCGTCCTACAAGGACGTTCCTGACTACCTCGACGACAAGTACATCGCCAAGGTGGTCAGCGGCCTGAAGGCCACCGGGATGGACGAGACCACCCTGAAGGCGCTGGAGGACCAGCTCCACAAGCAGAACTCCGACATCAAGGACCGCTGGACCGAGGTCAACGACCCCGACACCCACGCCCAGCAGAAGAAGATCAAGGAGATCGAGGACCAGATGGCCGCGCTTCAGGCGCAGCTGGAGGACCTGAAGACTCCGAAGCCGAACCCGACCCCCGGCAAGAAGCCTGCTCCCGACGAGGGCACGCCCCCCGCCCCCGACTACTTCGGCAACCCCAAGGGCACGGACTACGCCAGCACCCCTGCGCCGAAGGTCGACGGCGCTTCCGCGCGCAAGAAGAACGCCACGGACAAGGCGGTCTCCACCGACATCGCGGCCAACGGCATCGACGGTGAGAAGACAGCCGCGAAGCCTGCCGAGCCCAAGAAGCCTGCCGAGCCCAAGAAGCCTGCCGAGCCCAAGAAGCCTGCCGAGCCCAAGAAGTCCACCAACAAGGAGCTGGCGACCACGCAGGCCGCTTCAGTGCTGAACACCCTCAACGACGGCCCGCTGGACTCGAACAACCCGGACCATCAGGCCATGGTCGACTCGTGGGAGAAGTACCTCGACGCCAACCCCGATGTCGCGGATGCCCTGACCCCGAAGCCCAACGCCCCCGAGACGAACCCGGAGCACGACAAGCAGCTCGCTGGGCTGGAGAAGGAGGCCCGCAAGAACGCTCTGGGCCTCGCCTCCACCGAGATCGGTGGCCAGAAGGTCTGGGCCCGCCGCAACCGCCAGACCGACAGCTTCGAGTACTCCGTCGAGGACGTTTCTGGAAATGACAACGTCTTCAAGACGCGCGAGGAGGCTCTCGCTCACGTCGCTGCGAACATGCCCGAGCCTGCCCCTGAGGACCACGTCTCCAAGCGGGACACCACCAACCTGCCCCCGGCAGAGATGACTCCCGACGAGATCTCCGCGACCATCGCCGACCTCGAAGCAGGACAGGCCGAGTTCGGCTACATCAGCCCGGAAGGGGAGAAGCGCCTCTCCGAGCTGAAGGCTGCCAAGGGTGGCAAGAAGCGCGCCCCCAAGGAGGCAGCTCCCGCTCCGGTCGAGCCGGTGGTCGGTGAGTCTGGAGTGAACACCGACCCGAACATGAAGGACTACTGGACCAAGGGCGACATGGACACCCACGGCATCGCGCCGGGGCTGCCCGATTTCCCGCAGCAGGCCGTGAGCCGGTCCCAGATCTTGGAGGCCAAGCCCGGAGACAAGTTCCTGCTGAGCCACCCAGACGACCCGGAGCACAACTCCCTGTGGAACGTCGGCAAGGACGGCTACGCGCACTCGATCTCCGAGGGCGGGGATCCCATGCCTGCCCCTCTCACCGAGTTCGCGGAGACCATGGAGTTCGGCTTCCAGATCCACCCGTTCAAGGGCAACAGCAAGAACAAGAACCCCAAGCCTGACCCGGTCCCCGGCGACGTCGCCACGGAGACGTGGACTGCCAGCGCGCCCGAGGGTGCCTCCGTCCAGTCCAGCAACGGCCTGATCGGTGTGAAGGACCGGGAAGGCAAGTGGACCACCGCCATGGGCCCTGTGGCTCCGGACTACTTCGACCCCGCAGACGTCAAGGATGACGACTCCGCCGTGGTCAGCCCGACACCCACCCCGGACCACCCTCTCGGGGCCACCCGGCAGATCTCCTCTGCTGAGGACCTCAAGCTGGTGCAGGTGGGAGACTCTCTCGCGTTCAAGGACAGCGCCATGACCGGGACCAAGAACTCTGACGGCACATGGACGCTGGAGAACGACGGACTGGTCTGGAAGATGGACGATGCCAGCATTCTGGCATCGGTGGAAACTCCCGGAACCACGTGGTGGCACGTCCCCAATCAGGAGCTGGCGGGCGATGAGCCCAAGAAGAACTGGAAGCCCGGGGAGGCCATCAAGCGTCTCGGTGACCTGCTCGCACAGAAGGTCGGCACCAAGCTCCGCTACAAGTTCAAGAAGCCCAAGCCCGATGGCACTGCCGAGTCGGTCTATGTGGTGTACCCCGACGGGAAGCTCAAGAAGGATGGCAGCGCCCACTCCTTCGACTACTGGACCCTGAAGTCCTCCGTCGCCAGCGGGCAGATCTCCGTGCTGGAGGTCCCGAAGGACGACGTCGTCCTCAATGAGCCCGACGTACCCGCCATCACCAAGGTCGAGGACTACACGGTCGGCGACAAGATCGCCGACTACAAGCACCTGAAGGCGATGAAGGCCGGGGATCAGATCACGATGACGATCCCGTCGTCCAAGAACGGTGGCCAGCCGACCGCCGTGGTGCTGACCCGCACCGACGACAACAAGGACTCCGCAGGCTTCATGTTCCTCGTGGGCAAGAAGGGTGCGGGCTACAACGCTCTGGGCGAGAACAACGCGTCCATCTTCCAAGCCATCTACGACGGTCGTGTGCACTTCGGAGACATCACCCAGCTGCCGGATGCTTCCGACAAGGAGCTGATGGACAGCGGCGACTGGAGCACCGTCGCCGACATCCCGCTGTGGGATGGTGGACCTCTCGTTTCCGAAAAGGATCTGCGTACCTTCATCGACGCCCAGATCTACTCCCGCGCCATGCAGGGCTCGTACTACAACACCGACCTGCTCCCCTCCAACAGCCCCTTCAAGTCCGCCTCCCTGCGCAAGCAGATGTCCAAGATGGCCATCAAGGAGTACAGCAAGCCCGGGATGCCTGCGCGCCACAAGCCCGCCATGATCCGCTTCGCAGCGGAGAAGCTGGGGCTCCAGTTCACCGATCCGGGCTCCGCGCTGATCCCCGATGACCTCGAACTGAAGGACTTCAAGACCAAGGTCACCGTCGGCAGGTTCGCCAACAAGAACGGCTTGCCCTCATCCGAGGCCGACAAGATGGGCCCGGAGTCGCTGGAGGTCACCGTCGCGGACATCAAGACCGCCCTCGCGGTGCTCGACAGCATGGACGTGATGACCGAGGACGACCAGAACAAGGCTGACAAGATCCTGAAGCGGGTCATGGCCATGCGCGGCAGCGCCCTTCAGGACATGAACGTCGCTCTCGGCATCGCCGCCTACTACAAGGTGGGCCGCTCGCATGACGAGAAGCACAAGTCCAACTTCGGGTTCGCTGCTCGCCAGCACGACAAGCGCCGCAACAAGGCCATGCTCAAGCAGATGCTGATCGAGCAGATGGAAGGCCGGGAGCCCGGCTACTACGGCATCCCCGAGAACGAGGTCTGGTACGACGCCTACGACGAGAACGGCAACGGCATCGGGGTCAAGTACACCAACTTCTCCACGCTGACCCGGCCCAAGGTCAACAGCGACACCGATTCTGGAAACAAGAGCGCCTACGCCGACGAGGCCAAGCAGGCACTGGCAGAGGTCAGCGACTCCAAGCTCCCGGCATCCCTCACGGCGAAGGACTTGGCCAACTACCCCAAGTCCTTCCATGGCAAGGCCGGGACGATGACCCGGATGGAGTCCAAGGGTCCGGTCAGCTACCACGGCACGATCCACTTCAACTCCTACAACAACGAGCCGGGCGGGAAGCCGCACTTCAAGTACGACGACGGAGCAGGCGCAGGGTTCGCCTTCGGCCCGAACGATCTGGTCACCCTCGATGCTGACGTGACCAACACAGCTCTCGATGAGAACGTGGCTGCGGTCCTCGACGGTCCTTCCGTGCAGGCCTACCCCGTGACGTGGGTGCAGCCGAAGCCTTCCGAGCACCTGCCCAGCTACGTCGTGTCCAAGAGCGCGACCGAGATCAACGGCAGCGAGCACTCGATCTGGATCATCAACAACGGTGGTGCAGACGGCTACAGCTTCTCCCCGTTCCTGAACGGCTACCACGTCGAGCACGACAACCACGACAACCACTACCCCTCCGCTGGGGCAGCGCAGGCCGGTGCGGAGGAGTACCTCGCGGCCAAGGCCAACGTGCCTGATGCCGAGATCCCGCAGTGGGAGAAGGACCTGATGGACTGGTCCAACACCGTGGAGGTCACGACCAAGGTCAACGACACCCCCGGGTCCGTCGACCTGTCCAAGTCCATCCTGCCTGAGGAACAGCGTGGCCTCCCCGGTGATGGGCACGTCATGATCCACCCGGTCGACGGCAGTGAGCCGAAGCCTTCGTGGGGCAAGTACGGCGCTGGTGGTGTCGTGGTCACGGCCATGGACAATGGCGTCAAGAAGGTCCTCGTGGGCAAGCGTGGCGACCGGGATGAGTGGTACCTCCCCGGTGGTGCCATCGACCAGAACGAGACCGGCCTTCAGGGTGCGATGCGCGAGTTCTCCGAGGAGATCCACGGTGGCGAAGGCATCCTGAGCAACCTCAAGCTCGTTAGTGAAAACAAGGCCGTGATCGGCAAGATCTCCGGCACCGACAAGGACTGGACCTACTCCACCATCGTCACCGACCTCGGTCAGGTGCAGGACATCACAGCCCCCTCCTTCACTGAGGACTGGGAGCTGAAGGAGTACCAGTGGTTCTCCGCTGAGGAGCTGACTGCACTGGAGTCCACAGGGGCCCTGCACGCCGCGCTGTCTCACGGCAACCTCGCCAAGCTGGCCGGGTTCGAGACCGGCGACATGACCGTCCCCACCGCTGCCTACAGCAAGATGGGCCCCGACAACCTTGCGGAACCCAAGTACGACATCTCTGGCTGGACGAAGATCGCCGGAGACATCGGAGGGTCGAACCCCGGAGGCGTCTACCTCGACGAGAGCGGCAAGAAGTTCTATGTCAAGAAGGGCACTCCCGGGCACATGCACAACGAGGTTGTGGCTTCCGCCTTCTATCACCACTTCGAGGTCAATGCCAACGAGGTCGCCTTGGGCAAGGATGGGAACAAGAGCGACCGTTATCTCGTGAGTCCGTGGATCGAGAACGACGGCAAGGCACTGCCCAAGGCAATGGTCGGACAGGGCCCCACCGGCAAGGCGTTCCTCGCCAAGGTGCAGGAAGACTTCGCCATCGACGCATGGCTGGGCAACTACGACGTGGCCGGGATGGGCCCGTGGAATCTCGTTGCTGACAAGGATGGCAAGCCCCTCCGCATCGACCCGGGGGGTGCGATGGGGTACCGCGCCACGGGTGGCAAGAAGGACTGGTGGAGTGGAGACCCCACCGACATCGACGACATGCGCAACGGATCGACCAAGTCCCCCGGCTACTCCAAGCTGCCTCAGGTCTTCGGGTCGATGGATGACGAGGCTGTGGGTGAGTCCGCCAAGAAGCTGCTGAACATCACCCCGGACCAGATCCACACCATCGTCCACTCCTCCGGGTTCAGCGACGCCGAGAAGGCTGAGTTGTACGACACGCTGGTGGAGCGCCGCGCCAAGATCCTCGACCGGTTCGGGATCAAGGACGAGACCCCCAACGCCGCCGTGAACGCGGTGGCCACCATTCAGGCCCACAGCAAGGGACAGGGAGCCTTCAAGAAGGGCGAGGTCGCCCAGCTCAAGCAGACCGGCGAGAAGTTCACCATCACCGGCTCCAACAACGAGATCTCCTACGGCGAGACCTCCCCCGGCGTCTACGGGGCCTACCTCAACGACGAGCTGTCGGTGCAGGATGCTCCGTTCACGATCCCCGCTGGTGAGACCTACGCCTTCTCCAGCAACGACAAGGTCTACACGGTGGGGGAGAAGGTCAGCGTCTCCAACCCCGAGACCGAGAAGTTCAAGGACGCTGTCGTGCTCAGCGCTGACCCCTCCAGTGGACTGGTGGAGCTGGACTACGCCGACGGCACCCACGGCTTCGCGGACAAGACCCACGTCGTGAAGGCTCCCGAGCCGCTGGGCAGCAACAGGGTCCCCACTGCACTGCCGGATGGTTACAAGCCGGTTCCTGCTGGAGAGAAGATTCTCGCCAAGTACAAGGGCGCGGACATCTACGCGGTGACCAATGGGGACAGCGTCGACTACCACTACGGGCCGAACAATGGCTCCGAGTCGGGGACGGTCTTTCATGCTGGGGGCATTGACACGGCCTTCATCAAGGACCACAAGGCGATGTGGGACTCCTTCGACGAGGCTCCTGCTGCCGCGCCGGAGCCGATCCCCAGCTACCCCGAGGGGCTCAGCTTCACCCCGACGTACCAGCTGGCTGCGGGGGACAAGCTCTACTACAACTCTGACCAGTCGTCCATCACCATCGTCGAGGCCAAGGGGCAGGTGGTGCAGGTTTCTGCAAACCAGCCCAACGGCGACATGTACGGCGCACAGAGTGAGACGGCCAAGAGCATCAAGGAGTGGATCGCGGATCCGAAGAGCAGCTTCACTCCGGTGGAGGACGCCCCCAAGGCTCCCGACCTGCCCGCTCTGCCGTTCGTGTCCACCTACGTCCCCGAGGCGGGGGACCAGATGTACTACAACGAGGACGAGACCACTGTCTCGGTGCTCAAGGCCAACGGCGACGTGGTCCACGTCAGCGAGTTCAACCCCAACGGTCTCACGCACCCCAACGGCGACTCCATGAATGCAGTCATGAAGGACTGGTTCGCCGCCCCTGACAGCAGCTACCACCCGGTCCCCACTGGCACCCCGGACGCTCCGGCAGCCGCAGGCAACCCGGCACCGGCCACCATGCCCGACGGCTACGCCCCGATGCCCGAAGGCGCTCGGATCCTCGCCAAGCACACCAGCAACGGCAACTTCGTGGTCCGCCACGCCGACAACACCGCCCACTACTACTTCCCCGACGGCAAGGTGCAGGCTGCGCTGGCCTACCCCTCCGTCTTCGAGGAGAAGTCCGACAACTGGGATCCCTACGACAAGCCCGAGCCCGGCGTCTCCAAGAAGCTGCCGCCCATGACCGAGCTGCCGGATGGCTTCAAGAAGCTCCCGGCCAACGCCACCATCGTGGCCAAGACGGTCTCCCCCAGCCCCGCCTACGCCGTGGAGTGGAAGGGCAAGATCTGGTACTACAACCCCTCCGGAGCCGTCATGGACGCCGGAGAAGCTGGTGCGACCAAGCGGATGATCGAGAAGACCACCGACGGCTGGGTCATGTTCGAGAAGCCCAACGAGATCCTCGACAGCCCCAAGGCCGATGTGATCAAGGCCCCCGATAAGCTGCCCGCTGGTTACACCCAGCCCGCACCGGGATCGAAGTACATCGCCATGTACTCCGGAGCCTCCGGAGATGTTCATGCAGTGATGGGGGCCGACGGCAAGGTCTCCTACTTCTACGCCGACGGCAGCACCTATGAGCTGCCCGGGGACGGCGACGTGGAGGCCAAGAACCTCGCGAACACGGCCAAGTACGAGAAGAGCTGGTCGCTGTACGACGGCTACGACCTGCCGATGTCGGCCCCGAAGAAGAGCTTGCTGCCTGACAACTACCTTGCGCCCCCGGAGGGCTCCAAGGTCATCGCGGTGGACATGACCGGCAAGATCTACGCGGTCAAGCACCCCGACGGAACCATGAGCTGGGCCTACCCGTCCGGCTACAACTACGACCAGCCCGCCCACATCACCGAGCAGACGGTGCTGGGGAACACGCACAGCTGGAAGCCGGTCGACCCGAGCAACCCAGCCACGGTCATCGACGCCAACATCGATGGGGTCAAGGACCACAAGGGCTCCGTGCTCGCCGTCGGCGACGACGTCACGGTCGTGAAGTTCAACAAGGGTGGACTCTCCAACAAGGCCAAGGTCGTTTCGATAAACAAGGTGACCGGCAAGGTCAAGATCGTCCGTCTGGACGACAAGGGCAACCAGCTCTGGGGCTCGGACGGCAAGCTGGTCTACTCGACGCTGGACTCCAAGAGCCTTGGCAAGGCCGCACCCAAGGTGGTCTGGGACTCCTCCACAGGCCTCCCCAAGGGCGTCTCCATGAGCGAGGGCAACCCGGACAGCCCGATGTATGGCAAGCCCGCTCCCGTGGCTCCCAAGGCCCCTGTGAGCGTCGGTGACAGTGCAGGCCCAACCCCACTCGATCTGTCGCCTGACTTCATGGAGCGGGCGGAGAAGGCCTATGCCGCCTACCGGGCGAAGCACTCTCCCGTTCTCGACCCCAAGGCATTGAAGGACTCCTCCACTGCGTGGAACCCGATCAATCAGGCCATGCACGGGGATCAGGCCCAGCTGGACCACATCAAGACCAAGGGCTACTTCGGCGACGAGCCTGCGCTCTACGAGGAGATTCAGGCCTCCATCGACAAGCTGAAGGCCAGTTACTCCGAGACCATCCACGCCTACGAGGTGCAGAAGGCCGAGTACGAGGCCAAGCACACCGAGTGGCTACAGGCCAATGGACACGCCTTCTACACCCCACTGCACCACGACGATCCCAGCGTGCTGGCGATGTCGGCAGATGAGTCCGACAAGTACTGCAAGGCGAAGTGGGGAGGCATCCTCAAGACGTTGTCCCCGAAGGCCCAGAAGGGACTGGACACCCAGAAGAACGCTTCCAACTGGCAGACCTACCTCCGGAAGATGCCCGCCAAGCTGGGCTTCAAGAAGGCAGACATCGCTGAGCAGGCCAAGACCGACCCCTACTCAGCCAAGATGGATGTCTGGGAAGGCTGCAAGCAGGCCGCAGATGAGGCTGGTCCTGTGGGCGAGGCCTTCCGGGCTTCCCGGACGGTCTCCTTCGACCGGTTCGTGCGGAACGATGGCAGCCGGTTCAAGGAAGGTGACGATCTCAGGTCCATGATCGGATCCATCCAGAAGGATCACGGGGCCATGGAGATCGTTCCCGGCTCGATGGACCACGGAGGTCAGGTCGTCAAGTTTTACAACGTCTACGTCGACCTCGTGGTGCCTCCGGAGATGAAGGGTGTCTACACAGGGGCAGGTAGTGGGAACCACAACAACACCGGGGAAAACGGCATGATCATGGAGCCCGGTCTGGCCATGTATATCTGGGACGTCGTGCCTTACAACGGTTCCTACAAGGTGATGGCGTCTCTGATTCCCCCGGAGGTCTACCCCTACATGAACTACTTCGAGGGAGACCCGGACAGCCACAACATCGTCGAGCCCAACAGCCCGCAGGCTGCGGCCATGAACGGGATGAAGAAGGCCAACGAGATGAAGGCCGACTACGAGGCTGCCATGGCCCTCTACAAGGCTCAGAAGCTGCCGAAGGAGTCTCCGGCGATGATTGCAGCGGAGAAGCTGAAGGCGGAGTACGAGGCCCTGATGGCGAAATACGCTTCGGTCGGCGTATCAACGAAGTGACAGTGCAGACAGGAGCACCGATGAGCAGCATGGCCCCACCCGGCCCGAACACCCAGCCGACGCCCGAGCAGATGGCCATGATCGAGGCCATGCAGCAGCCGTTCGAGCTGGTCCGCAAGGGCGCTGAGCGCTACGACGGGCTCGACCGCACCAAGCAGGGCACGTGGCGTGCGATCACCTCCCACGGGCTCCCCATGGGGCTGGCGTGGACCGACTGGGAGAACGGCTTCGACGTCCGTCCCCTGCACGACGGGGCGGTCTCTGTCCGACTGGGCAAGTACCCCGAGCACGCCAAGGCCGTGGGGGTCACAGCGTCGTGGGCGTTCACCACACTGGAGGAGTACATCAAGACCTTCGACCCGACCGACGAGGTGGCCATGGGTCCGGACCAGAGGGGACCTCTCTCGGGAGCAGCGGACTATAGCGGAGATGTCCCAAGTTATGGTACCTTTGTTGATACCGAAGAGGACTAGCAGAAGGGAAGGATCACAGTGCCACTGAAGCCTGAGTACGACGGCGACGCCATGAAGGCACCGGGTGCCTTCCTCGCTGTTTCCAAGAACAAGAAGACCGACGAGGTCCTCGGTCTCTACGTCATCTGCGATGAGGGCAACTTCATCCGGGGCAACGGTCTGTGGATCACCGCCACAGGGAAGGCCCTGTACCAGCTGCACGGCTCCCAGCTCATCCCGATGGACCCCGCGTTCATCGACACCTTCGACGAGATGGACAAGACCGGGCGGAAGCCCACCGATGACGAGATCACCGACGGCAGCAAGGTCACGGCCACCGCGTAGTTCCTGAAACAAGTCGAGCCCCTTCCCCTGTGGGAGGGGCTCTGCTGTGTCCTTGGTCCGATCTTCTTCAGCATGGATCAGTTCGTAGTCGTACCGGGGCCGAGGGGTGACCGCTTCGTCGAGCTGTCCCACACCGCCTCAGGGCGTGTTTTCCGAAAGCAGATCCTGCACTTCGGACAGCTGAAGTACCCCGGCGTCAAGGGCGGCTCGGTGCAGGTCGACCAGAAGTTCGCCGACACCCTCATCGCCAACTTCGCCGCAGGCGTGGCCGACATCGTTCAGGTCCCCAAGGTGAACGGCGACAACGAGCACACCGAGGATCCCGACCGGAACATCGGTGAAGTCATCAGGCTCTACAAGGCCGACGATGGCGTCTACGTCGACATCGACGTCCGTACCGACGATGCGGACAAGGTGGGCAAGACCCTGCTGGGGGCTTCCGCCATGCTCCACCTCGACTACATGGACACCACGAGCGGCGAACGGGTGGGTCCGACCCTCCTGCACACCGCCATCACCAACCGGCCCTATGTGACCAATCTCAAGGGTTTCGAGGAGGTCATCGCTGCCTCGCGCGGTGAGGCCGATCTTGATAAGCAGGTGCTGGTGCTTACTCCGGCAGACAACGAGGAGAACTTCATGACTCTGGAAGAGACGCTCGCCGCTCTCAAGGCCGACCACGGCATCGACGTGACCGCCCTTCAGGAGAAGGCCGCGCTGGCAGATGCGTCTGTCGCACTGAGCAACAAGATTCAGGAAGAGCTGGTCGGTACCGGCCTCCTGACCCTGAGCAACACCGACGAGACGGTCTCTGCTGAGGTCCTCATCGGTGCCGTCGCAGAAGCCGGGAACAAGATCGTCGCGCTGACCGCCAAGGTCGACACGCTGGTCGAGGCTTCCGCCAAGAGCGCCGCCGAAGCCGCAGTCGAGGCACTGGTCCTCTCCGGCCACATCCTCCCGAAGAACCGTGAGGCCATGGTCGAGCTGAAGCTCTCCAACGCCGAGCTGTTCGACAAGGTCCTCCCGGAGAAGCCGCTCGTCAAGCTCTCCGCAGAGGGTGGCGTCGAGACCACCGACGACGCGCACGACAAGACCGTGGAGGACGAGATCGCTCGCCTCAGCGCGGTCGCCGACAAGCAGACCGCCGCGTACGTCCGCTCGTAGTACTCAGACCCGACCAGAACTCTCAGAAGGAGAACACCAGAAATGACCACCGAATACTACGGAAACTCGATGCCCGGTGCGGGCTTCGTCACCTCCGACACCACTGTCGACGACGAGCTGATGTACTCGATGGTCGGCTACACGCAGAAGGGCGTCACCCTGAAGCCGGGGCAGGGCGTGCTCCTGCTGGGCACCTTCATCAAGCAGGACGCCGGTTCCAAGATGTACGTCAAGACCGCTGGCACCGACGGTGAGGGTGTGCTCCGCAAGACCACCAACACCGGCTCCGACGTCAACGGCCAGCGCTGGCAGGGCAACATCGTCCTCACCGGCCTCCTGAAGCTCGACAAGGTCTCGGCAGCCAACTCCGGGGTCACGCTGACCTCGGTGCTGGGTGCGCGGGTCAACACCGTGCTCGGTTTCTTCAAGTTCTGAGCAAGGACCTCTCCCGGTCGGGATTCTGAGGTGATGGAAGGGCCCCCGGCCCTTCCTGATCCTGAGTAGCTCGGAAGGCCAACTCAATCCAGATCAGGCAAGTGACCGGTAACCAATCCGGGCCGCAGATCGGGCACCTAAGCCGGTGTCGCTGACTTCCCAGAAACCACTCTGGCGCGACGAAAGGACAACTTCAGTGCCCGAGATCTCTCTGCTCCAGCCCACGGTGCTCCGTGGTGTCGTCGAGCGCTTCACCGCTCCTGAGTCTCTGGAGATGCTCAGCCGCGTCCCGCAGACCCCCCACCCGTTCCCGACGGTGCAGTGGGAAGTCATCCGTGGCTCCCGCGCCATCGCTCGCCCGAACGTCCCGAACAGCGAAGCACACATCGTGCCGCGCCTCGGTCGCTCCAGCCAGAGCGCGGCCTTCGTCTACCTTCGCGAGAAGAAGGTCTTCGAGCCCACCACGCTCCACTGGCTGCGCCAGTCGGCCAACTCGGTCTCCGAGCTGGCGAACACCCGCGCTGAGGAGTCGGTGCTGCGTGAGGTCAAGGACCTCAACCAGCGCTTCGACAACTTCGCCGAGTACCTGATCTGGCAGGCCTGCACGGGCACCCTGACCCTCGACTACCCGGACGTTCAGGCGACCGTGGACTACAAGTTCCTCCCGTCGCACAAGGCGTCGGTTGCGGGCTCGTGGGCCACTGCCACCCCGGGAGCAATCGTCGAGGACATCCGCGCCCTCAAGCGGCTGATCACCCGCGACGGTCGGGTCCCGGCTGTCGATGCGTACGCCACGGAGAAGACCATGACGTACATCTTCAACGCCTTCGCCAACACGGGCGCGGCTTCCCCCGGCACTGCCGGTGGCATCCTGCTCTCCGACCGGATGAAGGACCAGTACTACCAGAACGGCATCCTCCCGGGCTTCATGGGCCTGAACTGGAAGCCGCAGGAGGCCGTGTACGACGGCGCAGGCGCTGCCTACACCGCATCCCCGACCATCCCCGCCGCCGAGCAGCGCTTCTTCGCTGACGACGCCCTGCTGATCGGCAACTTCACCGAGAACCGCCCCATCGAACTCTTCATCGGCCCCACCGCCGACGACGAGGCCCCGGACGGCTACACCGGCAAGTTCGCCAAGACGTGGAAGGACAAGGACCCGTCGGCCCGTCAGTACCTGCTGGAGTGGAACCTCCTGCCGGTCATCACGAGGCCGGAACAGTTCGTTTATGTCAGCGATGTTACGCCGGGCTGATCTGGTGATCACAGCTAAAGTGTGCTAAACTCTCCTGCATGGAGAGACGTGCATGGTTGGACTCAGAGGTCGAACTTCTTCGGAAGTCGGCCTCTGAGTCATTTCTGAAGGATCTGGCGACCGAACTGGATCGCCCGGTGAAGATGGTCCGCTGGAAGCTCAATCAGCTGGGTCTGAAGGCCAAGGACGCCCGGACAGGCAACACTGGTCGTCCCGTGTCGATCTGGACTGCTGAGCGGCTGGAGCACCTGAGAAGGCTGGCCCCCACGATGTCAGCAGCCCACATCGCCGTGGGGCTGGGAGTCACCGAGAAGCAGGTGAGGACCGCCCTGTTCGAGCACGGGATCGAGGGTCGAGGTGTTTCGAGAAAGCAGACTCCTGAAGAGGTGAAGGCTCGGACAGCTCCCCTGAAGGGCCGGATCAAGGTGGACCGGAAGGCATCTCGTACCTGCTCCCGCTGCGGGGAAGAGAAGCCGGTCTTCCAGTACCCCAGTGAGTCCACGGTGGAGAGCCTGCTGTGTGAGGAGTGCCGGAAGAAGGCTCGGGCTGAACGTCATGCTGCGCTGACTCCTGAAGAACGTCGGCGGATGAACCTTCAGCAGAGAACCAATCGCCATGGCCTGTCGAGGGAGACCTACACAGCCCTGTTGGAAGCACAGAGTTACTCCTGCGCCGTGTGCCTGACTCCGTTTTCCGAAACCAGATCACCTGCGATTGACCACGACCACAAGCACTGCTCAGGAGTATCGGGGTGCGCCCAGTGCATCAGGGGGCTGGTCTGCACAAGATGCAACACAGCCGTGGGGTGGGCGGAGACCTTCCACGCCTCTCCCGAGTACCTTGAGGCCATCGCTGCCTACCTGTCCAAGGCCGATCTTCTGTAGTGACTAACGGGAGGCAACGATGAACAGGTTCGTGCTGGACCTCGAAGCCTTCCGGGGCGACTCGTTTGACAAAACAATCCGGATCAAGGACAAGGCAACCCGGCAGCCCATCGACCTGTCCGGCTCGACATGGGCAGCACAGGCCCGCAAGGATCCCGATGATGTCGAGCCCATGTTCACCTTCGAGGTGGACACCACCAACGCCGCTCAGGGGGAGCTGACCCTGCGACTCACCCCGGAGCAGACAACTGTGGCGGGGCAGGGTCTGTGGGACTTGCAGAGCACCTCCGCCGATCAGCCCCCTCAGGTGCTGACCCGTGGGGGAGGCAAGTTCGGCGTCCGGAAAGACATCACCCGATGACCGAGGAGTTCGTCGAGGTGGTCACCGAAGGTGTCGAGCTGGTGGAGGTCCTCACCGACTCCCCGGAGTTCGTCGAGGTGGTCACCGAGGGCACCGAGTTGGTGGAGGTCCTCACGGGGGCCCCCGATGTGGTCGAGGTGATCGAAGAGGTCACCGAGATCGTGGAGGTACTGGAAGGCTCGCCGGGACCACGGGGTATCCCCGGTCCTCCGGGGCCGATGGGTAACGGGGAAGAGCTTCAACTGCACATCGTGGATGTCACACCACATCCCGCGTACGACGACTACATGGATTTCACCCTTCTTTTCGAGAACAGGCTGGTCTAGGACATGTCACTGGTAACCAACATCGCCAACGCCTTCACCCGGTCAGCGACAGAGTCCAAGGCGCTGCGGACCCTGATCAACGGGAACCTGTCCAGCCTTGCCGGGTTGACCACCACCTACAAGACCGATCTGGTGGGTGCGGTCAACGAGGTGATGGCAGGCATTGGCGGAGCTGGAGCTTCCATCAACGACGCCGCCACGAACGGCGTCAACACGTGGTCGTCCTCCAAGATCTCCTCCGAGGATGCGCTCAAGGCACCCATCGCCAGTCCGACGTTCACTGGTACCGTCGGTGGGATCACCAAGGCCATGGTCGGGCTGGGTTCAGTGGACAACACCACCGACGTGGCCAAGCCGGTCTCCACTGCACAGGCTGCCGCCATCCTTGCCCTCAAGAACGAGATCCTTGGTGGAGCTTCGGCGGCATACGACACCCTCGGTGAGCTGCAAGCCCTGATGGCAGCAGACGACACTGAAGCCACTGGGTTCACCACCGCTCTGGGGCTCCGGGTTGCCGTCACAGCACAGACCTTCACCGCTCCCCAGCAGACCTTCGCCCGCAACAACATCGGCGCGCAGGAAGCCGCCCTGATCGGTGACCCGGCCACCGACTTCGTCGCTGTGTTCGTCGCCGGTCTGGCCTGATGACTCTGGCGTCAGGCATCTCGGCTCTTGCTTCGAGGCTGGCAACCGAGTTCAACGCTCTCCGGAGCCTTGTGGCTGGCAAGGCAGACCTCGCGGCTCTTGACTACCTTCCGCAGTGGGGGACGGACAAAGTCAACTACCTGATGAACCCCGGCTTCGAGGACTACGCCGACCTGTCCGGGTGGAGCCAGTCGGGAGGCTGGGCTCTGGACTCCGTTACTCCCTACATGGGCAACAACTGTGCCATGGTGACGGCCACAGGTGCTGTGAAGACCTTGACCTCGCTGATCAGTATGCCCGTCAAGCAGGGAGACACAGCCAAGGCGTCCATCGCTCTCAGGACAGCCATGACGGGCACGGGCTACATGACGTTCAACATCGTCACGAACACAGGTGTGCGGATCCCAGCTGTCCAGTCGAACATCAGCATCAACGCTCCCGCCTACGCCATCTACACCGCCATCTATGTGGTTCCGGCTGGGGTCAGCTCGGTCACCCTTGAGGTGATAGTCCCGGCGACGGCGACGTCAGGGACGTGCCGGGTGGATGAGTGTGTCCTGAAGAAGGCTCTGGACATCAATGACTTGGCCGGTGTCACCGCGACCGCCACGGAGCTGAACTACACCTCGGGGGTCACCTCCGCGATCCAGACCCAGCTTGGCACCAAGGCAGTCTCCAACCACAGCCACCTGCTCGCTGTCGGAGCCACCGATGTCACAGCCACCGCTGCCGAGCTGAACAAGCTCGACGGTGTCACCGCCACCACTGCCGAGATGAACTACCTCGACGGCGTGACGAGTGCACTCCAGACCCAGATCAACGCCAAGCAGACAACGCAGTCCTCGTGGACTTCGTTCACCCCGACGTGGACGAACTTGACGTTGGGCAATGGCACCAATCAGGCGACGTACCTGCGGCTGGGTGGCATCTGCTTCGTCAGGTACAACCTCGTGTTCGGCTCCACTACGACCGTGCAGGGCATCTTCTACCCCAGCCTGCCCATCGCTGACACCGACGCTGCCATCTACACCGGTTCGGGCTGGATCTTCAGGAACTCGCCATACACGTGGCAGATGTGCTCGTTCGTGCCCAACTCCTACATCATCAGCGCGGCCAGTGGCCGCGCCACGACCTCCTCCCCGTGGGCGTGGGCTGTCGGTGACATCATCCGAATGACTATCGGCTACAAGGTCGTCTGATCCACTTTCCACCCCAAGGAGCAGCATGAACATCACAGACTACGGAGCCGTCCCCGGTGCCGACATCAGCGCGTCCGCCAATGCCGCCCTGCTCGCAGGAGACGGCTTCGTCCCTGCGGGAGACTGGCTGGTTGATGCCGCGCTGGGAATCAAGCTGGATCAGCCCGGCATGTCGCTGGAGCTGCACCCCAGTGCCCGCCTGCTCGTCATTCCGACCGATCTCGGGGGCTATTCGGTGATCACCATCTCGGAGGCCGACTGCAAGGTCAAGGGAGGGCAGATCATCGGCGACGTCCGGACACACCTTGGCTCGACAGGAGAGTGGGGTCACGGCATCTCCATCCTGACTGGTGGGGATGGCGCAAGGGTTGAGGACGTGAAGGTCCACGAGTGCTGGGGTGATGGCATCTACGTCGGAGGTGGAGTCGATGACGTCGTGCTGACCCGCTGCGACTGCCGCATCAACCGGCGCAACGGAGCCTCCGTCACGGGAGCCTCCGGCGTCAAGTTCGAGGGCGGATGCTACAACTCCAATGGCACCGTCAACGGCACAGCCCCCAAGGGAGGCATCTACTTCGAGCCGAACCCGAACGTGGGCACGGACGTGGTCGAGTTCTCGGTGAACGGTGTCGACTGCAACTACAACGCTGGCGCAGGCATCGGTCTCATCCGGGCCGAAACGCACACCACCCGAGGCAAGGTGTCGAACTCGACCTGCGCAGGCAACGCAGGACCGGGCATCCTCGGAGCAGGCGCTCTTGGATCGATGATGGTGGACCTCACCGGCATGACGTTGAGCTACAACCTGCACGGCGTGCAGGCCGCAGCACTGGGGCTGAACTTCGCCGGGGGACACTTCTACTCCAACTCCCAGAACGGCGTCACGGCAACGGCGAAGGTCAAGCTCAAGGGTGTCACCGTCGACTACAACGGACGCACGGGGGTGGCGTTCGCAGACGGAGCGTCGAACTCGGCACTCATTGGGTCCGAGGTGAGCAACAACGCCACCTCTGCCACAGCCACCTACCCTGAGGTCGACATCGCCGCAGACACCTGTCATGTGGTGGGCTCGGTGGTCTTGCCCGCAACCGGAGGCAACCGGGCGTCGTGGGGAGTAGTGGTCCGCTCGACCGCCTCCAAGGCAAAGCTCAACGCGGTCACGATCACGTCGGGAACCGCTGGCTTCATCTCGGCGCAGACGGACACAGTTCAGACTGCGGTCATCAAGTCTTGACCGAAAGATGAATCCCTACCTTGGGACTCCGGTAAGCTGCTCCCGAGCGGTCGAAGGCCGATCTTCCATAGAGACCCCGGGAGGGCAACAACCATGACTGACACCACGGAACCAGTGGACAACTTCGAGGACCTCCTCGAACTGACACCGGATGACGTAGTAGTCCCCACAGAAGAGCCTCCGAAGGCTCCTGTGAAGGCCCCGGCACGTGCAGCCAAGGCACCGGCCAAGAAGGCTCCCCCTGCCCCGGAGGACCCCGAAGCTGCCCGTATCCGCGAGCTGGAGGCCATGCTTGCTGAACCGATGCCGTCCTTCGACGAGCCCGAGGAAGAACCGGAGGAGCCGGTCGAGCTGACCGAGGCCGAGATCCGGATCAAGGAGCTGGAGGACAGGATGGCCAAGCGCAACGCCATCATCGCCGAGAACGCCCCCACGCGGTACGCCAAGGCCGGGAACGGTGAGAAGGTTCTGATCCACTTCGTGTACGACGGCATGATCGCCTTCGGCCAGAACTGGTACAGGGGTCAGGAGCTGGAGTTCGAGGTCGGCGGCGAGACCTACAAGCGCACGCAGGACCGCAACGGGGCGTCATGGCTCGATCTGGCCAACAACCCCAACGCCCAGATCCTTCGCTGGGGTCACCACTACTTCAGCCCCGGTCCCTTCGTCCCCTTCCCGGGCGAGAAGTTCGATGACGACATGGTCGCTCAGGATGCCCGGCGTGCTCGGGCTGTTCCGCTCGCGAGCATCTGACAGGAAAGGACCTGAGGGATGGCATACAAGACCTACACCCGGGAGCTGATCGCGGCGTTCACAGGCAGGCCCGTAGCCTCGTTTCCTGAAACGTTCATCGCCTCCTCCGCCATTCCTCAGGCCGTCCTGCTCTTCAAGATCGGGACCTGCATCTTCGACCCGGAGCTGCTGACCGCTGACCAGCAGCAGATGGTCGACTTCGCCATCATCTCCATGGCCGACGCCATCCACCTGACGGCTCCGTATCAGTCAGCCAAGGCCTCCCCGTTCAACTCCGAGTCCATCGGCTCCTACTCCTACTCGAAGGTGGCCGCAGCCGCCCAGAAGGGGCTGGAGACCGGGATCATGTGGTTCGACATGGCGGTCGGCCAGCTGTCGGTCTGCGACCGCGCGAGTGGAGATTTCCAGCGTGGTGGCATCGAGATGTTCGAGCACGACGGCACCTTCGTCACCGGACATGTTTCTGGAAACGTGGAGTACCTGTCCCCGGTGGATCGTCGCCTTTCCGCCAACTTTGGCTTCAACCTTGACCCAGCCCCCGGACTCCAGACCCGGGAGCCCTCTCTCTTCGACGCCGACGTGGTTCCTGCGTCATGGATCGAAGATCCGCCCGGCTCCGGCCTCTACACGCAGGGGGTCTGACTCATGGCTACCAATCGCCGCTACGTCACCGTGGATGTCACCGACCCGGTCTTGCCTCCCTCTGTGGTCACAGCCACGGGGCTGGCCAAGCTCACGGACATCCCCGCTCCTGTGGATCCGGTGGACATCTCCCAGCTGGCCCTGAAGTCCGAGCTGCCTGACGTCTCCGCCTTCATCACCGCCGACGACGTCCCGGGTCTCATCGTCCCGTTGCCCGGAGCTATGGCGTTCAAGGGAGGTTGGATTGGTGAGGCCTACGCGGTGGGCTCGGTGGTTGCTTTCATGGAGACCTTGTTCTACTGCAAACTCGCGACAGAACTTCCGGTCATGCTTGCCCCCTACGAAGATACGGATCACTGGGTCAGGCTGTCCTGCGACCCCTTCGTCGCCCCAGCGGACGATGGGCAGATCCTGTTCAGGAACTCCGGCTACCCGGGTGGGTTCCGGTGGGGGAACCTCCCGACTCCAGCGGACCTCACTGGCTACGCCCGCACGACTGACATCCCGGACGTCTCTGCCTTCATCACCACCGATGACCTCCCGGCTCCGGTGGACCTCACTGGCTACGCACACACGACCGACATCCCGACTCCAGTCGACCTCACTCCTTACGTCAAGACCATCGACCTCCCGGCTCCAGTGGACCTGACCACATATGCCCTGAAGACCGAACTTCCTGACGTCACCGGGTTCGCCACCATCGCCGTGGTGGAGGATCTTGCGGCCACGGTTGCCGCCTTGCCCACGACAGGTGGTTCCGGGATAGCTCCGGCACATCTTGGGGATCTGGTTTCCTTCGCTCTCGCTGGCGGAGACACCCATCCGGTTGACATCATCTCGTCCGCCGCATCCTCTGTCATTGACGGGTCGGCAACCAATCAGGCCAGCAACGCCTTCGACGGCGACCCAGCCACCTACTGGCACAGTGCTCTCGACCTGCCCCACTGGATCTCCGGCCACTCTGCTGGAGCCGAGGTGTTGGTGTCATGCTCGATCACCATCTACACCTTCTCAGCAGGCCGCAGCCCCCGGAACTTCAAGATTCAGGGCTCCAACGACGGCTCAACGTGGGTGGACCTCTCGACCCACACAGGGGTCTTGTGGACCATCGGGCAGACCCAGACGTTCACAGTCAATGGGACCCTTGCCTACACCGACTTCCGGATCTACATCACCGCCAGCGACGGTGGCTACCAGACGATGACCACCGTGCTGTTCACGGCGGCATCTGGAGGTCCCGCTGTACTTCCTGTGGGCGCGGAAGGGGAGGTTCTGACTGTCGACCCCACCACGCCTGCCGGGCTGAAGTGGGCAACTCCGGAGATCACTTCTCTGTCGTCCGTCTCCATCCCCACCAGTAGTGCTGATGCGTTGGGCGTGGTGGGCGACATTGCCAGCGATGATGGCTTCATCTACAGCAAGACCTCGACTGGCTGGAAGCGTGCAGCACTCACAGCTTGGTAGGACATTTCACAAAACAAGGAAGGAGTAGCCATGGAGCACCTGTTCAACTCCGCAGTGCGGGTCGAGCGACTCACGCTGACCGTTGAGGACGGCGTCGCCACCATGGCCTACGCGCAGGCGACCGACCCGGATCCTGCACTCAACGACATGCTCCAGTTCCTGCGCTGCCGTCTCGACATGAACTTCATCCGCGAGGGCAAGGACGCGCTCCCCGCCATGGTCGCAGGCAAGGCACCCGACAGGGTGGGTGTGATGCTCACCGGTCCCTACGCGCCCATCAGGGCGGGGGACCGGATCGTGGCCATCCCCAACGAGCACGGAGCGATCCCGGTGTCGGGCACGTTCGAGATCCGCTCCATCCCTGACGAGGTCGTGGCCTTCTCCGACCGGCACCACATCGAGGTCCAGATCATCGAGACCGGTCAGGAGCTGAACGGCGAGAACTGGCCCGCCGAAGAGCCCATTGAGGACTTCGTACCGTGATCAGGATCACGAGCGACTGGTCCGACATCGACAGGGAACTGACCCGGCTGGAGATGATGCCCACAGCCAAGACCAAGATGGGTCTGAAGGCTGTGCTCGACTTCGGGTTCGCAGCGACACAGGCAGCTGTCCACGTGGAGTCCGGAGCCCTGAAGGCATCCGGTAAGGTCAGCACCGGGCACGCCATGGGCATGGCCACGTGGGAGGGTGAGATCTCCTACGGCGATGCCGGTCCTGTCGACTACGCCATCTACGAGAAGCGCCGTGGAGTTCACTGGGCAGGCAAGTCCTCCGCACGCGGCGACCACGACTTTATGAGACCATTGGCTGCCCTGCACCCCATGTGGGTCGAGGCCATGCTGAATGGACTCCGGAAATGACTGATCTCTCACTGGCCACCCGCAACTTCCTCGCTCAGGATCCGGCGCTGCGGGATCTGCTGGGGCGCTCGATGAGCTGGGACACGTGGATCTTCGACGAGAACCCGATCAACGTGAAGGTCGAGAACACGGGCCGGTGCCTGATCGTGATCAACGAGGACGGCACGTGGACCTCCCCCAATGGTCACAACACGATGACCTTCCCCCTGCTGGTCATCGACATCTGGGCCGACCCGACTCGCAACGACGACAAGTCGGTCAAGGTCAACGACGCCAAGACCAAGATCGGAAGCATCCAGAAGGTCCTCGACAAGCACCTGCACCTCACTGACGCGGGCACCTCGCGTGGAATGCCCTTCGTCTGGGGCACTGCCGATCAGGTGGCCTCCAAGACGGGCGTGGTGGTCGCTGGGAGCCTCCGCGTGTCCGGACCCACACTCTCACCCATCCGGGACACTGACGGGGCCTACATGGGCCGTCTTACGTATGGCGTGAACATTCCCTAACGATTCTGAAAACAAGAGAGACCCAAGGAGGTCCAACATGAAGGTGCTTTTGCGATCACCAATCAGCACGTACTCCGGCTACGGCGGGGACGGGATCGGTCTGGCTCAGGCGCTGATGCGCTACGGAGCCGACGTCTACCTGCAAGCCACCTCGGTGGACGCCCCTCTGCCACAGGACGTGGCCAACCTCCTGACCAAGGAGCTGGCGGCTCCGTTCGACCTCTACATCAACCACATCGACCCGGGCCAGCTCCAGTGCCCTGACGAGATTGCCCCTCAGGTGGGGGTCAAGGTCGCGTGGACGATGTGGGAGTACTCGAACCTGCTCAACCTCGCCAAGAGGACCCGTAAGACCCTGCGGGCTCGGATGAAGAACTTCGACGTCTTCGTCGGCTACTCCGACCTCGACCCGGCCTGCATCGAGCCCTACTTCGACGGCCCCGCCTTTGTCCAGCAGGGCGGCTTCGACCCCACCATGTGGCCCTACATGTTCGACCGGGACTGGGACACCAAGGAGTTCTACTTCGCCCAGATCGGAGTCCTCTCCGAGCGGAAGGATCCGTGGCGGACCATTGAGGCGTTCCGGCTCGCGCGCTCGATGGACCCAGAGTTCTGGCGCTGGGCCCGTCTCAGCCTGAAGACCACCGCTCCCGGCCTGCACCACAAGATCGAGGACCTGTACCGGGACATCGACCCGGAGACAGGGGACGAGTTCTCCTCCCTGCGGATCTTCTACGACATCTGGCCCACCGAGCTGGTGCGCGAGTTCTACAAGGTCCAGCACTGCCTGCTCGCACCGTCCCGTGGCGAAGGCAAGAACGTCCCGGCGCTGGAGTTCATGAGCACAGGGGGCCCGGTCATCGCGACCAACTGGTCCGGCCACACCCAGTGGCTCGACCCGGCCTACTCCTACCCGTTGGCCTACACGCTGGAGCCGGTCAGCCCTGATTTTCCAGAAACGTTCAACGCTCGGGCGTCCGTCGAGGATCTCGCCCGGCTGATGCTCCACGTCTTCCAGCACCGCAACGAGGCACAGGAGAAGGGCCAGCTCGCCGCCAAGATCATCCCGCAGGCGCACAGCTGGGATGCCGTGGTCGAGAAGCTGTTCCTGAAGCTCAAGACCAACCTGCCCAAGGAGCAGGGCGAGCGCCTGTGGACCTTGGCCCAGATCGCGAGGAGTGACCATGCCTGATAGGAGAGTCCCTCCCGACCAGCTTCCCCGAAAGAAGGAGAACCCTCAGCTCGACACGAGGATCACCAGAGCGGTCTCCCGGATCGTGGAGCTGCGGTGCCCGACAGGAGCCCGCCGCCTGCTGGCCAAGACCATGGTCGCCGGGGAACACCCCAAGATCGTGGAGGGGAACCTCGTGGAGCTGTCCTGTGACGACTGCAAGAAGACCATGCGGCAGCAGGGCAAGCCAGTGCTGAGGGTCCTCCACAGGTTCAACCTTCTCGGTGAGCTGGTCGAGTCGGAGGCCATCTACTAGGCCGGAAGCCCGGGGCCGATCTTCATGGGTAGGCAAGAATCCGAACCATTCCCTTGCCACTCGTTCTGAAGGAGACCGACCATGGCAGGCTCTACGACTTTCGAGGGATTTTCGATCAGCCACGCCGCCATCTTGGACGGCGCAACTGGTCTCGAAGAGACCTTCGGCGACATCTACGGCATCCGCTCCGGCTCCCTTGAGCTGGATCAGGACAGCTACGACAACACTGGCGACGACACCATCCTGTCCACGTGGTACTGGGCAAATAAAGTCAATGTCACCATTCAGGGCGGATACATCCCGTTCCAGACCCTGAGCCTGATCTCCGGCTCCGTCGTGGCCAGCTCCGGCACGGGCGCGGACCAGACCTTCACTCTCCCCCTGTGGGAAGAGAACACCATGAACACCCAGCCGCGACCGATGGTCGTCCGGGTGCCCTCCAAGGACGCCGAAGGCATCGTGCGCCTGTTGGACTTCGTGCTCTACAAGGTCCAGTTCCAGCCCTTCAGCTTCGACGGCCCGTCCTACAAGGAAGGCCTGCTGCTGAACTACAACGGTTCCGCACTGTTCTCCTCGGTGGACGAGAAGGGTGGGGCAGTCATCGACAGCCGCACCGGCCAGCCGACCAAGCGCATCGGACACCTGCTGAGCCGTCCGCTCTGACGCTAGGCCCTGATTTTCAGAAACAACTAGGAAAGAGAGTCGCATGACGACCGGTAACACTGACATCGACACGCTGGAAGCGGAGTCCACTCCGCTGTCTTTGGAGTCGGGTACCCCCATCAAGGTCGAGCGCCTCAAGACGCGTGGCCTGATGGCTCTGCTGAAGATCCTCACCCGGGGCGCGGCAGAGGTCATTCCCACCTTGAAGTTCAACGCGGAGACCTCCACGGAGGAGTTCGCGGGCCAGCTGGTCGGGGCCATCGTCTTCGCCATCCCGGATGCCGAAGAGGAGACCGTGGAGTTCATCAACCGGATGGTCTCCCCGGCGAACCTCCATGAGGGAGCGAAGCTCACCAAGGCACAGCAGGCGGAGAACGCCCAGCTGGCCGACGAGCTTCGTCTGGAGCTGGCCGACCCGGAGATCGACGACCTCGTCACCATCTTGGAGCAGATCATCAAGGTCGAGGCCCCCCACATCGTGGCTCTGGGAAAACGTCTGGCTCTGCTTCTTCAGGTACAGCGGACGAGCGCAGTCGCGAAGCAGAGCGCATCCTCCAAGGCAAGCTCGAAGGCCTAGATCCTGATGGCCTTCTCGGTGGGTTCTCCGCAGCCTTCGACCTCGTGTCGGCGGAGTACGGCTGGGCCGACAAGGTCATCTGGAACCTTCCCCTGTGCCGCCTCCGGCAGATCACCGCAGCCATCCAGCAGCGGAGGTTCCTCCAGCAGCGCCGGGAGGACGGGCGGTTCTCTTGGCTGGCCCGGAGTCTCGGCAGGTACATCGTCAACGGATACATGTCCGAGGCGAAGGACAAGAAGGAAGCTCTCGAAGAGGTCAGCATGTTGGCCTTCGACGACATCGAGGGCGCGATGCTGGGACTCGTCATCCCAGAGCAGGCAGCCACACCGGCTTCCGGCAAGGCAGCAGACATTGACCCGAACGACGCCATCGCGAGGGCTCTAGCGAAGAACTCCAACGGGTCCTTCGAGAGGCTCCGGGGGATGGTAGGCGGGCTCGACCAGCGCGGAAAGATGATCTAGCAGGAGGAGGTGGGCAATGGCCGAGAACGAGACCCGGGTCGTCTACAAGGCCATTGCCGATTTCTCAGCCCTCTCCCGCGCAGCCCGTCAGGCCAAGCGTGACCTTGCCGAACTCCGGGCCGAAGAGGCTGCACTCAACGCCTCCTCCCTCTCGGGGTCGAAGGGGGCCACCTCTGCGGTGGAGCGCCACGCCAAGGCTGTGGGCAGCGACACCAATGCGATGCACTCCAGCTCTGAGGCACACAGGGACCACAACTCTGCCGTCAAGGAAGGGGCAGCAGCCTCCGGAGCACTGGGAGCTGCCACCTCCAAGACCAACACCGTCCTCAGCTCAGCGAACAACACCATCAAGCAGGCTGCCTCCCACCACGGCAACTTGGCTCGCAACACCAACGCATCGACGAGGGCGCTGATCCCTGCCAACGCCCAGATGTCCAACTTCCAGCGTGGTGTGCAGCGGGCTGTGGGTCCCATCGAGAAGATCAACAACCAGTTCGACAGGCTGGGCAAGTGGCGTCCCAAGCTGACTCCTCCCTTCATCGCCCTGATCCCCCTGATCGCTGGTGTCCTCGCGCTGATCAACCCCCTGATCGCAGGCATCGGTGCGCTGGGCGGCGCAGGTATTGGGCTGGTCTCTGTGCTCGGCCAGATCGGTGGAGCTGCCCTCGGGGTCATCCCTGCTCTCTTCTCCCTGCTGTCCGTGGTGGCAGCCCTGAAGGTGGGGTTCTCCGGTATCGGCGGGGCGTTCAAGGCCTTCGGTGCCGCCAAGAAGGCCAAGACCAAGGCTGCCTCCTCCGGTGGGGCCCCCAAGCAGGCGGAACTGACTCTTCAGGAGAAGATCAACCGGGCTCAGGAGGCCTACCGCCGCTCCATTCAGGACGTGAAGTTCGCACAGGACGACCTGAACGACGCACGGAAGGGCTACATCAAGCGGCTCAAGGACTTGCAGCGTGCGGTCGACGACTCCGCCCTGTCCGCCCTGAGGGCCGCTGCCAACTCCCGGCTGGCCTACGAGGAGTACCAGCGCACGATGGCCGACCCCGGAGCCTCACAGGGTGACCGGATGGCCGCTGAGGCTGCCTACAAGGAGGCTCTGGAGGAAGAGCAGAAGGTCGGCGAGGAGAACAAGAAGAACGCCGAAGACCTCGCCAAGATGAAGAAGGAGGGCATGAAGGCCGACCGTGAGGTCATCATGGCCCAGCGTGCCCTCACCGACGCCATCAACCGGCAGCGTGATGCCCAGATCGACCTGATCAACGCCCGTCGTGGAGGCTCGGGTGCCACCGGAGCTGCGGCCACGGCAGAGAACGCCTACCTCGACGCCCTGAACAAGCTCTCTCCCTCTGCACGGAAGTTCGTTGAGGCGCTGGTCGCCATGGACGGTGCGTGGCAGAAGGTCAAGAAGACCGTGCAGGAGTCCTTCTTCTCCAAGATCGTCGGAGACACCAGCAAGCTCAAGTCGATGCTCCCCACCGTCCAGAGCCTGCTGTCCGACACCGCAGGAGCCCTCGGCGACGTCGCTCACCAGTTCCTCAGCATGATCACCTCCCCCGAGTGGAAGTCCGATCTCGTCCTGCTGGGCAAGGCGAACATCCCGGTCATCAAGAACATCGGGGCCGGGCTGAACACCCTGTGGGGGATCTTCAAGGACCTCGCCGTCATCGCCATGCCGTTCCTGACCGAACTCACCAAGGGGTTCAAGAAGGGCACCGAGAACATCGCGGCCATGGTCAACGAGGCCCGCAAGAGTGGGTCCCTCGGCAAGTGGCTGATGGGGGACAAGGAGAATGGGACCAAGGGTGTCCTCGGGACCCTCCGCCAGTGGTGGGAGATCATCAAGAACATCGGCAAGACCATCTTCAACTACGCCAAGGGTGCCGAAGCCTTCGCCACGTGGATCTCCGACGGGATCCAGAAGGCCACCGAGGGTTGGCTGAAGACCAGTGAGGAAGCGTCCAAGAAGGACTCTCCTTTCCAGAAATGGCTGGAGAACATCAAGCCTCTTCTGTCTGAGATCTCCCGGCTGTTCGGCACCTTCTTCTCGTGGTTCACCAAGGAGTCCGGGGACGTCACCAACATCAAGGTGATGACGGAGATCTTCCGCAAGATCACCGACGACCTCGGTCCCAAGCTGGCCAAACTGCTGGACAGCTTCTCCAAGGCCGAGATCGGGCCGAAGTTCATCGACACCCTCACCAAGCTCATCGACCTGATCGTCGAGCTTGTCAGCAGTGACGCCACTGCCGTCTTCTTCGATGTCCTGAACAGCCTGCTCGACGTCCTCAACATGCTCCTGAAGATGCCTGTCGTCGGAGACATCCTCAAGGGTCTGGCCGTTGGGTTCGCCGCCATCGCCGCCCTGTCCTTCGTGGCCAAGTTCACCGGCATCGAGAACTTCATCGGCTGGCTGCTGAAGCTCCAGAAGGCAGGCTCGCTGGCTGCCATGGTCACCCGGCTCCGGGCAGCCTTCTCAGGCAACTGGGGCATGGCTCTTGGACCCAAGGCTGCCCTGCCGACTACTGTGCCCGGAGGGAAGCTGCCGGGTGGCGGGTACGCCCCCGTGGGCCCGATGCCCATCAAGGGCGGCCAGAAGCTGCCGGGTGGCGGGTACGCCCCCATAGGCCCGAACGTCGCCAAGGGTGGAGCGCTCGGCAAGGCAGGCACGGTCCTCAAGGGTGCTGGTGGTATCGCCGGGATGATCGCCAGCATCGTCGGCAGCCTCGTCGGCGACGCGATCTCCAATGCCGCCCCTGAGGGGGCAGCAGGCGCGTCCCAGAGGACCGGTGGCAACATGCTCTCCGGGGCATCCACAGGCGCAGGCATCGGAGCGCTGATCGGCTCCTTCTTCGCAGGCATCGGTGCGGTTCCGGGTGCGGCCATCGGTGCTGGTGTCGGTGCGACAGCCGCCTACGCGGGTGGGTCCGAAGAGGACCGCGCCCAGATGAACAAGGACATCGCCAAGTGGTTCGAGGACACCGCCAAGGGCATCAGCTCGTGGTGGACCGACACCGTGGTCCCCGAATGGTCCCGAGGCATTGAGCGGATCACAGGATGGTGGAACGACGGGGTCGTGGTCCCCTTCACCACCTCGGCCACCAACATCAGCACGTGGTGGAACGACAGCGTCGTGATCCCCTTCACCACCGCAGCCACCAACATCGCCACGTGGTGGAACGATCAGGTCGTCGTCCCGATGAGCAACCTCTCCGGAACCATCGGCGAGATCTGGGACATGAACACCGCAGGGATCAAGGAGAACTGGGACCTCTACGTCGTCCAGCCCCTCACTGCGTGGGCCACTTCTGTCGGGCAGGGCTGGAACGACAACGTGGTTGTCCCGTTCAATACGTGGATCACCTCCCTCGGCCAGTGGTGGAACGACAACATCGGCGTCCCGTTCATGCTGGGCATCGACGGCATCACTGCCGGATGGACTGCTTTCGTCAACGGCATCACAGCCGGGTGGAACACCAACATCGTGGTTCCCTTCCGGACGGCTGCCAACAACGTCGCCAACTGGTGGAACGCCAGCGTCGTTGGCCCGTTCAGGACCGCAGCGAACAACGTCTCGAACTGGTGGAACGCCAGCGTCGTGACCCCCTTCAGGACCGCAGCGAACAACGTCGCCAACTGGTGGAGTGCCAACGTCGTGACCCCCTTCAGGACTGCCGCCGACAACGTCGGTCGGTGGTGGAGTCAGGCCATCAAGGGCATCTCGGAGTTCAACCCGATCACGGCTTTCAACAACTGGCTGCGGAATCGCTTCGGGCTGGGGGAGCAGGGTAAGCACAACGGTGGAGTGATCGAGCGCGCCGGAGGCGGCGGAGTCCCCGGACGAGGCAACAGTGACACCGTCCCGGCCATGCTCACCCCCGGTGAGTTCGTGGTGCGCAAGGCCATCGTCGACCGGGTCGGGCTGGAGAACTTGGCCAAGCTCAACTCCGGGATCATGTCCTACTCCGCGATGCTCCAGAAGGCCATGTCGGTGCAGGGCAAGCCCAAGGAGTCCACAGGCACCCTCAGCTTCTTCGACGGCGGTGGACTGGTTCCGAGCAACAACTCCGGCCCCACCCTTCCCGGTTTTGGTGGACCGGGCTCCAGCGGCGTATCAGGGCAGGGGGGAAGCGGGCAGGCTCCGAGCAAGCAGATCGTCATCGAGAACCTGAACGTGATCAACCCCAAGGCTGAGACGGTGCCGGAGTCCCTGCACTCCACGGTGCGCAAGCTGAACTACGTCTTCGGAGGGAGGGAACAGTGACCATCGAGCTGACGACAGACGACTACTGGGAGGTCGATGGTGTTCCCCTGAACACCTACGCCTACAACATCTCCTCCTTGGCGGGCCGCTTCTCCACCCCGCCCCTGCGAGGGGACGATCAGGCGCAGGCGTTCCGACCCGGGCGTGCGTTCCGGCCCAAGGTCGCGGACTCCCGCACCGTCCCGCTGGCCATGTGGGTGCAGGGTTCCGACCCGTCACAGGTGAACGCTCCGTCCTCCCCCCAGTTCCTCTCGAACCTGAGGATGCTCCTGAAGCTCTTCTACACGCCCGGGAGGCAGTTCGAGCTGACCCGGCGCTGGACCGACCTCGAAGGCCAGCACGTGGTCAAGGCCAAGGGACAGGTGCTGGGAGCCATCGACCCCTCGTTTCAGGGTTCCATGCACTCCGCGATGGTCATCGACGTCTTCTTGGCCGACCCGTTCTACTACGGGGTCGGCGTCGGCGCAGAGGTGGCATCCTCCACAGATCCGGTGCACACCTTCTTCTCCCTCGACGTGCCCGGTGATGAGTTCAGCCCCGAGAAGTTCCGGGTGACCTTCCACGGCCCCAGCACCACCCCTGTCCTGAAGAACCTGACCACCGGCACCCAGCTCACCTTCAACGCCACGCTGGCGGAGGATGACGCTGAGCTGAACATCGGAGCCAACCGGGCCGTCATGGCAGGCAAGCTCTACAACTCCTCCGTGCAGAGCACTGGGCCCTTGTGGTGGATGGATCTCGCCCTCGGGGTCAACCAGTTCGAGTTCACGGCTGCCTCCGGTGGCGGGTTGACCATCCTCTACCAGCCTGCCTACATCTGATGGCCACAGCATTCGCCATCCCAGCTCTGAACCGGCTGGCGTGGCATCTCGACAGCCGGATCGTCAAGATCGGTGTGGGGTACAAGACCACGTGGGACAACTTCACGACCACCGAGAAGGGCAACCTCAACAAGGAGGTCTCGGGCTCCTACTACGCCCCGGTCGTGGCCAACGGGTACATCTACGTGATCGCCCCCTTCAACACCTTCACCGGCTACCTGCTGGAGGTCTCCTCGGGTCCTGCTCCCAAGATTCAGGTGACCACGGTCGCGACCCCCGTGCACGCCTCCGAGTGGAAGACCATCGAGGACGCCGCCACGCTTCAGGACGCCACCACATACCGGACCCCCCACGTGCTGGCCACCGCCCAGACCAACGTCACCGGCATCCGGTTCAAGTTCTCCACGGCTGCCCACGTCAAGGCCCTCCACCTGTATGGGGAGCTGGAGCGCGACCTCCAGATCCAGAACCTCGGAGGCACTGCACATCCCACCCCCGCTTCGGTCTCCTTCGGTATGACCGCCCCGCAGAGCGGCAAGCCACTCAGCTTCCGGGTCTACAACCGCACCGACGCCAACCGGACCATCCAGATCTCCCTGATCGACAGCACCCCGGTCACCTCCGGGCAGGAACTGTCCGACCAGCTCTGGTGGTCCACCGACGGTCGGCGCTACGAGAGGTACGCCACCCAGTTCTCGGTGGGCGTGACCTTCAAGACCTTGGGCGATCCGATCTACCTGCGACGCTACGTGCTGAGCAGCCACCAGAACGACACCCCATGGACCTTGATTCTGAAAATAGCGTCTGACGACTTCGCCGACTTCGTCTACGTCTACATGGACGACGTGGTCGAGGATGCGACCCGCAACACCCCTGTGCTGTACCACCTCGACTCCCGGACGCTGGTCCCCAACGCGGACACCTACACGCTGATCACCAATGTCTACACCTCCGACGTCCGGCTCATCGTGACGCAGGCACCCAAGGAGGCCTACCTCATTTCCTCGGTCGATGGCCCCACGCTCGTCGCGGCGGTCGCCGACCCCCGGGTCATCGACCCCCTCATCAACCGCTACGACGTGGCCCACTACGTGACGACGTTCACGGTCAACACCAACCACTGGCTGGCAGGCTGGGAGCGGAAGCTGCTCGGGCCCAGCGTGCTCGTCATGATCGGCTCCGTCACCGATCCGGTCGATGGAGCCATCACCTACCAGAGCAACGGCCTGTCGGTCACGCTGGCTCAGGCTGTCGTGGAACAGCCCCCTGTGGGCACCGCACTGCGTCTGGTGGCCGTAACCCACGACGGTGAGATCCTGTCGGCATCCGTCCCCTACATCTCGCTCAGTGCCACAGGTGAGCTGAGCGACGTGGGCGCAGGCAAGCTGATCCTCAACTTCGACGCCCCCTACTGGAAGGAGGACGTCGAGACGGACCTGACCCCCGAGTTCGTGGCCACCCGGGAGTTCATCTGGGAGGCATGGGAGGGTGGCTACCTCCGCATGGCGTGGCTCAACACCGTCAGCGTCGACAAGCCGATCTCCACAGACCTGTCCCGCATCGTCACGATCTCCGGCCCCGGGCTCGCCCACGCACTCACGTGGAGCATGGTCCTGCCTCCGTCCTACCCGGAGTCCACCTCGCCCTACTGGAGCTTCGTACAGGCCCGTCTGTGGCAGTGGCTGACCATCTGGGCGTCCTGTGTCCAGCGAACCCCTGAGACCTCCCTCCAGCGCCAGCTGCTGCCCCTGTTCACCCGCTACTACGACGCGGCAGGCAACTACTGGCTGGATGAGGGCTTCGAGCTTCAGCAGGAGAACGGCGTCAACATGCTGGAGCTGTTGATGTCCCACTGCGCGGCCACCAAGTGCGACTTCATCGTCCGCCCCGACCGCAAGATCGACGTGCGGTACAGCCGGGCAGCCACCAACGAGACTGGACTCTTTTTTGGAAAGGACTTGACCGAGGTCATCTTCTACCCGACCTTGACCCAGCTCCAAGAGATCTCCTACGACCGCTCCGACATCGGCAACTTCGTGGTGGCCCGGGACGACTACGGGGTCATGTCCACCAAGTTCGACGGGGACTCGATCATCAAGCACGGGATGCGGGAGCGCTACGTCGCAGCAGGTAGGGCTGGGACGGCTTCCAGCAGGGACACACAGGCTCAGGAGCAGCTCACGTGGTACTCCGACCAGCTGGTCGCGTGGACCCTCTCAGTGGCCCCCTACTACCTCACCGACGACGATGTGCCCTACAACCGGGTGTTCGTCGACTACGAGGTAGGCGACTGGATCTACGTCAAGGTGTCCGGCACGGACACCCCGGTCAGCTTGCAGATCAATGCGATCACGGTCCAGCAGGGTTCAGACGGCAACTACGAGGTGGAGCTGACCCTTGAGACGCTCGTCTCACTGGTGCGCCGCAAGACCCAGAAGATCTCCAGCACGGCTGGCTCCTCCAGCTCCTCCGGCTCCATTGGCAACCTGCTACCCAACGAGGAGATCTTCCTCATGGACGACCCGGTCACCGAGGTCGGCGTGAAGTACAAGCCGTGGCCCATGTCGGAGGCGGTGACCCTCGGGATGCACAAGTACATGGAGATCGACGGCGCAGGCACCCTCGGGGTGCGCCAGTTCACCCGGTTCTTGCAGCGGGGTGTGGACTGGAAGAGGGAAGGCTGGACCGTGAAGATCCTCGATCCCACGGTGTTCGATGAAGCGGTCGCTGTGGTGGACCCTGAAGACGAGGCGGACGCGTAATGCCCCTGTCCAAGAAATACTGGCTCTCCGTGCGGTACATGCATCAAGGGGAGGAGCAGTTCTCCCAGCCCGACTTCTCGTGGGACCCCGGCAACTTCGACGCCGACTGGAACCAGAACTGGTCAGGTGGGTACGCGACGGCCTGCGCGAACTATGGGGACGTGGGGGACACCTTCCTCCCGCCTGCCGGTGAAGGCTTCTACCCGGGGGAGTCCCGCACCCTGTTCGACGCCTCGACGTACGTGGGGGACATCAATAGCGCCGACGGCAACAACTACCTGTCCTTGGTGAGTGGTGAGGACCTGTGGTGCGCCGCACAGGCGAAGTACTACAAGCTCTTCAGCACCTCTCCTGTCATGGACCGCAGCCACTGGCTGTTCCGGGTCCGGGGTGTCGGGACGCTGTCGTTCGGCGTCGGGGTGGACACCCTGTGGACGTGGACCGGGACTGGTGCTGACATCACGCTGACCCCCGCAGGTACCCGGGTGATCAACTCCCCCGACGCATGGATCGACGTCTGTGTGGCCGTTCCGGTGGCTCAGCTGACCCATCTGGCCATGATGGCTTCCCCGTTCATCGCCCGGGTCGAGGTCACCGACGGCTCCATCGACATCGACTATGTGGACTGGCGTGCAGCCAGCTCCTGCGGATACTGCATCGACACCGGCAACGTCGTCCCCACCGCTCCCGCCGCCTTCGGTGGGACGATTGTCGTGACCACCGGCAGGCAGGAGAACGATGGTGTGGTCATTGCCATGCCGCCGCAGACGGAGGTCACCGAACCCGACTGGCATGGCTGGCCTGACGCGAAGGAGGTCGCCGAACCGGCGACCATTGCCATCGTGGACACTCTTCAGGGTGGAGGGCAGATCCTCACCTACGCCGCAGGGGATCCCCTCAACACCCCCGTCAACCTCAGTGACGATACCGGTCTGACCTACAAGGCCCTTCCTGATTCCCCTCATGGTGTAGGACCGTCGGTCGTGGCATCAGTGGAAGTCCCCAGATGGGATCACCGGAACTACTTCTACTTCAACGACGGCACCACCCAGTCGGAGTACAAGGCAGCGTGGGGGTTTGGCCAGCTCAGGAACCCACCTGAAGGTCTTGACGGACCTGTGCTCACGTCTTCCTACGCCCGGCTGACGGTGGCCACTGTGGATTTCGACGAGTCCACCATTGAGCTTCCCACCCAGTTGACCCCGGAAGAGTTCGCCTCCGTAGGTCTGATCGAAGGCATCCACTACAGCTCCACACAGGTGACCTTCAGCGAAGGGGTCGACTCCATCTTCCAGTCCTACCTGCTGGATCCCCACTACCTCGACTTCAACAACACTCCAGCGCCGTCAGCCACATGGAACTTTCATGACTGGTCCTACAGTGATGAGGGTCTGCCCGGTCATGAGCCTGTCACCCTCCATCTGGAGTACTCACCCCTCTGGACCCTCGGAGGCACCCTGCCGGGTGCGGGCTTTGGTGGGGTGCTGTCCACCGTGACCTTCACCGACCCCCTCAACTCTCCGGCCACAGGGGACCTCTCGGACACCCACAACCCCGAGCAGGCATTGACGTGGGCTGATGAAATCCCCTTCGACCACGTGGCGTTCTTCGTCTACAGCGACACCAAGACCGGAGGAGCGCGGGCGGTCATGCACCTTGCCACCCGGATCGTGCCCCCGCCTGTGTCGTGGTACCAGCTGGAATGGATGTTCCTCGGAGCCGTCACCACTGAGGCTGGCCCTGTGATCAACGAGGGCCCCGGCTGACTGGGTGTCCTGAGCTTCGACACGCCGAGGGTGACCTACGACGCTAGGTAGTAGGTTTCTTGATACAATCCCTTCCGTGCCAGAGTCCTTGCTCGAACGCCTTCGCCCCGTGTGGGCTGCTGCTGTTTCAGCTTTCCTCTCGGACCCCTCGTACGCCATTGAGATGGCCACAGCCGGGAGTGCACAGCAGGTATCAGCGGAGGCCAGAGCTGAAGAGTTGGAGTTCAGCGGCGTATAAGGGGTTAGGAGGATCACCCCTTGCCACTGAACTTTGACGTCCGCAACTTCACCGATGCTCGCCGTGAGCAGCTCGCGTGGAGGATCCACCAGTCCGCGAACTGGAAGCTCCCACCCCTGAAGGTGTGGAACTACGACCTGTGCCGCATCCACGCACGTGGGTGGGTCGAGGAGATCCGCGACACCGACGGCGAGGTCAAGACCCACACCGTCTACGACCGGCCCAAGCCCGGCTGCCGGGACTGTGGGATCCACTTCCGCAGGCACCAGCACATCGGTGTGGCGTGGCTCTATTTCAAGAAACATGCACTGCTGGCGGACACCATGGGCCCTCAGCCGCTGAATGCCAGCGTGCTCACTCCTACCGGTTACGAACGCCTGCGTGACCTGAGCGCAGGTGACAAGGTTGTCGACCCCACCACCGGAGGCTGGACCACTGTCGAGGAGATCATTCCTCAGGGCGTCCGACCCGTGTATGAGATCACCTTCACCGACGGGTCCGTGACGGAGGCTGCCGACACCCACCTGTGGCAGGTCACCACTCCTGATCGCAAGCATCACGGGCGTTCTCCGCTGGTCAAGACCACGCAGGAACTTCTCGACGCTGGGCTCGACTACTCCAACGGCAACCACCGCTGGTACATCCCTCTGACTGTGCCGGTCGAGTTGACGGGAGGGGAACCACTGGAGCTGGATCCATACACAGTTGGCGTCCTGCTCGGGGATGGCTACGACGGTGGCTCGATCATGCTTAGCACCGACAAGGAGATCGTCGAGAACCTCACGCTTCCTGATGGAGTCACGCCGATACTGGTCAGCGCCAAGGGAGTTGAGTACAGCGCGGACTTCCGGCTTCGTGGTCTGAAGCCTCTTCTCAGCAATCGGCTGACCTTGTCCTCCGCCGAATCCAAGCGGGTGCCTTGGGAGTATCTACTCACCTCAGCAGCCAACCGCATCGCCCTCATGCAGGGACTGCTGGACACCGATGGCGCGGCTTATGGGGAGTCGACCGTCGAGTGGGGAACCGTCTCTCCCGGGCTGGCCGACGACATGGCCTTCTTGGTCAACTCGCTGGGTGGAACCTTCAGCCGGACTGAGAAGATCCCGACGTTCACCTACAAGGGTGAGGTCCGGACGGGTCAGCTGTTCCATCGCTTCCACATTGCTCTGCCGTCCACGATCAACCCCTTCCGGTTGGCCCGGAAGGCAGCACGCCACACCCCGGCAACCAAGTACGAGCCCACCCGGGGCATCGTCTCCATCACGCCTCAGGGAGAGCAGGAGGTCCGTTGCATCAGGGTCGCTTCCGAGAGTCACCTCTACATCACCGACGATTTCATCGTGACCCACAACAGTGGTAAGACCACCGAGGCTGGCGGACTGATCGCCATGCTGGTGGAGACAGGTGAGCTGTCCCTCTTCCGTGACCGCTCCGACGCCCACGGCGGCAAGGGCAGGGTCATCATCGTCCCCCGCTCCCCGGCCCTCCACCAGTGGCGCACCGAGCTGCTCCGGATGATGCCCAGCCTGAACGTCCTCGTCTCCGAGGGCACTCGCAAGCAGCGCACCCAGTTCTACCTCCAGCCGTGGCAGGTGCTCCTGATCGGGCCGGAGATGCTCCGCAACGACTACCAGCTGCTGGAGAACTTCGACCTGTCCCTCTTCCTCACCGACGACATCGACGCCCTCCGCAACCCCACCACCGAGACCTCCTACGTGCTGGACCGGATGGGGGCCCGGGGCATCGAGGGCCTGCGTCCCGGCACCGACCGCTACGTCATCATGACCGGCACCCCCCTCCAGAAGCGCCTGCCCGAGCTGCACGCCGTGCTGGACGGCCTCGGGGGTAGCCGGGTGCTCGGCAGCATGGACTCCTTCATCCACCGCCACGTGCGCAAGGCCACCATCACCGAGTACGACCGGAAGTCAGGCAAGGACGTACGCAAGGAGGTCGTGGTCGGCTATCGGGATCTCGGCACGGTCAAGGCCCGGATCGCCCCGCTCGTGCTCCGCCGCACCGCCGCCGACCTCGACGACGTCGACCTGCCCACGATCATTCCCAACGACGTCATGCTCGACCTCTACCCGGCACAGCGGGCCAAGTACACCGAGCTGCGCAAGGGCGTGCTGAAGATCATCCGCGAGGAGGGCACGCAGGTGAAGCGCCCCAACGCGCTGGCCAAGCTCCACTACGGTGCGGCCATCTGTGCAGGGCTCGCAGCACTCGGGGAAGAGGACGGCCCCGGGACCAGCGTCAAGCTCGACTGGGTGGTCAATCAGCTCACCGAGGGAGGGCTCAGTGAGGACGGGGAGAAGGTCGTCATCTTCGCCAACCTGAAGAACACCGTCAGGGCCCTCCAGCTGCGGCTGCGTGAGGAGGGTATGGGCTTCGTGACCGTCTGGGGGCAGGAGGCGGACAAGACCAAGCGCGCGGCATCACAGGAGCGTTTCTGGACCGACCCGAGGTGCAAGGTGCTGATCGGCACCAAGGCCATCGAGCAGTCCCTGAACCTTCAGGTCTCCCGCCACCTCGTCAACATCGACACGATTCTCAACCCAAGCCGGATGGAGCAGCTTGCTGGCCGCATCCGGCGTGATGGTTCTGCGTTCCAGCATGTCTATGTGCACAACCTCCTGACGGTGAATACTCAGGAGGAGAAGTACATGCCATTGCTGGAGCGCGAGGCTGCTCTGGCAGCACACATCTGGGATGAGAGTTCTGAGCTGTTCAACGCACTCTCCCCCCTCGCCCTTCTACAGTTGATCGGTGGCTGAACCCCATGTCCATAGACACCCCCCTCACCCCGGCCCAGCAGGACTTGGTGGAGACACACGTGGGCCTTGCCCAGAGCATCGCCATGTCTTTCTGGAAACGAGTCGCATCGGAAGTGGATCGTGACGACATCGTCGCCATCGCCTATCAGGGACTGGTGACCGCAGCTCAGAGGTACAAGCCCGACGTCGTCCCCGAGAACAATCCGGACATCGAGCTTCCCCCCGTCTCCCTCACCTTCGGCCAGTACGCCAAGCGCCGGATTGGGGGAGCCATTCAGGACTGGATGCGCCAGCTGGACCACGTCCCACGCAGGCAGCGCACCATCTACAAGGACATTCAGGAGCAGGCCCCCGGCAGAAGCGCGGAGGAGACCGCTGAGGTTCTCGGGATCGACGTCGCCCGGGTCCGTGCCATCGTCCACGCTGTGGAGTGTCCCCCCGTGTCGCTGGATGACCTCACAGGAGACGCTGACCGAGGCAGCACGGCCCCGGCAGCTCAGGGTGGTACGGAAGGGTCGGTCGCCGCCCACATGCTTCAGGAGGCCGCTGTAGAGGTTGTCAACGGCATGGCGTCCTTCGAGAAGTCGGTCATCGTCCTGCGGTACTACATGGGCCACAGCTTCCCCCAGATCGCCGCAGAGCTGGGCTCCAGCGTGTCGAGGGTCAAGGTCGTCCACCAAGAGCAGATCCTGCTCATCCACACCGCCATGGTTCAGGCAGCGAAGTCCTGACCGAGGTGCGTTTCGGCCCTTCTCGGGCGTAGCAATAAGTGAAGCAAGAAGGAGTCCCATGACCAGTCCCCTGTTCGGCCTGTCCCCTGATGAGGCCGTCATCCAGATGCACACCCTGCACACAGCCATGAAGGCTGACCCCAACCGGAAGCAGCTGACCGGCATGACTCCCGACGATGCCTTCGACCTCGGGTACGGCGCTTGCCTGCTCGACTACTCCACACTGACCGGGCCAGCGCCCGAGGAGAACTGACGTGAGCATCCCCAAGCCCTTCTCCCGGCCCTCCGTGGAGATCAACCACACCGGCAGGCGCTGGGTGCAGACCAAGGCCCGCTTCCTGTCTGTCGACGACATTGTGCAGGACAAGGGACTGGTCGTGCTCGCAAAGAAGGTCGGCCCGCTGTACCGGATTGAGTTCTCCTCCGGAGAGATCATGCTGGGCACCACCGACGAACCCATGCGCGCCTTCACGCTCGGAGAGTCCGTTGGCATCTGCGAGTGAACACTCCCAGATCGTCCTCTCGGCCATCTTGGCTGGGAGGCGCGACCTGCTGGAGAAGGCTGTCCAGCACCTGACTCCCCTGCACTTCCCGGAGAAGGTCCACGCCGACCTCTTCACCATGCTCCAGCGGTTCTCCGACTACACCGGGGGCGCGGTCATGCCCCTGAAGTACCTCGACGACAACCTGCGTGGGCGTGTGGAGCCCGGCAAGGCCCAGCTGTTCATCGAGACCTACCAGCTGCTCGCGGAGACCACCACTGAAGATTCTGAGTTCGCGTGGTCGGTCCAGCAGCTGCGTGAGCAGGCTGCCGACAAGACGACCGGCGAGGCTCTGGCCGAGGCCATGGAGATCCTGCGCAGGGGCAAGACCATCGACAACCAGACCTATCAGGGCCACCACGATGCTCGTGCACGTCTCCTTGAGGCGTTTCAGGAAATAGATCGTGAGCTTGTCCGGCAGGACGCCCCCGAGGGTGACCTCGCCGACGAGGCCATGGAGATGAAGAACGACTACACCGACCGGAAGAACGCCCGGCTCAAGGGAGTCTCCACTGGCATCGGGTTCGGCATCGAAGAGTTGGACCGCAAGATCGGTGGGCTCCAGCCGGGAGAGCTGACACTGCTCGCGGGCTACTCCAGCGACGGCAAGTCCTCCCTGTGCGTCCAGCTGGCATGGAGTGCTGCCGTGGAGCAGGGACAGAACGTGGTCTTCCTGACCACCGAGACCTTGCGTCCCCAGATCCGTCGCAAGCTCATCGCCCGCCACTCCAAGCTGCCGATCTTCGAGACACCCGAGGGCCTTAACACCCGGGACTTGAAGGCGGGCACCTTACCTGAGGAGCAGGAGGTCATCCTGCCCCGGGTGATCGACGACCTCGCCAAGAACCCGGCCTACGGCAAGATCTACATCGCTCAGGTCCCCCGTGCGGCAGGCATCGCCAGCATCGAGCAGAGGCTGCTGCGGATCCAGCGGAAGTTCAACATCAAGCTGGTGATCGCTGACTACCTCGCGCTGCTGATCGCCGAGCGCCGCAGGCTCACAGCCCGGGAGGAGTACGCCGAGGTGCTGAAGAACGCCAAGCTCCTCTCGGTCGCCTTCGACAACGGGCGGGGAGTGGCCTTCGTATCCCCGTGGCAGGTCTCCAGAGCTGCTAGGGAGGCCGCAGAGAACCTCGGGCAGTACACGTCCGCCGCGCTGTCTGAAACGGCGGAGGCGACCAACTCCTCCGACGTGATCATCAGCCTGCTGGCCCCCTCGGACAACAGCGACCGGCACGCCGACGTCGTCTTCCAGATCCTGAAGAACCGGGACGGCGAGACGGCCAACGGCATGATCGTCGAGGTCGACTACGCCACCTGTCACTTCCGCAGCAAGCGGATGATGGGGGCAATCAACGGGGGAGGTCTCTCCTACTCCACCGACGGCACCATGGAAAGCCTGATCGCCTGAGCAGGTCCACACGTCTTTCACGAAACAAGGAGATCCAATGCAGCAGTACCTCGACCTGCTCGACCACATCATGACCACCGGAGTGGATCGTGGCGACAGGACCGGCACCGGTACCCGTGGGGTGTTCGGCTACCAGATGCGCTTCGACCTCGCCGACGGCTTCCCCCTGCTGACCACCAAGAAGCTCTTCACCAAGGGCATCATCGCCGAGCTGCTGTGGTTCCTGCGGGGTGAGACCAACGTCCGCAGCCTTCAGGCCGACGGCGTCCACATCTGGGACCAGTGGGCTGACGTCGATGGTGACCTCGGTCCTGTGTACGGCTCCCAGTGGCGCTCGTGGCCCAACGGCAAGGGTGGCACCATCGACCAGATCGCTCAGGTGATCGACGGGCTGAGGACCAACCCCAATGGTCGCCGCCACATCGTCACGGCGTGGAACCCCGCTGAGGTCCCGGACATGGCCCTGCCGCCGTGCCACCTGCTGTTCCAGTTCTTCGTGGCCAACAACAAGCTCTCCTGCCAGATGTACCAGCGCTCCGCCGACACCTTCCTCGGGGTTCCGTTCAACATCGCCAGCTACGCCCTGCTCACCCACATGGTGGCCCAGTGCGTTGGGCTGGAGGTCGGGGAGTTCATCCACGTGCTGGGGGACACCCACATCTACTCCAACCACTTCGAGCAGGTGAAGCTCCAGCTGTCCCGGACCCCGAGGAAGCTGCCGATCCTCCACCTCAACCCCAACGTCCGGGAGATCGGCAAGTTCACCCTCGCCGACATCGAGATCCTCGACTATGACCCCGAGCCGGGGATCAAGGCCCCAATCGCGGTCTGAGGTTCCTGAGGCGTATCAACAGGTATGGACGAATACGACAACGGTGAGGGGGGCCTTGAGGCCTTCTTCAGCATCCTCTACTGGATGAGCTACCTCCTCATCGTCATGCCGGTCACGTGGTTGGCCAAGAAGATCTGGAGACTGGATGCGTGACGTGGAGAGGGTCAACTGGCACGCCGACCTGCTGAATGTGGTCGACGAGCCGATGATCCTCTCCCTGCTCCGGTACGACATGGCCGCAGACCGGCAGATCGACCCCGACGGTGAGCTGGTGTCGTCCTACCTGCTGGGCTCCGACCTGCACGCCCCGATCATCGACCTCGACTTCCCTTTCACTGTGATCTCCGGCTCCGACGGTCGTCGTTACCTTGCCATCACCGTTCCCCAACAGTTAGACCCCAACTCCTGTATTAGGCTACGGACCAAGGTAGGGGTACTTTTGGTGCATGAGCTGTGGAGAAGGTTGTTTGGAGCCCGGGTGTCCGAATCCAGTCCGAGCTAATGGCTGGTGCCATGGCCACTACATGCGTGAGTTCAACAGGAAGAAACGCCCCCAGAGATTTTGCAACTTCCCTGAGTGTGACTCTCCCGTTGAGTACCGACAGGGCCGGGTTCTGCGGTGTGAGGTACACCGAACAGCCTGTCGTGTCGTGGGATGCGACCGCCCGAAATACCGTGGTGATTTCTGCACAAGACACCGTTCACGGATACGGGCCTCCGGGGAGCCGGGTGAGGCAGAGAGTCGGACTGAGGATCGGACCTTCAAAGTGTCTCCTGACGGCACGGTCTGGAGGTTGTCCGATGAGGGCTACGTGTACCGGATGGTGTGGGTCGCACGCCGGAAGTACCAGTACGTCTGGGAGCACCGGGAAGTCATGGAACTGCACCTCGGGAGGCCCCTCAGGGATCCAGAGAATGTCCACCATCTCAACGGACAGAAGTCAGACAATCGAATCGAAAACTTGGAACTCTGGTCGTCACAGCAGCCCCCCGGCCAGCGGATCATCGACAAAGTCATGTGGGCTAGGGAGATCTTGGATCTCTATGAGGAAGAGGTGATTCATGATTTACATCGAAATGACCGAGCAGATGTCGCTCGTGCCTAGTACCACTGAGGGTCATGGGCATCTCTACATCGACGTCCCCGTAAGCCGGACCAAGATGATGTGGCTTCTCTGGAGCCTGAGACTCTGTTCCGTGATCGAGCAGGGCAACTTCTGGTGGTCCCTGCGCCGGGGAGGCACCTTCGTCCGCAGGCCCGGGATCGCCAAGACCGATGCCGAGAACACCCACTACTCGTACGGGATGTTCTTCAAGCTGAGGAAGCGCAGTCGTGGAACGAGCTGAGCTGCTCAAGACTGCCAACGAACGGGTCTCGATCACCGCAGCGTGCAACATGATCGGGATGAACGTCAGCGACTACGCCGCCGCCTCGATGAAGGTCTACTGCCCCTTCGGTGAGATCTTCCACCAAGACGGCGGCATGTCGAAGTCGATGCGGATCTACACCGAATCCAACAGCGCCTTCTGCTTCGCCGGGTGTGGCTACTTCGACCCGGTCAAGCTCATCTCCACCAAGCGGGACATCCCCGAGGAGGCAGCGGCGGAAGCCCTGCTGGAGGAGACCGGCTACGTCGCCCCGAACTATCAGGACCAGTGGGATGCGCTGATGTCGGAGAAGCCGGTGGTCAACACGGCGGACTTGGCCGAAGCCCTCAAGGTCGCGTGCTCCAGAATGGTTCCCAACTGGGAGGAACGGCAGTTCGATGAGCTGGTCTCCCACAAGCTCGCCCAGTGCCTTGATCTCCTGCGCAAGGTCCACACCGATGACGACGCCACGAACTGGTTGGACGTCACCAAGAAGGTCATGAAGGCAACGATGAAGGCAACGGCATGAGCACGGGAGAGAAGCTGGGCAACCTCCCTCAGCTGTCCGGGTGGGTCAACCTCACCGAGGCCGCAGAGATCTTGGGCATCTCCCGGCAGCACGCCTATCGCCGAGCCCGGCTGGCTCACGAAGGCAAGGCAGGGGGCTGGAAGACGGTGTGTCGCATTGGCACCAAACCCAGCTATGTGGTAGCTCTCTCCGAGCTACAGGATGAACTGGAATCTTCAAGGCAGTAATCGTGCTGATAGTTGCATATGACACCCGTCCGGACTAGGGTCATTCCTAGCTTCTCTCCCGTTGCGACTACGTCGGTTGATCAGATACACTTGCACCGCAGCTGGAGGGCTCACGCCCTCCACCTCCTGCCTAAGTTGACCGCTTAGCGAACGACGGGTTCCTTCACCGGGGCCCGTCGTTCGACGTTTCAGGGGAACTAGCGGTCAACCATTCGGTCAATGCAGGAGGATCTTGTGCTCAGAACGTCCCTCACTCCCCGGGTCGCTTACACGTTCATCGACAACAGGGTGATCTTCGGGGGTGGACTCCTCACCGGCACTCGTGAGCCATCGAAGTATCCCGACTTCGTCCCCACCACCTACACCGAGCTGTTCGACCACTACTACGCCTACGTCTCCACCCTCGTCTTCAAGTCCGGCATCGACGATCAGAACGTGGAGGACGTGACCATGTCCATCCTCTCCAAGTTCTTTGAGAACGACGTGCTGTCCGACTTCGACCCCACCTTCACCTCCCACTACAACGGCGTCACCCGCAAGGCCGTCTTCCGGACCTTCCTGTCCGGCTTCGTGAAGATCTACGTCCGCCACTACAGGGACCGCCAGCAGATCAACAAGCAGCGCAGCGCTATCTCCGCCGACGCCCTCGTGTGTGCAAACATTGGTTCGTGTTCCGAAGTGACGTGGATGGAACTCAACGGGCCCTCCTTGGTGGACACCTACGACGACCTCGAAACCACCGACCTGATCAACACCGTCAGGTCCCATCTCCGGCAGATGGCCAAGACCAAGGAACGCTGCCCCCTGACGGATCTCTTCGAGGCCACGCTGGTGCACGCCAATCTCTACGGCAAGCCGATGGTCGACTCTCTCGCCGAGCAGTTCGGGGTCTCCGAGACCACCGTCCGGAACCGCCTCTCCCAGCTCCGCACTGAGATCCACGAGGCCTGCGCCGAATGATCAAGATGCCCGTCACGGTGCTGGGCATGTTCGAGGATCTGCCTGCGATCTCCCTGTTCGTCGGCCCGGCGTCAGTGGGCAAGTGGACGGTGGCCGAAGCCCTCGGTCGACGCTTCTACAACTCCTTCGGTGTGATCAGGGTCCGGGCCCTCACCATGGACGCCGCCCGGGACCTCACCATGCTGTCCACCTTCGCCACCCCCCGGCTGGTCATCATCCGGCTCACCCGGTCCACCGACGCTTCCCAGAACGTGCTGTTGAAGACGCTGGAGGAGTGCTCGACCACAGCCACCAAGTTCATCCTGATCGACACCGAGCTGCCACCTGAGACGATCACCAGCAGGTGCACGGTCTACCGGTTCCCCCTGCTCACCGACGCGGCTGTGGAGGAGATCCTGCTGAACCGGAACTTCAGTGCGGTCGAGGCCAAGAAGCTGGCACTGGCTGCCGGGGGCCAGATGCGCAACGCCCTCAACCGGGGGGACATGGTCGACGACAAGCAGCTTGTGCTGACTGCCCTGCGTGCGATCATCGAGCGGGACTCTGACACTCTGGACGACCTCGCAGCGAAGTGGGGGGACCCACACTCGGCGCTCATGGTGACGCTGTGCACCGAGGCCATCTCCGGACGGTACCGGATCTTCAACTCCGAGGAGATCGAGGGCATCGGCAGGAAGCTGCCCTTGCGGATCCTGATCGCACTGGGTCCCGCGATCCGTCCGAGGCTGGTCGTACGCTCCAGTCTGATGGGTGTCCTGAGGAGCGCGCTGTGAGCGAAGAGCTGTGTGAGAAGACCGACATGCCCAAGTATTCGTGCGCCCACTGTCAGGGCATCAAGGAGGAACCCGTGGCTGTTTTCGGAAACGCTGACGTGCAGGAGTTCGAGCTGATCGGACGGCGCTTTCAGGCTGTGTACGGCGGGGTGTGCACGATCAACTTCGACCACCTCGTCAAGCGCAACGACTGGGTCTCCAAGGTCCAGTTCGCCGACAACCCGATGCTGCCGGTGAGCGGTGTGGCCTGCGCCCAGTGCGTCCGGGTCCTGCCTCACGCCTGATGGCCACCTTCAGCGTTTGGATCACCGGGGTCAAGAAGAACCCAGAGCCCCGGCAGATCACGTGGGTGTGCGGGCCGGAGATCGTGCTGGTCGAGGAGGTCGTCAACCACGTCTCCGAGTTCCTCGCTCCCGAGCCGTGGAACCGGGTGAGCCTCGTGGCCGGAGAAGATTCTGAGCGGTCCATCTGGGCGGCTCTGGACCAGCACCCGATGGACACCTCACCCCGGCTGGTGGTGGTCCGCCACGTCGAGAAGATCCACGAGTGGGACAGGTTCGTCCAGTGGGTCAAGGACCGCTCACGCAACCCCCGGACCTACGTGGTCATGGTCTCCTCCGAGGCCACCGTTCCGAAGACCGAGCCGACCCCGGAGGAGCGCAGACACGGTACCCGACCGGAGCCCCTCCCGCACATAGCCTGTATCGGCACCAAGGGCCACGTGGTGGAGTGCAAGCCGTTCACCTCCGCGACCGCGCTGCGCTCCGTGGAGTGGGTCAGGTCGAAGGCCCCCATGCGGGACGGGATCGCCCGCCACCTGCTCACCAGATCGAACTGGGACCTGCGGCTGGTCAGGGACACCTGCCTCAAGCTGGCGGTGTTCCCCGGTGAGATCACCATCTCGGTGATCAACGCAATGATGGCCGAGCAGCCCCGGGACAGCTTCACTGACGCCCTGCTGGCACTGGACCGCAAGACCGCCCTGCTCGCCGCCGAGACGATCCCGCGTGACGAGATCGGGAGGATCATAGGACTGCTGGACGCCAAGCTCGACAAGGCCGGGATGATCCACGACATGCAGTCCGACCACCGCTCCCCCGGGGACATGGCCAAGGCGCTGGGTCCGCAGGCGTTCCTGTTGACCGAGCTGATCAAGGTCTCCAAGCACTACGACGCCAAGCGCAGGCTGTCGATCCGCAAGACCCTCGCCGTCGCCGACGAGGCGTACCGCTCCGGGCAGACAACCGGCCTACTGGAAGTCGTGGTGGCATTTTGGTAAAAATCTGTTCTAAGTGTGGCGTCCCCAAGCCTCTGGGCTCACTGGAGTTCTACCGGAACGTGGACTCCAAGGACGGCTATCGGTCGGACTGCAAGGCCTGCTGTCGAGTCGATGTCATGGGTCCTCGGATGGCTCAGCAGGAGGACAAGCGGGCGTACATGCGGTCCTACAACGTGGTCAACGCCGACAACCTGAGGCACGCCTACCTCCTGCGGAACTACGGAATCTCGCTGGAGCGCTACGTCGAGATGTTCGACGCGCAGGAGGGCCGCTGCTCGATCTGTCAGCGCACCCAAGCTAAGGCATTGGCCGTCGACCACGACCATGCGTGCTGCCCCGGCAAGCGCAGTTGTGGGAGGTGTGTCAGGGGCCTCTTGTGCTCAAGATGCAACGTCGCGCTGGGGAACTTTCAGGATGATCCGTCGATCATGGAACGAGCAATCGCTTACGTCACTGCGGCAGGGCTGTCGTGAGGCGTATCAACAGGAGAAGCACCCCGCAGATCAAGGAGAACTGATATGGACTGGGCAACGTACTGGACATGGATCTGGCAGGCCTGCTTGGCACTGACGATCCTCGCCATCCCGACCACCTTCTTCGTCGGAGCTGTCGGGTCGGCGGTGGCAACCAGCATCAAGAAGGTGGCCTTGGCCAAGCAGGACAATCAGGCCGTCCTCGAAGCTGCCACCTTCACTTCACGACCGTTCTCCTCCAGTCCTCAGCGGTGACCAGCCGCAACTACGGAGCCCTCCGGGAGGCTTACGGGTCCAAGGGAGCGGTCTCCTTCATCGACCGGATCACCGCCAGCGGCAAGCCCTTCGACTTCGACATCGAAGCGGGCTACACCGGGGACGACAAGAAGGGTGTCTCCCTCCAGCAGTTCCACCCCGACTACATCGTGGTCGGCATCTCCTTCACGGTCTCCACCGAGTGGGCCCGATACATCCCCATCGCCCACGACGACGGTGGCAACATCGACGACATCATCCCGGTGGCACGCGCCTTGTGGCGGATGCTGAGCAGTGGTCAGGGCGTCGCCCACAACGCTGCCTACGAACTCAAGGGCCTGTCCCGGTGGTTTCGTGAAACGCTCTGGAACGACGAGGAGCTGGGCCCGGAGATCCGGCGCACCAAGGGCATGTTCCCGATCCTCGCGGACACCATGCTGCTGGTCTGGCTCGCCGCCTGCTACGACCCCATCAGGGTCGGCAAGGACCTGAAGTCCGTGGCCAAGGCTGCGTTCAACATGGACATGACGCACTTCGACGACCTGTTCACCACGAACGATCCCGATCTGGGCCCGCTCATGCGCAAGGGAGGCAAGCCGTACATCCGGTTCAACACCCGCAACGCCTACAGCCCCAAGGTCATCGAGTACGCCTGCGAGGACTCCGTCGGGTCGCTCCTCATTTTCGAGAAACACTACGAGGCCCTCAAGGACACGTTCATCTTCAAGACCGAGATGGCCCTGCTCCCGGGACTGGTGGAGATGGAGGCCGGGGTCATCGACCCGGAGACCGGGGTCGCCTCCGGCAACATGTTCTTCCACTGGCCCAACGTCCGCAAGAAGTCGGCAGAGGCCCTGCGCTTCGCCGTCCTCATGGGGGAGGAGATTCAGGACCAGCTGGGCAAGCGCCTGAACCGGACCATCAACATCAACCTGAACTCGGTGCCACAGCTGGCCAAGGTCCTGTTCGATGAGAAGCCCGACGGGCTCGGCCTGCCGATCAAGATGCGCTCGGAGAAGACCGGGGCACCCAGCACCAGCGACGACGCCCTGAAGGTGATCGCCAAGTCCGACCCGATCATCAAGATGATCCTTGAGTACCGGCAGGTGGTGAAGCTCAACGGCTCCTACCTGACCAAGTTCATCAACGAGATGGGCTACGCCGGGACCGGCTACGTGTTCCCCAACCACAACCAGTTCGGAGCCCTCACCGGGCGGCTGTCGGTGGATCAGGTTAGCTACCAGCAGTGGCCCAAGCCTTACCACTTCCAGCTGCTGTCGGGGCTCACCTTCGACCTCAACTTCCGGGACCTGTTCATCGCCCCCGAGCACTTCCGGATCGTCGGCTTCGACTACGCCAACGTGGAGATGCGGATCGCCGGGGCCCTGTCCGGTGAGCGCAAGATCATCGACGCCTTCAACAACGGTCTCGACCTCCACAAGTCCACCGCAGCCGCCACCTTCAAGGTCGCCCTCGACGACGTCACCAAGAAGCAGCGGCAGTCGGCCAAGACCCTGAACTTCGCCACCCTCTTCGGGTCCGGGGCAGGCAACATCGCCGAGATGCTGACCAGCCCCTCCGACCCGGTCACCAAGGAGGACGCGGAGAAGATGCTGGCGGACTACTTCGCCGGGTACCCTGCGCTGGCCAACTGGATCGCCACCCAGCAGGCCACAGGCCGGGAGCAGAAGTGGGTCAAGACACACTTCGGCAGGGTCTACACGATCTGGGAGCACTACCAGCCCAAGGAGTGGATCAAGGCCAAGGGCGACCGGATGGCTGTCAACGCACCGATTCAGGGCACCGCCGCCGACATCCTCAAGATCGCCATGGTCCGGGTCCAGAAGGCCATCAAGGAGGCCGGGCTCGAAGACCTGATCCGGATGACCCTGACCGTCCACGACGCGCTGGAGTTCCTCGTCCACGAGTCCATCACCACCAAGCAGGTCATTGACCTCGTCGAGCCCTGCGTCAACTTCCCGGTCCCCGGCTTCCCGCTGGAGATCCGCGCCGACTGGCATGAGGGCTACCAGTGGGGTGCACAGGCCGAGGTCCGGCTCAACGAGGACAAGACGATCAAGGGCTACGACATCGAGGTGGAGCTGCCGTGGTTGAAGGAGGCCCACTACTGGGAGGGTGACTCCCTGCACGCGGTGCTGGACCAGTACTACGCGTGGGAGGAAGGCTTCTTCGGCTTCTCCGCGTCCTACTACGCCACCCGCAACCCTGACTTCGTCCTGCCCGACCACACAGTGGTACCTGAGCAGCCCGAGGCTGCCGCTGTGGAGCCTGAGGAGGAGGATCCGGGGTGGTTCCACAGTGCCGAGCACAACGCGGCCCTGCTGCCCCCCAAGACCGCCACAGTGACCATCTCCGAGATGCCTGACGAGGTGCAGTGGCTGAAGTTCACCACCTACCTCGACTTCCGGCAGGGCGTGGACACGGTCAAGGTCGAGACCCCCGAGGGAGTAGTCACTCTCGATGGCACCTTCCGGATCACCCCGGAGGACCAGCCCGCGATCAGTCTCATCCTCGGAGGGGCTGGTCTGGTGGTCGCCGAGGACACCACCGACGCCGACAACGTGATGGCAGGGATGCTGCTGTGAGCAACGAGTCCGACTTCGAGGCCCAGATCTTGGCGTGGGTCACTGAGGCGCTGGAGCTTCGCCATGGCGCTGCGGGGGATCCCAAGGGCAGGCTGCGTGGCGCTGAGCAGGAGAGCATCGCGGAGATGACCGACCTGCTGCGGCGGGTCAGGGCACGCTCTGATCGGATCGACGAGCTGCTGAGCAAGGTCACCCTCGCCCGGGGCCGGGCACGCAGGGCCAAGGAGGAGGCAGCCTTCGCCGCTGATCAGGCGCTCATGCAGGCCACCCAGATCAGGGCGGGCAGCCGGGTCGAGTTCTCCTCCGCAGCAGAGCGTGCAGCCGACGCCAAGCTGGACTCATTTAATGAAAGAAGAGTGGCCTATCTTAGGGACAGATTGGTGTCCGTAACTAATGACAGTTATGAGGTCATTTCCCAGATCCACTGGCAGCTGGATGCCATCCGCAAGGACCTCCGCGCAGCCCTTCATGCACTCCAGTTCGAGTCATCTCTCGAAAGGTGAGTTTTGTCAGTGCTGATCCGTATCATCAGTTGTAGCCATTGAGTCCGGAACAATCCGGCTCCCGGGAAACAGAAGGAACGTCAGATGCCCAGAGTCACTTTCGAGGAAGAGAACAGGGTCGCAGTCACGAACTACGACTACCCGAAGCTCAAGCTCAAGAACGGCGAGCGCGCTCGCATCCTCGTCGGGCTGGAGAACCCCGTCATGGAGTTCGTCCACACCCTCCGCAAGCCGCAGATCATCAACGGTGTCCCGCAGATGGAGACCAAGGAGCGCAAGGACAAGTCCACCTACGAGGACTACAAGACCGACTTCATCACCAAGGCCATCTGCCTCGGTGATGCGGAGATCCTGAAGACCGTCGGCGCAGACCCGAAGAACTGCCCGATGTGCAAGCTGGCCAAGGACTTCCCGGACTACGCGCAGGAGCCGCAGCGCCGCTACGCCATGCACATCATCCGGTACCGCACCAAGGCGGGAACCACCAACCTCCAGACGCCGTACTCGGTCGAGGTCCTCGTGTGGGGCTTCGCGGACAAGGTGTTCAACAAGCTGATCGACGCCAAGAAGGAGTGGACCGACCTGCGCAAGCACGACCTGCTGCTCGGCCCGTGCACCAGCGAGAACTTCCAGCAGTTCGACATCGCTGTCGCCTCCAATGCGGAGTGGCTCCTCGATCCCACCAAGGAGCGTCAGAAGACGACCGCCCTCTCCTTCAAGGAGAACCAGATCCCGGACCTGTCCATCGCCTGTGGCTCGCCCAAGCAGCCGCAGTGGATCGCTCAGGACATCGCCGCCGTCATGGAGGCGTGGGCACAGGTCAAGGGTGCCACCGTCGTGGAGGCATCCACGGAGGGTCTGGACGCCGACCTCAGCGGCCTGCTGGATGGCATCGGCGGGGAGTCCATCTCCGATGATGAGGTCAACCTCGACACCGGGGAGCTGCTCGATGAGCTGCCTGACGTCATGACCGACGACCTGTTCTCCGGCGTCGGCGACGACGCTGCTGAAGAGGCCACCGAAGAGCCGGTCGAAGAGTCCTCCGATGACCTCCTTGCGGGGCTGGAGGAGACCGTGGTGGAGGAGCCCGTCAAGAAGGCTCCGGCCAAGGCAGCTGCCAAGCCAGCCGCCAAGGCTGCCGCTCCGGTCGAGGAAGCCGTCGACAACTTCGACGACCTGCTCAACGGACTGGTGTGAGCCTGATCCTCTCGGTCGACCTTGCCGCCAAGCTCTCCGCAGTGATCCTGCGGAGGGCTGGTGGTGGGGCCGGTGACGGCATCGTCACTGAGTTCGACTCCCGGGACAAGACCCCCCTGCGCTTCCTGCAAGAGATTGCGATCTATGCCAAGGACGCCGACATGGTGATCGTGGAGGACGTGCCCTACGGCATCTCCAACCAGTCGATGATCAAGCCCGTGGTCCGGTTGCAGGGCGCGCTGTGCGCCTACCTGACCGCCAAGGGCTGCCTCGACAAGACCCTCTTCATGTCCCCGTCCGTGTGGATGCGGGACTACCCCGGGACCCAGACGGCGACCACCAAGGGATTGTCGAAGTCGGCTTCCG